>Ga0114931_10006624_pt1 | contig 14230 bp, 14 predicted proteins | sample 2SBtaG_FD_89579 | JGI IMG/M metagenome (GOLD analysis project Ga0114931, IMG submission 89579) | Deep subsurface microbial communities from Kolumbo volcano to uncover new lineages of life (NeLLi) - 2SBTROV14_V59a metaG | ecosystem: Environmental > Aquatic > Marine > Volcanic | place: Kolumbo...
CACATCGCAGGGTCCCGATGGTCCCTGCGCAAGTACCTCAACATGGACCTTCTGAAAACACGGGAGGTCGCTTAGCCCGGATCGGCCACCAGCCCCAAAGTGCGAAAAATTCTGGACACTACCCACGATGTTCTCGGTCATGGGACCCGGTCATTCGGGTCGCCCGCCCGATGCGACCACCATCCGAACCGGCACCGCCCCTTGCCACAGAGCCTTGCTCATTGTTTCGGTGAAAGACGAAAACATGAAGGTGAAGCTCGGGCCGACCGGTTCATAACGGCTCCGGTCGGACGGTCGCGGCGACGCACGTTCCGATGAACGCCTCGACGACATGTCTCGAACCATCCACCGCATCAGGCTAGACCCTGCCCCAGGGTCAAGGTCAACAACCGCGCGCTATCGGATGCGGACCGTCGAGCGATCAGTCGCACCGACTGAGAAAGTCGAGCACCGCGCAGTCGGGTGCCTTCCGACGCGTACAGTGCGAGAGAATGTCGCCCAGCGTTCGTCGGATATCGACCAGGCTTTGCAGCTTGGCGTCGACGAGCCCCAGATGGTGGCGGGCAAGCTTGGCGATCTGGTCGCAGGTGTGGTCGGGATCGTCCATCACCTCGATCAACTCGGCGATCTCGGCGATCGAGAAGCCGAGCGAGCGGCAATTGGCGATGAACCGAAGCCGCTCGACGGAGTCGGAATCGAACAGCCGATAATTGGCCTCGCTGCGATGTGGCGCGGCGACCAGGCCGAGTCGCTCGTAATGCCGTATCGCCCGGGGGGTTAGGCTGGTCCTGCGCGAAAGCTCTCCAATCGTCAATAAGGTGGCGCGCATATCGTTTTCTCCAACTCGGCCTAACCCGGCGGTTCCATCACCCTCGCCACCCGCCGCCGGGCGCGAGCCGTGGCCAGCATGCGACGCAGCGCCGCCACGACCAGCAATCCAACGAAGAGGACGAGGAGGCCAATGAGCACCGTCCCGGTGCCGTCGCTGGCGAGCCAGCCCCGCATTGCGGTCGCGACGCGTTCGCCAGTGGCAAGCAGGCCCGGCGGCTCGGCAAGGCCCGAGGTGGGCGCGAAAAAGCCCCAGTAAAACGCAATGTAGGCGCCTGCCAGGGCCAGCACCGCACCGCCGGCGCGGGTCAGATGTGGCGACAGCCGGCCCAGCGCCCGGGCAAGGCCGGCGCGTGATAGCGCTGCGGCGACCGCGAGAGCGCCAAGCGTGGTGCCCATGCCCGACGCGTAGGCGACAAAGGCGAGGACACCACCGAGAATTGTTCCGGTCGTCACGGTTCCGATCACGGCGAGAAAAATCGGCAGCGTGCACGATAGCGATGCGGCGCCGTAACCGATACCGAACAGGACATCACCGGTCATGCCGTCGTGGTTCCCCTGTAGGCGCGCGATGGGAATGCGAACCGACAGGCGCTTTCCCACCAGGACGGCGATGCCGATGGCCATCAGAACCAAGCCGATAACGACACCAGTCCACGGCAGCACCACCCCCAACCATCGCGCGCCAAGCGCGAATGCGCCGCCAACGGTTGTGAAGACAACCAGAAACCCGGCCGTCGTCGCCATGCCGGCGCCGAGCGCGCGCAGGACGGCGCCGCTCGTTCCGACCTGCGCGGCAACGGCGAAGCGTCGAGCGAACAGCGCCGGCAAGAGCGCGAAGCCGCACGGGTTGGCGGTGGCGACCGCTCCGGCCACGAATGCGAAGGTAAGCTGCGCGGTCATGGGATTCGGTTGGAAGCCGGCCGCCGAGAGAGGTCAGCGCGGCCCCCCTCCACGACCTTGCGCGTCGGCCGCCGGCGCCAGACATGAAACGCGATGCCGACGAGCGCGGCCGCAACGCCGAGCCAGACGAGTCCACCGCCACGCAGCCAGGTTATGATCGTGTTCACGCTGATGACGCCAAGCGCTACCAGGAGCAAGCCGCAGCAGGCGCCCTTGGCGATCAGTATCCGCATCAACCCGCCAGATCGCGGCAACCCCTTCATCGTCGTTCCTTACCTTGGGCCTTGCCTTGGCCTTACCCGGCGCAACAGGAAAGCTTGGAAACGTCCTTGGCGAAGGTCTGGGCGGCGAGCTTGAGCCCCTCGACGGTGGTCAGATAAGGGAAGATCGTGGCGCCGAGATCGGCCACCGTCATTTCGGCCTTGATCGCCATTACCGCAGTCTGGATGCTGTCGGCCCCCTCGGGCGCCAGGATATGAGCGCCAAGGAGACGGCCCGAGCTGGCTTCGGCAACCAGCTTGATCAATCCCCGGGTGTCCCGAGCGGCGAGCGCTCGGGGCACGTTGTCGAGGGTCAGCACCCTGCTCTCCACGTCGATGCCGCGCGATCGCGCGGCGGCCTCGGTCAGGCCGACGCTGGCCACCTGCGGATCCGTAAATACGACCGCCGGCATAGCCCGGTTGTCATAGCGCCGCCCGTCGTTATTCATGGCATTGGATGCCGCGATCTTTGCGCCATAAGCGGCCATGTAGACGAACTGGTCGCGTCCGGTCACATCGCCGGCGGCATAAACGCCGGCCTTTGTCGTGCGCATTCGGTCATCGACTTTGATGCCCCCATTCGGCAACAACGCCACGCCGGCCTCTTCCAGGCCCAACCCCATGGTATTGGCTTTGCGGCCGGCGCTTAAGAGAACCCGCTGCGCCTCAAGGATTTCGGCGGAGCCATCGATGGTCACGGACAGGGCCACGCCGCGATCGCTCGTGCGGATGGCGTCATATCCGCCGACCCGCTGTACGGTGATGCCTTCCTTTTCGAAATACCCCGTAAGAGCCTCGCCGATCTCGGGCTCGCCCTCCGGCAAAAGCCGACTGCGGAACAGGATCGTCACCTTGACGCCGACGCGGGAAAACATCTGCGCTAGCTCACAACCGATGTAGCCCCCGCCGATCACGATCATGGATTCGGGCAGACTCTCCATTTCAAAAGCCGAGGTGCTGGTCAGATACGGCACATCTTCAATACCCGAAATGGGCGGCACGTATTCATGCGACCCGGTCGCGATGATGATCTTGCCGGCATCGATGTGCTTTCCGGCCACCATGACGCCGCCATTCCCGAGACGGGCCTTTCCTTCCAGGTAGGCAATGCCGTTGTAGGCCGGCAGCAGATCAATGTATTTGGCCTGCCGGAGCGAGGTCACGAGTTCATCCTTTTGCGCCCGCAGCGCGGCCCAGTCCTTGAGCTGGCCCGCGGCCGAGACCCCCGCGAACCGGGATGCGGTGTTTGCGTGGTGAACGGCCTCGGCAGCGCGGATCAGTGCCTTGGACGGCACGCACCCGACATTGACGCAAGTTCCGCCAACGGTGCCATGGCCGATCAAGGCGACCTGGGCGCCCTGATCGGCGGCTGTAATCGCGGCCGAAAATCCGGCCGATCCCGCGCCGATGACGGCGAGATCATAGCGGCCGTTTTGTTTTGGTGGCGAACAGCACGATTTACTCATGAAACGAGTTCCTTTTTATCGGCCGATTGGGTGCTCTGGCGCCGCACGCAGGCGCGCAAATAATAGGCATAGGCCGCGACGGCGATGGCGGCCGCGATGGAGATGCGCAGCGCGTATCTAAACTCGAGCCAGAAAAGAAGCGCGGAAAATGCAGCAACCACCACGACAATCGCAGCGGTTGGCGACGGACCCTTGCGGCCGGAGCGGAGATAGAGCGCGTAGGCAACCAGCCCCATGGAGGCAAACAAGATCGGGAACAAGCCATAGTCCAGCCAGCCGACGATAGCCGACAGCCCGGCAAAACCGACGAGAACGACCAGGGCGGGCGTAAAACAACATATCGCGGCGATGACCGTGCCTATGGAGCCGACGCGAAGCAGTTTCTTTTCATTCGTCATGGTTTTTCCGTTTCCTTCGGGCGTTCGTGGAAGGGTTCCGAGAATGGCGCATCGTTCGCTCCCGTCGTGGAGGCCCGGGTCGCCGTCATCTCGACCGACCCGGAATGCTCCTAATTCGCGGCCAAGGGCTTGGACGGGAAACCAACGTCCGCGGTCGCCTGGGTCAGCTCCGTTACATTGGTTTTGTCATCGTCGAAACGGACGATTGCCATCTGATCGTCGTATGACACCTTCACGTTCAGCACCCCCGGAACCTCCGCCAAGCTGTTCTTGACGATGTAGGGACAAGAAGGGCACCACATCTTCACGCTCAGGGTGACCGTCCGCTCGGCTGAAAGGGCGGGGAGGCTCCCGACAAGCAGAGCAAGTGGAACCGCGATAACCATCAAAGCGCGCCGCTGCGACCGTTTCATTTTGTTTCCCCACTTCTGCCGCGTGAATTGCTGGCCTACTGGCTCAAGACCTCCGAGGGATACCCCATCTCGAATGTCGCGTCGGTCAAGGCGGCCAGGTTGGTCCGTGCGCTATCGAATGTCACGATGGCCGTCTTATCTCTGAACGAAACCGAAACCTCCTTCACGCCCGGCACGGCGGCGAGGCTCTGTTTCACGATGTACGGACAGGACGCGCAGTACATATTGTCAATCTTGAGCGTCACCCTGCGCTCGTCGACGGCCGCCTGCCGCACGAGGCCGCTCGTGCCTGGCGATTGAGGGGAGGCCACGCGGGCGACACCGAAATCGCCGACCGTCAAGACTCCACCCACGACCAAAGCCGATCCGATGGCAGCGGCAATAAGCAAGGGTTTCATGATCTCGCTCCTCAAGAGTCCAGTAACACCGGCGCCAAATACGGGAAAGCCAGCGCCGCCAGGACCAGCACGGTGGATGCCCATAGCATCGCCTTGTTGACCCGATCGGAGAGCGGCGTGCCGCAATAGCCGCCCTCCTCACAGACCGCGGCCTTCGGCCTGCGGTAGGCCCTGTAAAATCCGGCGGCGAGGAATCCAGCCGTCGCGACGAAGAAATACGGCTTATATGGATAGAGAGCGGCGAGATTGCCGATCCACGCCCCCGTTATGCCGAGGCTGAATAGCACCAGCGGCACGATGCAGCAGGACGACATCGCCAATGCCCCAAGCACGCTACCGCCTGTGAAGATCGTTTTCTTTGTCTGCTCGTCCAGCCCCGTACGAACGGAGCCGGGCGCGGAAGCACCGCGATCGGGCATTGCCGCCTCGAGTTTTAATCTTTCGGAATACCGAATGTAGGTTCTGTACCCGCTACAGGTTCAATGGCTTTTTTTCACAAGCCTGTCAGGGGCGATATCCGATCCAACCCTCGCCCAAGCCAGAGGGAACCGAGCGGACAGCCTATCGACCGAAGCGCCTCGCCCGGGGCAATGGCAGGTTCCATGGCGGGCTTTTTCGCCGCGACCCGATCGTGATTTTTTTGATGCCAATGTTTCAAACGGTGGCGTCCCGACTGGCGAAACCGATTGATCGAGCGAGCGACCACTACCCGGCGGGCTGTATTTCGCAACTCGCTCATCTCCCGACGGTTGCGATCATCAGCATTGTGCCCGCATTTCCGAAGGGCTTTGAGAAAAGCTAGATTATTGCAACACATGGAACTTACTTACTCACGGGGGCGCAATTCGTGGACCCGATCGACGGTGTGATCTTGTGGCCGTTGCGTCGGCCTGAGCTTGCCGCGAAAAGGAAACCAAAGGACCAATGCGACAACGACAAACAGCACCCACATCTCCCATGTCAAAATCTCGATATAGTCGCCCATCACCACCATCAAGATGGTAAGCGGTAGAATGCCGATGCCGGTGGCCCAGGAAAAAGTCCACCAAGAAATGCGGGTCAGGCCAGCGGCATAGTTGACCAGGTTGAACGCGATGGCCGGAATGAAGCGGCTAAAGAGCACAAGATGCGCGCCTCGTGCCGCCGTCCATTCATCCAGTACGTGCCAATGCTTCTTCGCCGTCATCAACTCGACGAACGGTCGGCCCAGGACACGGGTCAGGCCAAAGGCAAGATAGGCGCCCAGCATTGCTCCCGTCCATGTGATCACGGTGCCCCAGACCGGCCCGTAGACCATGCCATTCGCAATGGCCAAAAACTCGGCCGGGAACGGCACGAACGAATGCACGATCATCAGCCCGATCGAGCCGACAATGCCCCAGGCGCCCAATGCCCGAATCGATTCTTCAATCGCCTGAACCGAGAAGCCGTGATCCGTCCCGAGATACAGAGCGCCAATGACGAGAGTGAAAACGAGCGCAAGCAACCCTAGGATGGCCACTCTCAAAGCCAACAAGAAGTGAGGGCGCGGAAGTTGCACGCGGTCCGCCATAGGCTCCTCCGCTCGCTAGATTTGATGAGGTTACAACCTGTAGCAACTACAAGATCAAGGAAATTCCCCTGCGCGACATGGGACGTGACCTCGCCACAGGGTAAAAAGGGCTGAGATGGCTACAAACAAATACGTGCGCGCAAGCGCAACGCTTGGCCCTTGGTGTGATTGCGGCGCGCAATGATGTCAATACTGAAACGGTTCTGTATTATGGGCGTATTGTCTGTTGCCAGAACCCCCGAGGAGCGAAGGCAGGCGCCAGTTGTTTAGCGATGACTTGCTTAGGCGACTCTAAACTTCATCCGACGTGGCCGCGAGTTGCTATTTACGTTGGATGAGGTCTGGGGTTTCCCATGACTTGTTGACGACGAGAACGACATCTGCGACGAGGTCGCGGCATTGACCACCGAGCACCTCGGGGAAGTGCGGCGCAAGCTCACCAATCTCAAGCGACTAGAGAAATTCCTGAAAAGTGTGATGCCGACGGCCGAGCGCCGGGCGATGCGGCGGAGGAACCAACCCGATCGAGCAGGCCTTCGCCAAGATCAAACATTGGATGCGGATGGCCTAGAGAAGAAACATCGAGGACACTTGGCGTCACCTCGGCGAAGTCGTCACCGCCTTCACGCCGGATGAATGCGCAAACTACTTCAAAAATGTCGGATACGCTTCCAACAAAACTTGAATGAGTCTAGTTGCCGACGATCATCGCCTTGCCATTGTCGCGCACTTGGCGACCGTCGTAGTCATAGATGAAGCTCGCGCTTTCGATGAAGCCGAACGGTATCTTGAGCCCAATCTCTCGCGCCTTGAGAAAGTTGATGGCGATATCGGGCGGCGAGACCACGCCGACCGGAAGCTCGCCCACCGCAACCTCTCCGGAGAGCACCTCGGCGCCATAGATCGCGGCCAGATGCGCGTTGCTCTGAAAGCTGATGCCGACCGATAGCACGGCGCTGTCGGCGCCCGATCTCACCACCTCGGGTACGACGCTTAGCACGGGGACTCGATCGGCGTATTTGTTGATGGTCGCGATTTCGCGAAACACCGAGGTGCTCCCCGTGATCCAAAAGACGCTGTTTTCGAGGCCGGGATCGTTCTTGCGCATGGCCTTGACCGCGTCAGACACTAAGATTGCAAGTTCCTCGCGAGCATTGGCCGGATCGCGCACCGCGAGGTCGAGAGCGCGAATGCCACGCTGGCGGGCGAACTCGACCATCGGCGCGGCCTGGGTCTGAACCGCGCTCACGTTCTTGCTGTCCACGAGAATGCCTATGTTCTTGAGGCGTGGCTTAAGATCGAGCACATAGGACATTTGTGCATCGATCGGCATGTTGAGCGAGGTAAAGGCGAAGTTGCTTCCGCTGCCGGTGTCGTAAGCGGCTGCTTGACCGAGTACCACGGGGTCCTTCGAGGTCACCGATACCACTGGTAGTGCGCCACCGAAGTAGTTGCGATAGAGCCAAGCGGTCGATTCCGAGCCCATCGAGAAAATGAGCTCGTAGCCACCTTCCTCGGCCATGCGCAGCGCCTCGCGACCGCGCGCGTCGTTTTTGCGAAAGTTGAAGACCGCGAAGTCGGCCCGGATATTCTTTTCGGCGAAGGTCTCGAGAATCCGCGTGATTGCGATGTCGTAGGCCGAGGATGGGCGCGGGTAAATCACGAAAATTTTATGATTCTTCCCGCGTGCCAGCCCTCCGTCACGCTGGATGGTGACCTGATAGGGATCGCCATCGACCTCGGAAAATCGCCACGATCCACGCAGCTCGCTGCCATAGCGGAACCAGGAGGCATAGGCCGGCGTCTCTTCCGCGTGTGCCGAGCGAGATACGGCGATGGCCGGGACAAGCATCGAGAGAGCGAGGACCGCGAGGACGATCCCATCGAGGCGAAGGGTCTTTAAACACGATCCGAAGCTTCGCTTCATGGCTCGATCTCCTGTACGGCCGGGTTCGTCGGGCCCGGTTCAGTTCGGATGAAGAAGATGATGCCGAACAAAATGATCGCCGCGCCGGCCCAGCTCATGGCCGCCGGGCTTTGCCCGCCCACCAGAAGAAGCTGGCCGACAAGGATCGGTCCGGCCGCATGGCCGATGCGTTCGAGGAAACGGTAGATCGCGGTCGCCGAGTTGGCCCCAATCCGCCCCGCCAACCGCGAATCGGCGATATGGGTGACCACCGGCGCGTTGACGAAACCATGCGCCACGCCAACCATCACCACGCCCACGATCAGCAGGAGGTTAATCAGGAGATGGCTGTTGGGAAGCTCCGCTAGCCTGTCCAGCCCACTGAGCCCGACGAGGATCAGTCCGACACCGCTGATGACCGCGCCCCAGCAAAGGATGCTGTTGGTCTTGCCTGTGCGATCGACAAGGCGCGACACGTAGCGTCCGGCCAACAGCACCCCAGCGGCATAAAGCATGATGACTTGGCCGATATCCTCCTGGGCATAATCGTTGCGCGCCAGGATCAGCGGCAGGGCGAAGATAATGATCCCGGTCATCACCGCCTTGGCAGGAACGCCGATCAGGGTCATGGTGCTTAGGAAGTCGCTGTCGCCCAGGGCTTGGCGAATGTCGCTCCAAAGCCTGCGAAAGTCGGTACTGGTGTCATCGTTCACCGGAACACGCGGCACCAGGAAGATGACATAGATGGCCATTGTCACGGCGATCAAGGCAGCGAGCGCGAACACGCCATTCATGCCCATGTCGATCACCAGCAGCGAGCCGATCGCCATGCCCGAGATCATGCCGCCTTGGAACCCGAAGACAATGATCGAGGCGCCCTGTGTCTTCTGCCCCGGCCGAGACTTGGCTAGGATGTAGCACTGCACGCCAATAAAGAGCATGCCCTGACCGATCCCGGATAGCGCGCGCGCGACCATGGCCAGCGTGAAGTCGATCGGAAATGTCAGGACAACAAGTCCGGTTGCCGCAAGCAACAGGCCGACCGAAATCAGCATGCGCGGCCCTACGCGCTGGGCGTAGTGTCCAGCCGGCACCAAGGTGAGTGCGAAAAGAAGGTAGTAAATCATGAACGGCGCCGAGGCGAAGCCGGGCGACAGCCCCGATTTCAGCACCACGCCTTCCATGAACTGGGGTAGGAAGGAATAAGTTAGATTTTCCAGGAACACGGCTAGGAAAAAAACTGGCTTGACCAAGCTCAGCCCGGTGTCGTCGGATGCCGGTGCACAGATCGTCCGGGCGCAGCCAAATCCCCCGTCTTCTCTCGCAAGTTGGTGTTGGCGAACCGACTGCGCCAGTTGCAGGAAAAGGCCGGCGAAGAAGGCCGAAGCCACGAACAACGCGGCGACGTTTTTCACGCTACGGGCCACTTGGCTATAGACAATACGTGCCGGCAGGGCGACCGCAACGTGCACCTTATTGGCGTTGGGCTCGGGCCGCGTTAGATCGATGACATACTCGTATGTGCCCGAATTGCTGACCCACGGCCGGCCGATGGCGCTCTCGTCGGTGTCGATCAAAACCTTGTCGTTGACGATAAGCGCCGCCGCGCTGATGTCGGGGTTGAGCCGGCGGTACTCGCCGAAGGCCTTGTCGAGCCCGACGATCTCGTCGAAGTTGAGATTGAAAGCGACGATGTCGTGGATGCGCTGACCAAGCGTATCGGCAAGTGCCTTGGTCTTTATCTGGGCGCCCTCCGAATAGATCCCCATGAGCGTTCCCACTACCATCACCGACATGGCGAGGAAAACTAGGGCATAGACGATTTGCTGCCATGGCACTTGGGACTTGCCGAGACGCGACCCCATGATTGAAACGAACCAGCCAAAGGCGATCGATAGCAGCATCGCGACCACGAAGAGATTGCGGAAGCGACCTTCGAGATGACGCGCCACTAGGCTGCGAGGCGTGGTCAACGCGAGACTGCCGACGGTCTCGAACTTATTGCGTAGTGGAAGAACGATCTGGAGGTAGGTATCGTTCGCGCGCAAATCGAGAGCATCATCTTCGGTCTCGATCCCAGTGGACGTCCGCGCCAAAAGGGGCACGGACTCCTGGCCGACATGGAAGACGGGCTCCCCGTTGACATCGAACACCGCCATAGCCGTGATCGTCGAATCGGATGCGAGAATCGCCTCGGCCCTATTGCCGAAGCCGACGTATTGCCGTAGCGGCAAACCGGCATGAAGGTAGCTGCCCATCGCCGTTTGCACGAGCCGCCCCTGGGCATCCAACTTCTCGACTTGGAACTTTTGATATGAGCGCAGGGCTTCGCCATAGCCGACGTAAAGAACAACCATCAGCGATAGGGCCGATACCAGTGTCATTGTCACGGCGTCGATCAGGCGCTGCTTTAAAGTCGTACGCGTATTCATGGGTATGGGGTCCTTACCCTGATGTTCTCCACCTCCTACTCGAGCAACGCGGTCAGTTGCGTGACAGCGCCTCGTCGTTGGCTGAACAGCAGATCGAGGCGATCGGCGAGCTGGGTGAGAATCAGGTCGTCGTAATCCATCTCGGCGGCCTCGAGCCCCGCGCAGACGAGGCTTGTGCGTTCGGGTGACGGCCTCTTGAGGTCGGGTTTTGGGTTGGCTTCGAGCACATGAAGGCGACCCGCCTCGTCTGCGCGAAGGTCGAGGCGCACCAACGCCTCGAGGTTGCTCTCGAGGAACACGACGCGTCCGAGCTCGCGAAGCTGCGCGAGAACGGCCGCGTCCTCGTCCTCGTCGAGGACGCGCATGCGATCATCGCTTATGGGACGCTTGTCCATCGAGGTGAAGAACCGTTCGTCCTCGCCAAGCACGCGCTCAATGCAAGAAAAGACGAATGGTTCGCTGCGGCGCACGAGCCGGCCACCGTGGGCGGTCACGAAACCGCCGACGGCAGCGCAATACTCGCGGCCCGGTAGGAAGGCTTCGATCAGAACATGATTCTGCGTCGCCTCGAAAACTTCGGCCACCGCGTCGGAGAGCGCGCTCTCCTCGTCGATGATATTGACATGGAGCGAGGCCCGGCCGGAAACCGGCTTAACGACGAAGGGCCCCCAGTGATTCTTGAATGTCCGTATGAAACGCGCGTTGACCTTGGGTCGAAAGGGGCCGCGCGACATGTGCCAAGTCATGAAGGGGGCGGTGGGCAGACTCAGATACATGAGATCACGCTTGAAGATGTGCTTGTTGTCGAGCGCGCCGGCGGTCAGTGGATCGTGGCCGACGTAAGGCACGCCGAACATCTCCAGCATCGAGGGGCAATGGGAGACTGGGTTATAGCCTTGAATCCCGCCGGTATTGAGCCATGCGAGATGGACCCCCGCGGCACGCAGGTTTTCGCCGAGTCGCATGTCGTCGGGGATGAGCATGACATCGCGAAACCCGATTCGCTCCAGGGCCGAGGCAATATCCTCGGCCACGGTGCGGTAGCTTTTCCACGACCGCGGATTAAAGGTGGTATTGATGACGGCGCCTTGTTCGGTCTTGTTGCCGCCATGGATGACGGCGATGCGCATTTTCTTGCGCAAGCATTCCATCTGCGCCTCGAGATCTTCGATGCGACCACGCCGTCGCGGTGGCATTCCGATCGGTGCCGATGGTTCGTCGAAAGCGCCCTCGGGTTTGAAGTTCGCGAGTGCCATCTTTACCTTGCCCCCGAATTCCACAGTATTTAGGAAAAATTTAGCGATCGGTGATTAAGACTTTGTGAACGCTGATGTATCCGCGAAATTGGGCCCCGAACAGGCCGAAACGGGCATCATTCACCCCCGAATCGGGGATACGCGGCGCCGCTTGGCGTCGATGCCCCGAAATTCGTCGCCTTGCCAACACCTGGGCCAACACCCTGGTTTCGTAACCGGGGATTAACGCGTCTCTCCTAATCTCGAGACCATCGGGCGGAATCGTTGAACGTGGACGACGGGCGCATATCGACCGGACCGTTCACCGGCGGTGCCGGTCAATGCGGAGAAGGAAAGCGGGTAAGCGATGACACAGGTTCGTGGACACGATGACGATCGGATCTCCACCGTCGTCGCCGAAACGCGCGGGAAAGAACCGGACGGGACGGATGTCGCGCTAAAAATCCGCCTCCTCGAAGGCCAGAACGCGGTCTTCGAACTGGTCGCCAGGGGAGCCGGAATCGAGTTGTCGCTGGCGCGGTTCGTTCGCGCGGCAGAGGACGTGTTCGAGGATGCCGTTTGCGCGATCTCGCGGGTCGATGTGAGCGGACAGAAGCTCATGCTCGTGGCCGCGCCGCGTGTCCCCGAATCCTTAAAGGAAATAATGAACGGTGCCATCATCGCCAATTGCGGCGACCTAGCCGCAATCGCCGCCCACCGTCACGAGCCGGTCGTGATCACCGACATTCTCGCTGATCCGACATGGGCGGGCTTTCGTAAGCAAATGCTCGCCGCCGGTTTCCGCGCCGGCTGGGTGCAACCAGCACTGGCCCGCGATGGCGCGGTGCTTGGCGTCGTCACGCTGTTCTTTCCGAAGCCCCGTGCGGCAACGACGGGCGAGCTCGAGGCTGTCGATGCGATGTGTGCGCTGGCGAGCATCGTCATCGACCACCAAAAACGCGCCGAGGCGCTCCAATCGGCCGATCAGCGCTTCGATTCGCTGGCGGCCAATCTTCCCGGCGTGATCTACCAGCGCAAGGTCACGCCCGACGGCGACATCCGCTACACCTATATCAGCGAAGGTGCGCGTTACCTCTTCGGCGTTTCGCCCGAAGAGGTGCTGGCGGACCCCAACGCGTTGTTCGAATGCAACGGGCCCGAGTACCGCGAAACCTTCAGACGCAACCTTCTAGAGGCTTCGCGCGAGCTCCGGATGTGGGACGTCGAGGCGCAGTTGGTTACTCGGGACGGAAGCGTCAAATGGGGACATGCAATCGCGCGGCCCCGGCGCCTTCCGGACGGTTCGGTGGTATGGGACGGCATTATCCTCGACGCGACGCGGCTCAAAAAGGCCAACCTCGAGCTCTCCGCCGCCAACCGCGCCAAGTCCGAGTTCCTTGCCAACATGAGCCATGAGTTGCGAACCCCGCTCAACGCCATCCTCGGCTTTTCCGAGATCATGCGCGACGAGCACTTCGGGGACCTCGGCAACTCACTCTACCGAGAATACGCCGCCGATATCCACCAAAGCGGCACTCATCTCCTGGAGGTAATCAACGACATTCTGGATCTGGCGAAGATCGAGGCCGGGAAGCTCGAACTCAACGAGGAAACAATCGAGCCGATCTCGCTGGTCGAAAGCTGCATGCGGCTCGTGCGCGAAAGGGCCGATGCCCATGCCATCACCTTGAAGCAGGTGCTTCCCGAGAACCTTCCCCACCTTACCGGCGATGCGCGCAAGCTTAAGCAGACGCTTATCAATCTCCTGTCGAATGCGGTGAAATTCACACCCGACGGCGGCGAGGTGACGGTTTCTGCCAAGATCGATGCCGATGGCACCCTCGCGATCACCGTGACCGATACCGGGATCGGCATACCGGAGGATCATCTCGCCAAGGTTTTCGATCCCTTCGCACAAGTCGACGGCGGGCTCGATCGGCAGTATGAGGGAACCGGTCTCGGCTTACCCCTGTCGAAGGCGATGGTCGAGCTCCACGATGGAGAGCTCACCCTCGAAAGCACGGTCGGTATCGGCACTACCGCGACCTTGCGCCTGCCACCGTCACGTGTCACGGCTTAGGTCCCACCGCACCGCGTTCGACAAGTACGAACCCTGAGTTCTTTCGGCAAGCCGGTCACGGGGTTCCGGGATATGCGCGAGGCGGTCACCGCTTTTGCCGCCCGGGCGGCAAAATCTGACCTGCTCCCCGTAGGCTCCCTCAGTTGATATGAGAGTCCGTCACCAGGAGACGGACGATGAAGAGAAGCAGGTTCACGGAGGGCTTCGTCTCCGTCCCCGAGATCGACGTTCGCGCTAGCGCCGGCGCCGGCGCCATCAACGAGGGCTTCGTCGACACCAAGGCCAAGTGGCTCTTCCCCGAGGCCATGGTCCGCTACGAGTTCCGGGCCAGGCCCGCGAACCTGCGCATGATCACCATC
>Ga0114931_10006625_pt1 | contig 14230 bp, 12 predicted proteins | sample 2SBtaG_FD_89579 | JGI IMG/M metagenome (GOLD analysis project Ga0114931, IMG submission 89579) | Deep subsurface microbial communities from Kolumbo volcano to uncover new lineages of life (NeLLi) - 2SBTROV14_V59a metaG | ecosystem: Environmental > Aquatic > Marine > Volcanic | place: Kolumbo...
ACCATCGAGCAGAAAACCATTCTCGAACAGCGGGGCTATCTACATCCCGAGGAAATCCACGCGCTGGCGAGCAAGACGAAACAGACGGTCGGCGTCAAGCCGGGCGCCAAGGCGTCGTGCCACAGTGATTACGTCGACACAGAAGACGCCAGAGCCCTACAAAAACAAGGGTGATCAGCGTCCGCCTGCGGTGAACGGGGGTGCACAATGCGTATGCAACTGACGGCGCGCGTCAACGCGCCGCTCGAACAGGTCTTTGACGTCTTTACCGACATCGCATCCACGGCGAATCGGCTGTCCGGCGTGAAGCGCATCGAACTACTCACAGATGACGCGGTCGGCGTCGGCACGCGCTGGCGCGAGACGCGTGAGATGTTCAAGCGCGAAGCGACCGAGACGCTCGAATTCACACAGTTCGATCCGCCCGGATCATGCACGGTTGAATGCGAATCCTGTGGCGCGCTCTGGACCACGGTGTTCACATTCACGCCTGAGGACGCCAGCGGCGCCACGCGCGTTGAGCAGGTGATGACAGCTAGATCCCTCACTTTCAAAGCAAGGCTGCTGGCGCCCTTGAGTTTGCTCTTCAAGGGCGCTGTCCGCAAAGCGATGGCGAAAGATATGGCGGACCTGCAGCGCTGCTGTGAGGCGCCGACAACCTGAACACGTCGTCGCGCAAGGACGCCGCCCAAGGCATGCTCGGCTGGCCCGGTGGACGCCAGATAGACTTTGTGCGCCATGACAGGCGCTGACGCAACTACGAGTGGCCAGGTGGAACGGCGACGCATTGTGGCGCCCAAGACCACTACTGCGCTTGCAGAGATTCGAGCGTTTGCTGCACCGCTCTTGCGAAGGGTTGCTGGTGCATCCGCAGATGACCTGATTCTCGCGCTCGATGAAAGCTGTTCCAACATCATCAAACATCGTGCTGAGGAGATCGAAGGCGGACGCATCGAGGTGACGATCGAAGCCGCCCCGGGCGTCATAACCATTCGAATTGGTAAGTTCTGCAGGCCAAGCGACGTGGCGCAGATCAAGCCCCGAGACCTGCCTGCTGTGCAGCCTGGCGGGCTCGGCACGCATTTCGTAAAGCACATTATGGATCGCGTCGCGTACATTCCTGACGCGGAGCATCCAGGGGCGCTCGACCTGGTGATGGAGAAACAACTGCCAACGGCAACAGCTGACCGGACGAAAGGCGGATCAAAGGCATGACGGCGGAGATACAACGTCGCGAAGAAGGGGACAGGCTGATCATCCATGTCGAAGGCGAGGTTGATCTTGACGTGGCGCCCAGGCTATGGCGTGAAATCGAAAAAGCTCTACGAAAAAGTAGTAATGTCGGCGTCGAACTTTGCGACGTCGTGTACATTGACTCAAGCGGCGTAGCGGCGCTGGTGCAGGGACTCAAGGAGGCCAGGCATCGTCATGCGCGCTTTGCGTTGCTTGAGCCCAGTCAGCGCGTGCGGGCGGTGCTTGAGTTGGCGCAGCTGGACCAGGTGTTCAATATTGAGACCGAGCCGAGCCGAGGCCCGACCGATGGCGAAATCGTGTAGTCCAGTTCACTGATAATCACAGAGGAAATAGAGCGGCAGTGCGTCGTGGCCAACACAGCAGCCAAGAACAACTTGATTGCGTCGCTGCTCGGGGCGCTGGGCCAGTACACGTTTTCTGTCGGCCCGGTGTCATTGCGCGTGCTGGGGAGAGCGGGCGCTATCTGGCTGCTCTTCCTCGAAGCGGTCTATCGCGGCGTTCGAGCGCCCTTCACCCGCAGGAGGCGGTTTCAGACCGTCCTCTTTCCACTCATGATGAACGTGGGCGTGCGCTCCGCGCCGATTGTTTCGCTGGTCGGCGTGCTCACAGGCGCCATTCTCGTGCTGCAGACAGGCGATGCAATTCAGCAGTTTGGACAGATCTCCCAGATGCCCGGACTTGTCGCGCTGTCGATGACGCGCGCCCTGGGACCGCTCATGACAGCGATTGTGCTCATTGGCAGGGTCGGCGCATCCTACACCGCGGTGCTTGGGTCGATGGCGATCAACGAAGAAATCCTCGCGCTGGAGACCATGTCCATCTCGCCTGTGGAGTTTCTCGTCGCGCCCAGACTCGTGGCGATGCTCGTCATGACGCCTTGTCTGGCGGTCTTCGCCTATCTTGTCGGCATGTTCGGGGGCGGGGTGGTGGCGTTTGCACACTATGGCATCACGCCCGTCGCGTATCTGACGACAACGTTCGAGTACCTCACGCTTGGCGACATCTTTGGCGGCCTGCTCAAGACGATTGTGTTTGGCTCCCTCATCGCGGTGATCAGTTGTCAGTATGGCTTGACGACCACAGGCGGGCCCATGGGTCTTGGTCGCAACATCATGATTTCGGTAGTGACGTGCATTGTCACGATTGTCATTGCGGACGCCATTCTCACCGCGTTTCTGATCAACTATGTGCTTTCGACGTAGACTTTGAATGTGAATGACGCTGCAAACAATGCGACAAGCGCTTGCAACAGCGAGCACTCTGGCGATTTGCCATCGCCGATTATTGTCGTGGATGATGTGTATATGTCATTTGGCAAGGCAGACGTGCTGTGCGGCGTGTCGCTTGAGGTGGAGCAAGGCGAGACGCTGTGCATCCTTGGTGGTTCGGGCGGCGGTAAATCGACGCTGCTCAAGGTGATGATCGGCGCGCTGAAACCGACCCGCGGGCATGTCGTCATTGGCGGTGAGCACATCTGCTGCGCGACTCCGAAGGAGCTCGAGAAGATACGCCGAATGTTTGGTGTGACGTTTCAGGGTTCGGCGCTGCTTAACTCGATGACCGTCGCGCAGAACGTCGCGCTGCCTATCGAGCATCACACGAAGCTTCCCGATGAAATGATCGAAACGATCGTGAAAATCAAGCTCCACCAGGTAGGATTGTTGCCCGCGGCCAATCGCCTTCCAAGCCAGATATCAGGCGGCATGAAAAAGCGGGCTGCGGTGGCGCGCGCGCTGGCGCTTGATCCGAAGATTCTGTTTTATGACGAGCCCAGCGCCGGGCTTGACCCGATCGCAACGACGAGGCTTGACATGCTTATCACCCACCTGAAGACAACTGCGGGCGTCACCAGCGTCGTGGTGACGCACATGCTCGAATCGGTTCGCAGAATCGCCGATCACGTCGTCATGCTCGACGAGGGACAGGTCGTTCTTGATGGAACGCTTGATGATCTGGAGACCTCGGTGGATCCGCGGGTCAAGCAGTTTCGTGAAGGCAAGGTCGATGGACCAAACACCGGCGCGCTCAGCGAAGAACAGTTTCTGCAGGATTTGCTGCTCTAGGGTTGCCTCGTCGATATGGACTAGACTCTCGCGCGAACAGTCATGGGTGGATACAGACGAAGCGAAATCGTGTCGGGCGGGTTCGTTGTCATCGCAGCGGCGATGCTGACGTGGCTCGCCTTTCGCGCAGGCGGAATGACATCGCTTGCGATCTTCGGACCAAGGTCAATCAAGTGTATTTCCGAGTTCAGCGATGTGCAGGGCTTGACAGTCGGTGCGTGGGTCATGGCTGCAGGCAGGCCTGTGGGCGACGTGACGGGCATCCGCCTCGTTGAGTCCCCCATCACCGACGAAGAAAACCGGCGCATTGTTGAGCGCCTTGGTGATCCTGCTCTTGCGCCCCCAGTTGGCGCCTTGCGGACAGCGGTCGAGGTACGCTTCTCGCTGCGCGATGCGACGCTTCGCTTTGATCCAGCGACAGCGACGGTGCGCATCGGACAATCGGGCCTGCTGGGCGAGACACTGCTTACGCTCGACTCAGGCTACTGGATGCAGCAGCGTCCGCCGCTCGTCAAGCAGAAGCTTGCAGAGCCAATTTCGATCACTGCCCAGAATCCTGAAGGAATCAACGAAGCGATTGAGGCGCTCGGCCCTGCGATCCGGCGCATCAATTCGGTCCTTCGCAAAGTGGATGATCATTTTGCGACACTCGAAAATTTTGAGTCGCTCTCGCAAAGCATCAAGGACGTGCAAACACTTGTGGCGTCCATGCGGGATTTCGTCAGAAAGGACAACGGCGCACTGTACACAAAGGTGGTGCAGCCGCTCAATTCGCTGCTGACAAATGCGAACGATTCACTCACGCAGCTGCGAGAGCGCGTCCTCAACGAGACCCTGACCCAGGCGGAGGCGTTTCTGCGCGATGGCCGATCGCTTGTCGCTGACGCGCGCGAAGCGATCGCTACAGCGCAGCAAGCGATAGGCGACATCTCCCCTCGCGCCAGTGCGTTTCTTGATGATGCGGATGACGCTGTGCAATCGCTCGAAGCGCGCGTCGGGGATGTTGCGCAGTCAGCCCAAGATGTGCTGACGCTCGCAAAAGGCGCAATTTCCGAGGGCAAACCCGATCTTATAGAATCGCTTCGCAGGCTTCGACGAACCATGTGGGAAGCGGAGATGGCGATGCGGAAGATTCGCGCCAATCCCGCGTATTTGCTCTTTGGCGACGATAAGACGCTGCTCGACGCGCCGCCTCTTGACGTGGGCGATATTCGTTCGTCGGGCAGAGCCAGGCCTTATGAACAGCGAGATGAGAACGATGGAGGCTCGTGATTTTCCGCTGACAGCGCGTCGCGCCCTTGCGATGGCGCTCGCTGTCGTGTTGGGCGGGTGCAGCCTTGGCGGTGGCGGCGTCACACCCATTCGGACGCACTTCAACAAAGGTGTCTATTTCCAGAACAAAAAGGATTATGAACCGGCGATTCATGAGTATCGACTCGCGGTCGCGCAGAACACGTCTGATTATCGCGCCCGTGTGAATCTCGCCATGGCATATGAGGCGCAGGCGGCGCTCGTCGCTAAGCGTGACGGGCCCGCTGGTGAAATCAAAGCCATGCGCGCCCTGGCGCGGACGCAATATGAAGAAGCGCTGCGCGCACAGCCCGACGAATTGCGCGCGTCAGTGAATCTTGCAGTGATGGACTGGGAGGCTGGCCAGCGCGACGTCGCCAGAGAGAGATTGCGCTCGCTCGCGTCGGCCCGACCCGCTGAGGCATTGCCCTTGGTCTCGCTAGGCGCCCTGCTGCTTCGCGAAGGATTGAACGAACAGGCGACAGCGACGCTTCGCGGCGCTGTGTCACGCGATCCCGCGGACCCCGACGCCAACGCGATGCTCGCCGAGGCGCTGCGACGTCAGCATAAGTTGGGCGAAGCGCGAGCGGCGCTGCTGCGGGCCGCCAAGAACGCTCCGAACGACACGAGCGTGCTTGTCGCCTTGGGCCGGTTGGCGCTGGAAGCAGACCAGCCAGAGCAGGCTGCTGGCGACCTGGCGCGAGCGCTCTACATCGATCCTGATCTGCTCGAGGCGCACCTGCTCCGTGCAGAGGCGCTTTCGCGAGAGGGTGACTGGGTCGCTGCCGCTGAGCACCTCGCCAGAGCAGACCAACTCAGCGAGGGTCGCCCAGCAGCGGAGCATCAGGCGATTGAGCAAAGGCTACGCACCCTTCTGGAGAAGCACCTGCGCGCTGATCCCTCCGGGAACACCGCGCACTAGCCTCTCAATTATGCGAACACAATCCTAACATTCTAGCGAAGCAGCACTGTTTTCGGCTGAATACGTCGGCAAGAGGCATACAAGACGCGCATCTGTTGTATACTTCGGGTGGTCCAGCGTGCGCGAGTGCTCGCTGGCAATGCCGGGAGACAAGTCCTGCAACGTGACAGGCGCGACACCCGCAGGCCCACAGTTCCGCTACGCAACTGCAGCGAACAAGCCGTCTGTTCGCCGTCAAGTCGCAGCGCCCGCCGTGGGCGTGCAGGCGGATTCACACTTATTGAAATACTTGTTTCGATGGTGATCATCGCGATTCTGATCGCAATGACGTCGTCGAGCCTGCAGCAGGCGCTGGCAGCAGCGCGCGGCTTCAGGTGCATGGTGCACTTGCGTGATCTGGCGTTTGAATTCAACACATTTGGCGATCCATCGACGCGTACGGCGCGAGGCGCCGACGCGAAACTGCTGCCAAACCAGTTTCGCCTTGCGACGTTCCAGGAATCTCGATATAAACTTGATGAATTCTGGGGTTGGGGCAAGGACAAACGGGTCGCAAGAGTGGCCGTCGACACACCAAGCCTTGAGATGCTTCGCTGTCCGGAAGTCAGCGGCGAATACAAGTTTGTCGGGCAACGCAAGGCTGGTGATGGCGCCATTGCGTCGCAACCCGCTGTATCCTATGGATTCAACGCGAGGCTGAATCTGGGTGTGCGTCTTGATCGTCGTGGTCGCCCGCGCCCGAAGACTGTGACGCTCAGTCCCGATGTCCTTGATCAGGGTATGACGCCACTTGTCTGGGATGTTGATGGTGATGTCGCCAGACAGCAGCGCAAGTATGCAGAGTTTTCGGCGCCAGCGACGAAGCTCGATCACGGCGCCAAGGATTACTTCTTTGGCAATGGCGCAAGCTGGTTCCCGTCGATGCGGCACAATGGCGTCATGCATGTCGCGTTCATCGGCGGACAGGTGCTTTCGACGAAGACTCCTCTTAGACAATCGTCATGGCGCTGGGGGTTCACGCCGCGTCAGTGACGCAGCCGCTCCACCATGTCGCTTTCAGCAAAATTCGCAATCCTATTAGGCATTATGACGTTCACGATCCTGTCTATTGTGGCGACGTCAGTCGGCGCGTTTGCGCTCCTGTCCCGTGCGCTTGAAACACCATTTCAGGCGTCAGTACAGACGCTTGCGGCGCTCGATCAGCTGGACAAGGCGCTCGGCGCAAGACGGACGCTGTTTGATTCGCGCCGCGCGGAAGATATAGCGTCCGCCCGGCAGTCTTTTGATGACATCGCAGCGAATGCGCACGCAGCGGTGGGCTTGCTTGAAACCGTGGAACGCAACGTCGGCGCTGCGATTGACTTCGATGATGAATCGCTCGCTGCAATTTCGGATCGCGTCAACAAACTGTTTGACTTGTCAAGAGATGCGATAGCGCAAGGCGGACGGCGGACAACACCCGTCATGCTGCTGGACGAAGAGCTCTCACGGATTGTTGAACGCCTTCGCGCGCGAACCGCGATGAGCGCAGCGGATGCAGCGACGCTTGCGGGCACGCTTCGCACGTCACTGCTGACAGCCCTGGGATTCGAATTGGCGATCGCTGCAGTGGTGAGTTATCTCGTGCTCCGGTATCTCGATAAGTGGATCGTCAGGCCCGTCAACCAGTTCCGCATTGCAACGGAGCGCATCGGCGCGGGCGACTTTACCCATCGTGTTCCGGTGCAAGGCAAGGATGAGGTGGCGGTTCTGGGCGTTGAAGTGAATCGAATGGCCGGGCTTGTGCTCGTCATGCAGGAAGAGCGCGCGCGCGACGCCCGCGCGACAGCCCTTGGCGAACTGAGTAGAGCGATCGCCCACAATATTCGCAATCCACTCGCGGGCATTCGCGGATTGGCGGAGGCGACAAGAGCCGAGCTCGATGGCGATCAGGTGTTGACAGAGTTTCAAAGCAGGATTATTGACACGGTGGATCGTTTTGATGGCTGGATGAAGGAAATGCTGCGCGCGTCCAAACCAGGCGCCGAGGACGTGCACGAAATAGATGTCAAGACCTGGATGCACGATGTTGTTTCAGCCCGGCGCTCCGCTGCCGATGCGGTGGGCTTGCAGATGCAGATCGACACTGCGTTGGCGCCCGGCAAGGCGTGGTTTGACAAGATCGGGCTTGAACATGCGATTGAAGCGATTCTGACCAACGCCGTCGATGTTTCGCCGGCCGGCGGCGTGGTGCAATGCGTCGTAACATCTTCCGCCAAGGAGGGAACGTGGTCTATTCAGATTCGCGACCAAGGCCCGGGGATGGACCCAGAGATCCGAAATCGCATCTTTGAGCACGGATTCACAACCAAGGCCGACGGCAGCGGCGTAGGGCTTGCGCTGGCTTTGCAGATTGTGCAGGGGCATGGCGGATCGATCACCGTCGCGGAAGCAAATCCCGGTCGGCGCCCACCCGGCGCAGCGTTCACAATACGATTACCGGTTCGACCTCGCTTCGTGCGCGAAGGACGACCTGGAGCCCCAGAGGAGCATGCACACAATGGCGCACATGCTCGTCATTGAGGACGAGACGAATCTTCGGATTTCGATTGCGCACTCTCTCAAGCGCGCAAACCACGCAGTTGTGGAGGCTGGCGGCTTCGTTGAAGCGCGAAAGGCCCTGCTCAGTCAGGACTTTGACGCAGCGATTGTCGACATCAACCTGGGTGAAGGCGACGGTGTCGACCTCGTGCACGAATTGCGTGACGAAGGCAGAGACACGGTTGCAATCGTAATCACCGGAGACGCCTCCGTCGAAAGCGCCGTGCGCGCCATGAAGGCTGGCGCAGATGAGTATCTGCAGAAGCCAGTCCGCCTCGATGAACTCGCGGTGCTGCTTGATCGATCACTCGAGCGGCGGGAGGAACGCCGCAGGCTGCTGGTCTATGAGCGCCTTGCCGACGTACAGCCCAAACCAATTGACATCGTCGGAGAAAGCCCCGCGTGGCGCAAGGTCGTGTCGTTTGCGGATCGTCTGGCGCTGGCGCCATTGCCAATCGGCAGGAGCGCTGCCCCCCCCCCGACAATCCTCATTGTCGGGGAGACGGGGACCGGCAAGAACGTGCTCGCGCGGCGCATTCACGAGACAGCGACGCACGCGCCCGCGGAAGCAGGCGACGGGCCGTTCGTGCATGTCAATTGTTCGGCGCTTCCTGCGCCGCTCATTGAGAGTGAACTTTTCGGGCATGAACGAGGCGCATTCACCGATGCGCGCGAGGCGCGAGCGGGCCTTTTTGAAATTGCGACGGGCGGGACGATCATGCTCGATGAGATTGCGGAGATGCCCATCGAGCTTCAGGCAAAACTCCTCTTCGTCGTTGAGACAGGATCGTTCCGTCGTGTAAGCGGCACGCGCGAACGCCGTGTGCAGGCGCGAATCGTGGCGGCCACAAACCAAGACCTGGAAGAAGCCGTAGATCGCGGCTCGTTTCGGCGCGACCTGTTCTACAGGCTTAACGCCTTCACCATTCGCGTGCCTCCACTGCGTGAACGCCCGGAGGACATTTTGCCAATCGCGGATGCGCTGCTCGTGCAATTGCGACAACAGCACCACAGATCCAGACTGACGCTTTCGAAGGCTGCCCAGGAAGCCCTCTTGTCCCATGACTGGCCTGGCAATGTGCGCGAACTGGCAAATGCGATGCAGCGCGCTGCGATGCTCACCGACACGGATTCAATCGCACCGACGCAACTTGGGCTAACAGACGCCAAACTGGCTTCCCGGCCTGTGGACGCGGGAACCGCAGTCGATGAGCCGACGAATAGCCTGATGTTCGATTTCAATAAAGGAGGGCATTCCATCGAAGAGGTTGAGCGCGAGTTAATCAAGCAAGCGCTGCGCCACACGCATGGCAACATCACCAAAGCTGCGAAGCTCGTAGGCATGCATCGAAGCAGCTTTCGGTATCGTATTGAGCGGGCTGGTCTGGATGAAAATCTGAAGAAGGCGGCAGATCAATGACCATGCCTCAAATACCAATTCATTCAGTATGTCTGACCATGGCGGCGCTTGTGTCCATGACGCCCATTGCGAACGCCAGTCCACCGCAACAGGTTATTGGAAATGTAGCCAGTTGGACTGACAGCGCAGGCGATCAGCTCGTGCGCCGCACTGATCTCTTTGTCAACGCCCCGCTGCACGCAAACTTCTCGCCACATGATCTTCAATCTCTTTCCATCTCCGCCTGGGCGCCTGCGAATCCGACTGGCGATCTGCTTGTCGACGCCGTCGTTTCTCCGGCATCAGCGAATTTCTTTCGCATGGATCTTGTGGTTGGCGGCGTCGCGGGGCCGCCAGGGCCGCTTGGATCAGGCTTCAGCACTTGGAATCCATTCATATTCTCTGATAATCCACTCTATGGATTTATTGAGATCGACATGGATGGCGATCCTAATACAGGGGGAGAATCACTAGGCATTGCGAGAAAACGGTATCTGGCGCAACTTGCGAGGTTAAGTGAATCTCCCGGCGGCCCGTTCAGCATCCGCGCTGCGAAACAATCGTCTGACGTCGATAGTACATTTGCGACAAATCCACAATTTGAGCGGAGCGGCGCAGAATTTTCCTTCACCACCGATCTGCTTGACCAACCCATTGTCGTCACGGAGGGCGGCGACATGGATGGACGCTTTGAGGCTGGCGAAACATGGGTTGTTCGTGGCGAATTCTTTGAACTTGTTGAAGGCTCGACGGGATTTGCTGGCTTTCTGGATGACGGCCCGCTCACTGTCTGGCATCCACCTGTCAATGTTCGTTTTTCACATGACATAGCGTCGGATAAGACGACTGTATCGATGGTGTTCGCGCTCACGCAGGAAGGCGCCAGGCAAATGGCCGGCGCCGCGACAGTGGAGCCTCTTGATTTCTTGTTCGGCAATCAAACCAGCGTCGAGGAAGCGGTGTGCGCCATCATCACGGGTGCGCCGTTTGCGATTGACGGTGCGCCGATGTATATCGGGTGGGCGGCCAAGAGCATCAGCGATTTTCTTGATCCAACGCAATGGGGCGTCGACGTCATCCTTGCCCTGACCTATACGGTGCAGGAAGCCAATCCTTTTGCCTATACCGACGCTGGCTTTGACGAAAAGCGTGGCGATTTCTCGTTCGACGGGGCCGTGACGGCGCGCGACGACGCGCTGTTAACGAACGAAATCGCTGCGAAGGATGGAACCGCCTTTGATGGTGATTTTACAGTTGACGGTGTGTGGACGATCAAGAACTTCGGGCCAACATACACTATTTTTGATATGGACTATGATGGCGCCGTCGGCCCGTCGGATCGGCAGCTCCTGGCGCCGTTGTTTGTTCCCGGAGATATTGATGGCGATAAAACGGTCGGGCCAGGCGATTTGCTGGCCTTGCTCGCGGGCTTTGGCGCCTGTCCCGTCCCCAACTCGGGGGCGCCGCGGGTCACCTGTCCGCCTGACCTTGATGCAGATGGCAGCGTCGGCCCAAGTGACCTGCTGGCGGTCCTCTCCAACTGGGGCGCGACAGGCTGACGGACTGATTGACGGCGAACCAGGTTGACGTACAAGCGCGCTTTTTGAGGGCGCAAGAAAGCGGCCCAACCGGGCGAGTCCAGTTGAGCCGCTTTCGCAGACGCTCACCGCGGAAGCGGTGTTGCTGTTTCGTTTTCACCAACCGGTCGTAGACGACTCGCAGCCCTGTGGCGGAATAAGCCGCGCCGGGCCCTGATGGAGGCGCCAAGGCCAGGCGCGGCTTCGTGCTCAGAGCGCAGCGAGGAGAGTGCCTGAGCGAGTGGTCACCGACCTCCGCCCTCCTCCAAGAGAGCATTGCGTCCATCCTGACGTTGGACGCAAACTCGCCTCCGAAAAGGCGTGACGCCGACCGGGACAGCGCCGCGCCGTCGCTGGCCTTACACAGGCCAGTCTCTCATCACATATGCAATATCGGCGCCAACACAATCAAAACCGCGACTACTGGTCGGAAACAGCATTCCGCAACTCCCGATAGCGCCGCGGCTGGCGACTATTCGCCATCACCGGCGAACATTCGACAGCATGAGAATCCCGATTTGTCTATGCAAGGATGCGAACTCTCGGTCGAATCATGCGTCTTGAATGCCTGGGCTGCAGCCACGGTCGTGGAGCCGTGCAGCCACTATGACAGGAGGCCGATATAGGAATTCTTGATTGCGGAAGAGTCGCGCCTGGGTGGTTCGCTGTTTTGTCTGATATTGTGAATGGGTACGCTGGAGTGATTGAGGAGCATTTCGATGAACTGGAATAGACGATCCGTGGCCGTTGTGTTGGGACTCTGGCTGGCGCTGGCTTCTGGTGGTGAAGTGGCGCTGGCGTCACGTGGGCTGAACACAATGACCGCGCAGCAGGACGCAGCGCAGCTCGTCCCGTCCCCCCGCGCGGGTTTCGCTATGACGTACGACAGCAGCCGAGACCTGGTCGTGCTCTTTGGCGGAATGGGCGAGGACCAACAGGGCCTCGCTGACACCTGGGTGTGGGACGGCGCCGGTTGGCGTCAAATCGATGGCGAAGGTCCTTCCCCTCGCAGATATCCCTGCATGACATTTGATTCACGGCGCAATGTCATTGTGCTCTTTGGCGGCTGGAGCGAGGGGAATGTTCCGCTGGGCGACACATGGGAATTCGACGGCCAGAACTGGAAGGAGATTGACGTCGCTGGCCCCCCCGCGCGGTTTATCTCCGCAATGGCGTACGACGCAAATCGAGGCAAGGCGGTCCTTTTTGGCGGGAGAGGCAAAAAGAGGCAACTCCTTGGTGATCTCTGGGAATGGGATGGCGAAACGTGGAATGAAATTCCAGTTGTCGGGCCTTACGCGCGTGCAGGCCATTCGATGCTCTATGACGAATCGAGGGGAACCGTAATGGTCATTGGCGGCTTCACCAAGGCTGCCCTCAACGATGCGTGGGAGTTCGATGGCAAGATGTGGACACAGGTTCAGAGCAGCAAGGTGCCAGCACGCCACGAATTCATAGCTGTGTATGACCCCGAGAACGATCGCGTGCTGGCCTTTGGCGGCGCCGGCCGTGGCAGGCAACTCAATGACACATGGATCTGGTCTCGAGACACGTGGAACATGGGGCCGTCGCACGCTCCCATTGCTCGATCCCTTCACGGTGGCGTCTATCGACCGGGGCACGGTTTTCTCATTTTCGGTGGTGAATCTGGCGCCGCCAGCGGCGAGAAAACCTATCACAACGACATGTGGATGTTTGATGGCCGGCGATGGAATCCGGGTTGGGAATAGCGCAACAAACCGCCCTGCATAACGTCCGTCGCTCGCTGGACGCTACGCTGATTCCCCTCATGCAACAGCGCATCTGGTCGCAGCGCGCGACCTGACAGCCGCTGCAGTCAGGAAGGAGTCAGCCCATGTCCTCAGCGTCCGACGCTGCATTCAAGTCTGACAATTTCATCGCCCGCGACATCGCGACGTGGGCGGCGAATCTCACGTTTGGCGCCCTGAGCGACGACGCGGTGCACATCGCCAAACTATTTCTCTTCGACGCGATCGGCTGCGCGCTGGGCGGCGCCAGTCAGACGGACGTGCGCGCAGCCCTCGCTGTCGCGCAAGCACTTGGCGGCGCGCCCACCTGCACCTGCATCGTCAGCGGTTTCAAGACCGATCCAGTGCAGTCAGCGTTTCTCAACAGCCTGATGATCCGCGCCATGGATTACAATGACATCTACTGGAAGCAGGACCCTTCACACCCCTCCGACATCATTCCCGCAGCCCTTTCAATATGTGAAATGAAAGGCCTTTCGGGGCGTGACCTGCTCCTCGGCATCATCATCGCCTATGAGCTGGAAATGCGCTTCTGTGAAGCCGCTTTGCCTGGCGTGCGCGAGTATGGCTGGCACCACGCCACGCTGACAGCATTTGTGTCGCCTGTCGTCGCGGGCAAGATGCTCGGTCTTGACACAACCAAGATCGTCCGGGCCATCGGCATTAGCGCCTCGCGCGCCTGCACACTGGGCTGCGTCACCGCCGGTGAGCTCACCAACATGAAAAATACGGTCGATCCCATGGCGACGCGCGCCGGCGTTGAATCAGCCCTCCTTGCGAAACAGGGCTTCACGGGTCCAGCCCATGTCATCGACGGCAAAGAAGGCCTTACGCACGTTTTCGGGCACGCGTGGAATCTCGACGCACTGACAGATGCGCTGCCACTCTCTCAGAGCTCCCACTATAAAATTCAGGATTGTGGGATGAAGTCGTTCCCGATCGAAGCGCTCAGCCACGCGCCGCTTACCGCCATGATGAAGCTGGTCAAAGCGCACACGATTCAGCCTAATGACGTAGCTGAAATAAGGGTTGAAGTGATCGCGCGGGCTGCGGACATTCTGGGTGATCCAAGCAAGTACCGCCCCACGAGCAAGGAGACCGCGGACCATTCCCTGCCCTATGCGCTCGCTGTGGGGCTCGTCGACGGACAGGTGACGCCGTTGCAGTTCAGAGAGGAGCGCATCGGCGACACAGCCCTTACGCCCATCATGGACAAGGTGAAGGTCGTCCCCAACGACGAGTTCGAGGCGCTCTTTCCAGAGTTTCAACCCAGCAGGGTGACTATCACGCTGCGCAATGGCGATTCGCTGGAGCAGCGCGTCGATGTGCCCAAGGGCGATCCCCGCGACCCCATGACCGAATCGGAAATTGCGGAG
>Ga0114931_10006626_pt1 | contig 14226 bp, 17 predicted proteins | sample 2SBtaG_FD_89579 | JGI IMG/M metagenome (GOLD analysis project Ga0114931, IMG submission 89579) | Deep subsurface microbial communities from Kolumbo volcano to uncover new lineages of life (NeLLi) - 2SBTROV14_V59a metaG | ecosystem: Environmental > Aquatic > Marine > Volcanic | place: Kolumbo...
AAAGGAGGAACTGCATTAAACCGTGTCTACCTTAAGGACAATGCAAGGTTTTCTGAAGATATTGATTTAGATTATATTAACTCCAATCCAACAAACGCAATTAAGGATATCAAAGAAATAATGAAAGGTTTTTCAGTGTTTGATGTGAAAAAACCCAGGCTTATGAACCATACTTTGAGGTTTGATTGTCACTACACTAACGAATTGAATCATCTAGACAAGATACGACTTGAATTCTTTCTGTTCCATAAAAAAATTATTGGAGAAACAAAAAAACAAGTTGTCCCTTCTCACATAATTGAGACCAGTCAGGCAGTTTGTAATGTTTATTCAATAGAATCAATAATCGCAAGAAAACTAATTGCTGCATATCTTAGGACAGAAGGTAAGGACTTTTATGATCTTTTTTTTGCGCTTGAAACAAAATATCTTAAAAAAAAACTTAAGAAATTTCTTCAAGAGTTATGTATCTTTTACAATGTAATTTATGATGATATCAAGATGGGTCTGCCAGAGAAAATTTCTGAACTGACCAAAGATTATAAAAAATTCCAAAACAACACTAATCATTATCTTACAAAAAAAGCAGATATTTCATGGTCTGGTTTGCTTGAATCATTGAAAGATAAGATAAAAAAGAGCGGGATTTGAAAAAGGGTAGATTGTTGAATGGAAAGGATGATTATTATGTTAAAAACAGCATAGGCTCCGTAGAATTGTTTTTTAAATAAAATATAGATAGCACCATATTTATTCAGCCATTACCTCTTGATACAAGCGGGTTTAGGACAATGCAGATATTTTTGTGTGTTGGGGGGAAGTGCCCGATATGAAATTTCTGTTGATGGTAAATATATCTTGATGTCTGGGAGCTATCCTATTCTTTATAAAGTTTTGATGTTAGTAGAGGGCTACAATTTCTAACAGAAACTATTTAAATAACGCTTGTAATAATGAAATTAATGAAAAAAATTTGGAAGGTTATCATTACAATTTTAGTTTTACTATTCATATTCAGCATAACAATAATTTTCATTGCATTTAATAAGGTAAATTTTTTTGAGACAATGGATATTGCAAATCAAACAACTACAGAAGCATATGAATCTGTCAAGGAGAATAGCGAGGTATTAGCAATTTTTGGCTAACCTTTGACAAAAGAAAAGAAATCATCAGGCAGATTCAGCGGTAATGAATCTAACAGAATTCTAACAGGTACACAGGTTATTAGTGGTCCTAATGACAAAGGAACAATCTATTTCAAGGCAATGGAAAACAATGGTCAATGGGATCTGTTTTATCTCAAAGTAAAATCTGATGATGGCAAGGAATTACAATTATTGGATCAATTACCAACAGATGTTAACACTGATAAAAGCAACTGTGTTTTGGGTGAATCTTCAGGTAAATGTAATATCTATCAAGGATTAAAATGTTTAGATTTTTGTGGTAATACAGGTAGAATAACTTTTAAGATAAAAAACAATGCAGGTGAGAATATACACGGAATTCGCATTGTTATCAATGTAAATGAAAAGGAGATATATTGTCAAGGTCCCAATTTCTTGAAAACAGAAGAGGAATCTTTGTATCATTGTGATTCTACATATAATCAAGGTACTTTTAATGGAGGAATTGATGCAGAGTATCTTGACATGAGATTAAGGCTTAATAACCAGAGGGGCGAGATTGAAGTAAACATACCTTGAGCAAAAGCTTATTTCTCTTTTTTTAGCAAGTTTTATATTAAAAAACCATTACCACAATGATCTCACAAGAATGGTGCAAATCCGCACGGACTCGCTCTTTATGTGCATCAGAAACGATATAGTGTTAGAGAGGGGCTATTACCCTTTTCTGTCCTCAAGGGACTCACTTTTTTGGATATTAAGGATATGAAATTTATATTAATCAAATCTTAATGTTCTAAAAAATTAAAATTTGAGAAAAAAAATGACATTTAGGATGTTTATCTTTTATATGTTAGGCGTCCACAGAAAATTAATTCTTCTTTTTTGTGGTCACCTGTTTTAGGGTCTTTTTGTATTGTTTGATAAAGAATTTTAATGAAGGTATAATCTTATTTCTTTTTTGATACTCTTGTAATATGTGATAATACTCAGCTCTATCTTTCAATAGAATATTGATTGGTGGATAATTGTTTTTTAATAGAATGAAGTTTAACAAAAGTCTTCCAACTCTACCATTTCCATCTTGAAAAGGATGAATGTCTTCAAATTCATTATGTATAATAGTTGCTAATGCTAAAGGTTTGAATTTCTTTTTATTTTGCTTATACCATTTTATAAAATTCTGCAATTCTGTATCTAACAGAGAGACAGGTGTTCCTGAATGAATGATATTCCCTTCCCTGTCTCTGATAATCACTTCAACATCTCTAAACTTACCAGCAAAATATTTTGATCCTTCAAAACAGAATTTATGTAAATTTAATATTAATTTTAAGCTTAAATCCAGTTTTGTTCTTCTAATGAACTTTATCGCTTTTGCAACACCCTTTGTTTCAATCTCTTCAGGATCTTCAATCTTTCTTTTTTTCAGAATTTGTGGAACTTCTTCTAATAAAACAGTAGAACCTTCTATAGCATTTGTGTTATAAATAAACTCTTCTGTAAATTGATACCATTGTTTTTTTGTAAAATGAACAATGGAAATTTTATCATTATATTTGTTTATTGATTCAATTTTTTTATCTGAAAGTGCAAAATCAAATAATTTTGTTTGCATATCATCTATTTGTGATTGTAGATATTTTTCAGCTAAAATTTTTAATTTTTTTAATTCTTTATCAGTTAGATTTGTACCAAGAAATCTCCTTAATTTTGCAACTTTATTGTTTTCATTTCTATAAGAATGTACAAGAAAGTATTTGATACTTTTTCCAGATTTTCTTTTTTCAAGGTACATATAATAGTAGTAGGTGACCACATATTTAAATATTGTGTGTTTTGTGGTCACCCGCTAAGAATTTTGTATTACATAATCCAACATAACAATAAATAGTATGACACTCACGGGTAGGGCTATCTCATTCTTTTGTTAAGTATTGTGTCCAAGTGGGGTTATTCATTTTGCATTATTTATTGCATTAAGAATTCTGTTTTTCACTGTATCAAAATCTTCATATATATTTGTTAATCTTTTAATCTCTTCATCATAGATGCTTTTTTTTTCCTGTAGTTTTTCTTTGAATTCTTTTTTTATGAATGTTTTATTATAGCTTTCTAATTTTTTGTTTATCAGTTCAAAATCAATCCTAATTTTATTGAGTAACAATTCATTCAGGTCAAAGACATCTCTTGCTTTATATCTTGTGAGTATTGCTCTTACTTTTTCAGCAAGTATTTCTTCTTCGTCAAGTGCCAAAAGAAAATAGGTTGGTAAATCTTTATATATTGGTCTGATGATTTTTTTCAGTGCTTTGTTGTATATCTCTTCATTCCTAAAATCAAATGATATTTTACACATTGATTGGGATGAACCATTAAAAAGAATGCCTTTGAAACGAATACTATAACTCATTCCATATTTAGTTTCATAGTAATCACTAATTTTAGTTTCAAAAGTATGTTCAATAAATTCAATTAAAACTTTTTTTTCAATATGGATGAAATTAAAGTCCAGGTCTTCTGAAAATCTTTTGATTCCATAACATTTTTGTAGACAAGTTCCTCCTTTAAAATATATTGTATTGAATTTTTCAAATAATTTAGCAAGAATAAAATGTTGATAATAATCTAACTCAAGTTGTCCCAGGCTGTAATTCAATTTTGAAGCATATGTCTGTAGTTCAATTTTCTCCATCTTATAGTTTCTCGTTGATAATAAGCTTCCATTTAGTGTTTATAGTCCCTTTTTTATTCAGGTTTACATTTAATTTTTCATATTTATTATTTATATTCAGCCCTTTGAGACTGATATTGTTAATTTCGAGTAAATATCCTACTCTTTTGTTTAATGCTGAAGAATTTATTCTTTTAAGGTATACAATCATTGTTTCACGATTTATTGTTTTTTTATTTTTTCTAATAAATTCATTGATATCAGTCAAATATACCTTTGATGAAAAATAAATGCAGTCAATCAATGTTTTTTCAATGGATGATATAAATACTTTTGTTTTGTTGATTGTTGCTCTTTCATACCCAAAAAAGAGTTTGCTTGATACTTTATGAAATTGTATTCTTGTATTTTCTATCTTTTGTTCATTGAGTCTATTTTTTGTTATGAGATCAAGATTATTAAATCGTTGTGTTGTACTTCCATAATATTCAAGTGCAGAATGCAGACCAATGTATGTTTCATTGTAGACTCTTTGTAATTGAAATTTATTTTCAATTTTTTGCAGTGAATAATACCCTTTTTTCACGCGAAATATTTTTTTTTGTTTGACCCACCTTGTTAGCGTGCTTTTGATACATGTTTTTGTTTGTTCAGTAATCTTAATAACATCATTTAATGTAAATATTTCTAGGTCAAACTCTTGTAAATTTCTTTGTAATGCTAAAAGATTCATCTATTTGTACTACGCGGAGCTTATATATAAAACTTATGTTTAATCAAAGTTAATATTTATGTTTACTTTAGTTGAACAATAGTTCTTATTCATCATGAATATAGCAAAAAGAACAGTATAACAGATAGGACTACAAAAAGTCTACAATATTTCATTGTGTTTGTAATATTTATTATCTATGCATTTCCCAGATTAATTCACACCCATTTTTTCTGATGTTCAAGCTCAGCTACAATCAATTTAATCATGTACAGATAATTACCATCATCTGCTCTTCTTAATGCATTATAGTATCTACGTCGATTTTTGTTTTGTATTATGACAAGAGGAAAACCAGAGTGCATCAATATATGATTGAGTAATAATCTGCCTACTCTACCATTTCCATCAAAAAAGGGATGAATCCTTTCAAAAATACAGTGAAACACAGCTGCTAATTCAATTGGATGTAGGTGTTTGTTATTCATGTACCATTCAAATAGGTTTTTTATCTCAATTTTAATCATATCTGCTTTTACAGGGACAAGATTACCAACAACAACTCCTCTGTCCCGAAACATACCAGCATCCTGTGTAACTCCTGTCTTGAGAATATTATGCAGTTCTAGAATAAGGTCTGTTTTAATATCATCTTTGTAATTCTTCATATAAAAAAAAGCTTTTTGATGATTCTCAGTTTCTTTTATGTCTCTTAATGGCTTTTCACCTGGTGTAATTCCATTCAGTAACAGTGCTTTCGTATCCTTCAAAGTCATACTTGATCCTTCAATCCTGTTTGAATCATAAGTAAACTGGATAACTGCATTTTCTTCATATTTTCTAATAGCGTCTTTTGTTGCTGTGTTCAAAAAGTTCTGATAGTTTTTCTTGAGCTTTTCAAGTTTTTTTTTATTTGTCAACAGGTAGAATTTTATGGTATCAAATTCTTTTCGAAATTTATCCAGTTCTTTTCCATCTGGTTTGTTGAGTCCAATATAATGTTCAATCTTTTTGACTTTGCTGCCAATTCTTGTTGAATGGACAACATAATAATACTCTCTTCCACTTATTTTCTTTTTTCTTATGAACATTAGTCACCACATTTCTTTATTTTTTATAAGTTTTGTGATTTTTAGTCACCACATCACTATATACACTTTTTGGGCAATGTAGAATTCCGTTGCTTTTTTGTTTGCTAGATTGCATGTGAGATTTTATGTTGAATTACATATGCGATGGACATACAAAAAAGTTTTCGGTTGTCAGGAATTCTACGCGCTCACTTTTTGGTAAAATTTATATACTAGAAACCATCAGATTTAACTAGAGAGGTTTAATATGTTAAGAAAAAAAGCACAGGGAATATCTTTAAACACGATTATAATTGCAGCTATCGCGCTTTTGGTGCTTGTCATTCTTTCATTGATATTTATGGCAAGGATGGGATGGTTTGGACAAAAATCAAATGATTGTGCTCAATATCAGGGCGAATGTGATCAAGGTTCAAGGTGTGAAAAAGGTTATACACAGCATGTAATAGGTGTGTGTTATGATAGTGATGGTTCAAGAGATTTTGCAGATGTATGTTGTGTTAAAGATATAACAGGATGACAGATAAAAAAGCAGTAGAAATATCAATGAACACAATCATCATTGCAGCAATTGCTCTCCTTGTCTTGATTGTTCTTGTTTTAATATTTACTGGTCAGACTGGAAAATTCACAAGAGGAATCAATGATTGTGCTGCAAAAGGCGGATCTGAGAAAAATTGTGAAAAAACTTCTGCAATTTGTGTTTCCAATGGTGGAATACCATCTGGATCTTGCATATTTTATGATAAAGATGGTAAACAAAAAAATTCCAAGAAAGATGAGGTTTGCTGTGTCTATAAAAAATAAATAGAAAGATTTATTAATCTTGTTTCTACACTTTGTTTTGGGGGTAATGGATATGCAACCTAAACTAATATTCTTGGGAACAGGCGGCGATTCTATCGTTGTTGGGAAACAGATTCGTTCAGCTGGCGGAATAATTCTTCAGGTTGAGGGTAATCAATTCCATATTGACCCTGGGCCTGGCAGTGTTACACGTGCAAAAGATTATGGTATTAATCTTCGAAATAATGTTGCAGTTCTTATAACTCATAATCATTTAAACCATGCTTGTGGCATAAATGCAGTAATAAATTCAATGACTCTTGGTGGGCTTGATAAGAAAGGTGTTTTAGTTGCCAATAGGACAGCCATTGAGGGTTGTGAAGAAAATGAGCCTTATCTTAACAAACATCACAAGGAGATGATTGAAAGAAACATAATAATTGAGCCAGGCAAGAGAGTTGGTATTAATGAAGTTGAGATATGGGCAACACGAGCGCATCATTCAGACCCTCATGCAGTAGGTTTTAAGTTTATGACACCTAAGTTTGTTTTGGGTTATACTGGTGATACAGGCTATTCAAACAGCCTCTTAGAAGATTTTAAAAGTTCAGATATCTTAATTCTAAATTGTGTTAACCCAAGCGATAAAAAAGACACAAACCATTTGGATATTAATGATGTATTAAAGCTATTGCCGGAAATAAAGCCAAAGCTTGCAATAATTACGCACTTTGGAGTCAAGATGGAAGAGCTTGATGTTTTACACCAGGCAAGAGATATTCAAAGAGAAACTAAAGTTCAGACAATTGCTGCAAAAGATGGAATGGTTATTAATCCTGTTTCTTATTCTGTTAGTTTGAGACAGAAGACACTTAAGTTGTTTTGATTAGATAATTAGCCACACAACAGCTAAGCCCACTAAACAACCTGCACTGATAAATGGCATTGCAGGATAAAATGTATCTTTTTTTCCTTTTGTGAGAAGCAAAAACAGGGCTATTCCAGCGCCAATAGTCACTGGCATGGAAAAGAAGAGTGCGCTTAGTTTATCAAACCCTCTGTTTACTATCAAAAATTCCATGAGAGAAACTGAGAAGAATAATGGGAATGCAATATCACCACCACCAAGAATTGCATTTTTTGTTTCTCTTTCATGTGTAACTTTGCTTGTTTTTGTCTTTACTATTTTTATTTTTTTATCTTTATCTGAACTTGTTAATTTTACTTTTTTTCCAGCATCTCTATCATAATTAATTGAAAGACCTGCAAAAAGTGTTGAATTTATCTGAAATTCTGCCATTTTTATCATATGCTTGCTTTTCCAGACAGCAATCATATCATAGATTGATATGAGAAACAATAAAACACCAGCAGAATATAGGTTTAATAGCGGTAATATGAGTATTGCCATTCCAGTATAAATAAACATTTCTGATAAATTGTGAACAATTGGGTTTGGGCGAAAAATTCTCCACATAGCAAGCGCAATACCAAGTATTACTGCTCCAATTGTTGGAAGATACACTCCAAATGCTACAATAAGCGCAGCAGACACAGCAAGCATGTACCAGATTTTCCATGTGAGAAACATTTTGAATTTTATTAAGATGAAAAAAAGTCCAGTACCTAAAAGAATCATTATAATTATTCCTACGGCAAGACTAATCTTTTCATCATCAGGAACAGTTGGCTGTTCACCAAGAGGTGTGGCTTCATGAACAATTGTTGTGGTATTCTCATTTTTCTCTACAATAATATATTTGTTTACTGTGAAAAGACCTGTGAACTGTGCAACAAAAAATAAAGCAATCAGAATCAAAGTCACTTTTGGCGTGTGTTTCATTATGATATTAGATTACCATTCATATTTAATGTTTTGCATATTTTAGTTGCAGACAAAAGTAAAATCAACTGCAAACAGACCAGAATTGCAAGGCAATTCTTAATTCGGCTTTCCCAAGTTAAATCATTGAATACCTTTGGTGGTCAGTTTGTGGTTGATATTTTTCCACAAATACCATCATTAAATATGATTATTCCACCAGTATTGGACTAGTTTAGTTCGCTTGGGCGAACTAAGAATTGCAAGAGCAATTCTGTCGGTTTTTGATTGACGCGTTTGAAATGGAACATTTCAAACAGATGGGAATTGGAAAATTATATGATTCTTCGCAACTAAAGTTAGAGATAGCAATTTTTATAGTGTGCTTGTCTTTCTCTATTTTTGGTTATTTATACTTTGAGTTTCCTTTTTTCGGATAAAAAAAGAAACACAACAGCCATTTGAAAGTGTTTGAACATATGACCCCAGAAAACTATATAAATAACGCATAATCAATACTCATTCCATGAAGAAATATATAGACCCTTATAGTTCAGAACTATATGAGGATTATAATAAGCTCATCAAGAATTTTGGCATGAATAGATTTAATATAGATGCATTTCCAGAGCCAAACAGGCTAATGCGGCGTGGCATGGTCTTTGGCGGTCGCGATTTAAAACTGATTGCCAAATGTATAAACGAAAAAAAGCCATTCTATGTTCTGTCAGGTATTATGCCAACAGCAAAAAAAATACATTTTGGGACAAAGATGGTTATTGAAAACATTAAATACTTTCAGGACCATGGCGCACACACATATATTCTTGTAGCAGACATGGAATCAGCTGCTGCTCGGGGGATTGATCTAAAAGAAGCGCGCGAAAATGCACTTATGTATCAGATACCTGCATATATTGCTCTTGGTCTTGATATTAAAAAAACAACATTCTATTTTCAGTCTGATAACCGTGATGTCTTGATGATGGCATACGAGTTTGCCAAAAGAATTACTCTTAATGAGTTTAAGGCAATATATGGCAATGCTGATCCTGGAAGAATAATGAGCGCAGTGACTCAGGTAGGGGATATCCTGTATCCACAGCTAAAACAAAGAATGCCTGGAGTTATTCCTGTTGGTGCTGATCAGGACCCACATATTCGGCTTACTCGTGATGTTGTTTCCAGGACAAAGCAAAAGTATAAATTTTTTGCACCATCTGCCATGTATCATAAATATATGCCATCGCTTGATGGCAGCATGAAAATGTCAAAATCAAAACCTGAGAGTTTCATACAACTTCCAGAAGATATAAACTCTGCGCAGAAAAAAATAAAACGTGCACTAACAGGCGGCAGGGCAACACTGGAAGAACATAGGCAGCTAGGTGCAGATGTTAAGAATGATATGGTATATGAGTTTCTAAAAGTTCATCTGGTTGAAGATGATAAAGAGCTTCAGAAGATATATGATGAATACTCATCAGGGAAAATGACTTCTGGTGAGATTAAACAGATTGCCTGTGATAAACTTGCAGAGTTCATGAAAGATTTTGAAGAAAAAGTGAAGATTGCAAGAAAAAAAGTTGATAAATTGAATTTTATTAAGTTCTAGTTTAATGTCCTTTAGATTTGTTTATATATTTTATTTCTGTGTCCTACACTGGAATTCTTGAGTTGTAGGAGAACCTTCTTCTTTTCCAATTGATTAAGGAGCTAAGGCTAAGCTTCTTTTGAGGTGGAAAATATGAAATTATACTGTGGTTTGGATATCCATAAAAATTTCCATGTAGGCTGTATCATGGATGAGAAAGGTAAGATTCTTGAGCATGTATGTGGTCTTAGCCCAAAAACATATAACGATAAAATGATTAATGAAACCATCGGAAACAATAGGGAATTTAGGGATATCAGAGCGATATACCCTTATATTCCTTAATTGTTTGCTGAAAGGAGCACGGTTCTAAGAGATGTTATATTCCCGAGTGGCCTACATAGTGGGCCCGAGGCGGAAATCCATAACTAAGTTTGGATTTTCGAGTTGAAAAACAAGACTCGAAAAATATTAAAGTAAACAGATATAAGAATATTATATGAAAGAATTAATTATGAGTTCATTTATCCTTAATAAAACTAAAAAATGGTTATATTCTTTAATGATTATTGCATTTTCGTGTTTATGGTCGATCGCATGTAGAATCACATGTGGAACTTGTCTGTGGCGCAGTATGTGTCCAGTATTTTTCTGGTTGATTATTATTACTTGTGGAATCTTCTTACTTTCCATTATTATAACTATTATAACTAACAACACTTAGGGTATTGCTTTCAATTGAACATAACATCAGGGCCCTGTTAGTTTCGTTACCCATACTTAATTTGCTTTGCAAATTAAAGTTTGCTGCAGCAAACTTTGTGTGGGAAAATTTCGTCCGAGAAGTAAAATTTGAGTTCTATAAATTCGACGATAGGGAGTGTAAATGTGCGTAGCACTGAGGGTTTGAAAGTTCAATCTACTGAGCTTTGAGCTTTACATCAAGAACAAGAATCTAGGGCTTGGAGAATGATTTATACAATAAGAGACAGTGAAGTAGAAATTATTTCTTTGATATTAGATATAATGAATCACAAAGGTTATGAAAAGAAATTCAAGTATAAGAAAAGCTAAATGTGACTCATCAATGCTTACAAAAACACAAACAATCAGTTTAACTCCTTTTATATTAGTTTAAATAGCAATATTATCTTTTGTGGCAAGATACTATTTGGATAAGGGAAATTCTTGAAATCAAGATATGATTGATATATTTATCAATAGATCAAATATTGAATATAAATCTTTGATAGATTTATCTGATAGAAATATTATGCTTTATTATGCTTTATTATGCTTTATTATGCTTTTTGGCTCAATAAAAATGTTTATTCTACAGGATTTCTAACACGCCAGTGATACAAAAACTATATATACTAAGGTGTTTCAATATAAGATTATTATGGAAAGAGCAATACTCCCACCATCTTTTATGATTACAAGCATAATCGGTTTTATCATATCAGCTGTGTACACAGCATCAGGCAGATTGGAGAGTTTTTTTCTGCAGTTTAACAATCAGATTTTTCAGAATTTCGGCAATTCGCTTGGGTTTGCTTTTTGTCTGACATTTGTTCTCATGTTCATTGCATCAGTCATATCATTTACACCATCAGACAAAGAACTTAGTGAGTTAAAATAGGCTCATATGGAAAATCAACAGGCGTGAATTTTTTTTTATTGGTTTTGTCTATGAATATATATCTTGATATTTGTGTAGAATCTAAAATCAAATATGAAAAAACCAAGATTCTGCACTGAGCTATCTAAATAGCATCAAACTTTTCTTTTGCCTTGTTTTCTTTCCAGTAAATACTATGGCTTGCCTGTTTTTCAAAGAGTGCTATTGCAATCCTTACCAGGTCTGTTTGATATGGTTTTAGGTTTTTTTCAGCTATTATTTTTTTAGCATCATCAAGACAGGATTTCATAAGAGAGATGTTTTCTTTATGAGCAAGCTCTTCAATCTCTTTTTCTTCTTGTTCTGAAAGAACAATCTCTACCCATTTTGGATATGCACTCTTGTCTGTTGTCTTTGGGAATGATTTTGAGAATACCATTGTTAAATAATGGAATACAAATGTTTTATTAAATCTTTTGTAAGAAATGCAGGCAATGTTCCGAGCGCTTAGTTAAATCCTTCGGACAAAACTCATAAATCCACTATGTCCGATTGGTTGTGATTTTGGTCTTATTTTTCTCCCTGAAAACTCCCACTCTCTCTCAATAATCTCAACTGTTTTGATATATATAAGCTCATCACTTTTAGAGACATCTTCTATAAAATCAGAAACCTGAGGTGTGCATGGGCTGTAGCTTACTAAAAAACCACCATGTTTAATAGCTTTAACGTGTGGTACAACTTTCCATGGCTCAGGAAGGTCAAGAACAACAAGATCTAAGTTTTTTTCATCAATTCCTTCATATATATCTTTATGCTTTTGCTCAACATTTGTTAGATTTAGGTTCTCTATGTTTTTCTTGACAATCTTTGCAAAATCTTCTCTGATTTCATATGTAAAAACTTTTTCTACTATGTTTGCCAGAAAACAACAAAGACCACCAGAGCCAGAGCCTGCTTCAAGCACTCTGCTTTTTGAATTAATCCCTGTCTGTGCAACTATTGAACCCATATCTTTTAGTGGAATAATCTGTGCACCACGTTTTATCTTTGAATAGAAATCCATGAATATACCGTTTGTAAGAAGCATCTCTTTTCCTGTATTAGTTTTCAGCACATCGCCTGGTTTTGCTTTTTCAATCTCTGGTTTTTTTATACAGCCGTATTGAGTGTGCAAATCATCTCCTTTATAAAAAAATTTTTTCCCTTTATCTGTTATCAATATCTTCAATTTTAATACCCCATGTAAGCGCGTATCTTCTTATAGTACTTATACATAAGCTTTTTTAACTTGATTATGTTTTGTTTTAACCATATTCTAGTCTTTAGTATCTGAGCATTATCATTTTTATGATTGCTGTAATAATAAACACCAAACACACCAAATACAGATAATATTGTTACTGGGACAATGAGCCATAAGATTATTGTTAACCAGCTGGCGTTAGGTATGCTTTCAGGAGGTTGTTTTGGTTCTGTTCTATTTATGCTTGTTGGAGTTTCAATATCTGATTCTTTTTGAGTGCTATCGTCTGTTAATGTTGCATTTTCTTCTTCATCAGTTATACATGGCCGAATTTCCAGGTATTCAAATGCATCTGGAAGACCTCTTTTTTCACCGACAAGCTTGTATTTTCCCTCTTCTTTAATTGTTAATGTTATCTGTCCATTATCGTCTGAGATGAACTGGTCAAAGGGGGTCCACTCTTTGTTATCAAGTTTCAAAATATTCACATTAACACCTGATAGGTTTTCACAAACTTCCATGCCTTCAACAATCAGCCCTTCTGTTTCGCACGTAGCTCTATCCCAGAGATTGTATGTCTGTATTGTAAAATTTCTATTAAGACAGTTTCGTGGGTCAATTATTATTGCCATTTTTTCTTTGTCTTCTGAGCTGCAAACCCCACAATCAGTTGGACAGTTTGAACAGTCTTCATATTTAGAATCACAGTATGGTTCTCCTCCTGCGTCAAGATCACCACAATAACCAACAGTAAGGGTTATGTTTTCTGTATCAAGATAAGATCCATCTGTAACATAAATTGTCAAATTCCATTTTCCTCTGTGTGAAAGAAGGGGTGTGAAATTTATAACACCATAATATGATGCGTTTGATACATTAAAATAACTATCAATGTTAAACCATCTGTAATTTTCAGCAATATCAAATATCAATATGTTATTGTCTAATATATCTGCGTTTTGATTGTCTGGGTCCCAGCCATAGATATAATGGACAAATGGCACATGCAGATAAGTTTCAAGATTACCAACAGATTCAAGAACAGGATAATCATTTGTTCCTATTACATTAATATTTACTGTTTAGCTTCTTGTATCTATTCCATCTGTCACATTAAATGTGACTATATTTAAGCCTAAATAGTGATAATCTGGTACCCACCAGGCAACAGCTGTATTATTACTAAGTCTTGTTATTGTGAAATTAATATCTGATGTAAATGTTAGTATATCACCATCTATATCAGTTGCTGAGAGGTTTATTGATACATTTTCATGTTCATATACAATCATGTCAGGAATATTTGTGAAATTTGGCGGATAGTTGAATACATCTATTAAATCTGAGCGCAACTCTGTCTTGTTCCATGAAAGCACATCTACTGCATTAATTTGATAATACAAATATTCTCCTACAATCTGTGTCCAGCCGCCAGGAGGTATTGGAATTGTATATGTATACTCATTACCTACAACAGAAGTCATTGGAGCATAAGATGTCCAACCACCTGAACCATATTTATACCTAAAATCAGGAGGGTCTGAAGAGTT
>Ga0114931_10006627_pt1 | contig 14226 bp, 13 predicted proteins | sample 2SBtaG_FD_89579 | JGI IMG/M metagenome (GOLD analysis project Ga0114931, IMG submission 89579) | Deep subsurface microbial communities from Kolumbo volcano to uncover new lineages of life (NeLLi) - 2SBTROV14_V59a metaG | ecosystem: Environmental > Aquatic > Marine > Volcanic | place: Kolumbo...
CCCAAGCCCGAACCTCCGGGCGAACAGCCTGATACGCACCCCGAAAACCGGTCCCCGCCCAGAAATGACCCAGCAACGAGCCACCAACAACCGCAACACACAAGCAGGCGGTGGATTTAGGAAGCTTGGATCCCGTGCAAGACACCCCCGAATCTGCTAGAATGCCGTACGTGGATGTGCTCGTCGGAGCCACGGTTTTTCTCTGGGACGAGCCCTCCACGACGATCACCTCGACAATCTGCAAGCCGGTGCCACCGTCGTCGGCGGCCGCGCGAGCATGAGCGTGCCCTGAAAGAAGGGAGCAGGCAACGTTGAAAGAGCAATTCAAGACCTTCAAGAGCGGTGATCAGGTGGTCCTCCCGCCGTACGGTGTCGGCATCGTGTCCGGAACGACCGTCCGCACCATCGCGGGTGCCGATCTGGACTACTACGAGGTCGAGTTCCCCAACGGCACATCGCGCGCCTACGTGCCGGTGCACGCGCCGCAGGAGGCCGGGCTCCGTCCCGCGCTCACCAGCGAAGAGGTCCAGAGCGTGCTGGAACGCCTCAACAACGGCCGCATCACGTTGCCGAAGCAGTGGGCCGCGCGGCATCGCAAGGTCACGGACATCCTCACCAGCGGCGACCCCTACCAGATCGCCACGCTCGCCAGCGAGCTCCGACGCTGGGATCTCGAGCGCGGGCTGCCCGATCTGGACCCCCAGGCGTACCGGCGAGCGCTCCGTCTGCTGGCCGGGGAGATCAGCGCGGTGTTGTCGATCAACGTGCAGGAAGCGCGCGCGATGATGGACGCGGGAAAAGACGACGAGCTGAACTGAACGGCGCGCGGCTCCCGAAGGCCGCGTTCCGGATGCGGGCCGGGGACGTTCCCCGGCCCTTCGCATGGGGGCGACCCCGCCCCGCGGAGGGACCATCGTGGGAGCACGCGACTGGCTGGAACGACGGGCCGGCGGGGCCGCAGCACTCTACGACGACGTCGTCGGACGGTTGGACCGAATAGCCCTCGAGGCGGCGCGCAGCAGCCTCCTCGAGGACGTGACCGGCTCCGTCCTGGAGCTGGGCTGCGGCACCGGCGCGAGCTTCGTCCACTACCTCCCGGAGGCGCGGGTGACGGCCCTCGAGCCGGAACCGGCGTTCCGCCTGGCGGCGTCCCGTCGGGCGCGCGCCGTCACCGCCGACGTGACGGTCCTGCCCGGCGACGCGCACGACCTCCCCTTCCACGACGCGACTTTCGACGCTGTGGTGTCCGAGTTGGTGCTCTGTAGCGTGACCCGCCCCGAGGTCGCCCTGCGCGAAGCGCACCGCGTCCTCCGCCCGGGCGGGTCGCTGCGCCTGCTGGAGCACGTCCGCCACGCCCGACCCTGGATCGGACGGCTTCAGGACGCGTTCGATCCGCTCTGGAACGCCTTCGAGGGACGCGGATGCCACCTCGGGCGCGATACGCCGCGCGCCGTGGAGGAGGCAGGCTTCCGCTTCGAGCGCCTGGACAGTGTCCCGCTGCCCCCCGGCGTCGACTGGTTCTTCCCCATCGTGAGCGTTCTGGCCCGGCGCCCGTGAGGCGTGCCGGCGATGCCGGCACCGTGAACGGCCGCTAACGACACACCCCCAGCCACCGCAGCGCGATGGCGTAGGCCGCGTAGTCGTCGATGGGGCGCGGGGGTGAGCGCATCCCGGACGGCACCAGCCGCAGGAACCCGCGGGACGGATGATCCCGGAAGTAGATCCCGCGCGCCATGAGGGTCGTGTCGCGCTCGTCGACGAGGGTGGGAGCGACGCCGCGCGCGCGAAGGCGCTCCACCACGTCTTCGCTCCCCGTTCCGTCGCCCACCAGCACGACGGCACCCCGCGGCAAGGGGAGGCGGTCGAGGTCGGCGGCCGCCAGGATCGCGAGGCGCACGGCCGTCCCGTCACGCCGTACCCACGCCGCCCCCAGGTTGCGCCCCGGGTCGAACGCCAGCACGACCTCGTCCAACGCGGCGTCGGTGTCCGCCTCCTCGGGCGCGTGCGTGTGCATCCCCGCCAGCCTAGCAGGCCCGACGAAAACGGGGGCCGGCGCTTGCAGCCGGCCCCCACGGGACATCGTGCGGTGCGAGCGCGCCGATCAGGCCTCGGGGCGCTTCCCCTGCTCCGCTGCGGGACGCGCCGGTGCCTGGGGCACGGTGGCCTCGGCCTCGCGGCTCTTCTCGAGCATGGTGGTGTCGGCCACGCGCGTGTGGCGGATCGCGTCCAGGCCGGTCCCGGCGGGGATCAAGCGACCGAGGATCACGTTCTCCTTGAGGCCTACCAGGTTGTCGGCCTTGCCCGACACCGCCGCCTCGGTCAACACGTGGGTGGTGTGCTGGAAGCTCGCCGCCGACAGCCAGCTCTTGGTGGACAGCGACGCCTTCGTGATCCCCAGCAGCACGGGCTTCCAGGACGCGGGGGTCTTGCCCTCGTCGAGCAGGCGGTCGTTGACCTCTTCGACGTCGAAGCGCTCCACGGTCTGCCCTTCGAGGAACTCGCTGTCGCCCGGCTCGAGGATCTCGACATACTTGAGCATCTGACGCACGATGACCTCGATATGCTTGTCGTGCACGCTCACGCCCTGGCCGCGGTAGACGCGCTGGACCTCGTTCACCAGGTACGCCTGGACGGCGCCGGGGCCGCGCGACTCGAGCAGGTCGTGGGGGTTGATGGCCCCACGGGTGAGCTGGTCGCCCGCTTCGACCTTGTCGCCGTCGCGCACCAGCAGGCGCACGCCCTTGTCGATACGGTAGCTGCGGCTGAACTCGCCGTCCTCGGAGCTGACGCTCACACGGTAGCGCTCGTCGTCCTCCTGGACCTGAACGACGCCGTCCAGGTCGCTGATGACGGCCTTCACCTTGGGCTTGCGCGCCTCCACCAGTTCGATGACGCGCGGTAGACCCTGCGTGATGTCGCTGCTGGTGGCGATGCCGCCCGTGTGGAAGGTGCGCATGGTGAGCTGCGTGCCCGGCTCGCCGATCGACTCCGCGGCGATCACGCCCACCGCCTCGCCCAGGCTGACCTGGCGCATCGTCGACATGTCCAGGCCGTAGCACGCTCGGCAAACGCCGGCGCGGGTCTGGCAGGTGAGCGGGCTGCGGATCTCGACCTCCCGGACCTCGGGATTCTCGGAGAGCCGCTTGGCGATGGCTGCGATGTCCTCCTTCATCAGGGTGTGGCCCTGTGGGAGGTGGAGGTCGCCGAGCTCCAGATCGAGCGCCAACTTCCGACCGTACAGGCTCATCTCCAGGTGGCTCTTGGGCCGCGCCCGGCCGTCGGGGTTGTACAGCGCCACGGTGACGAAATCTGCTGTGCCGCAGTCGTCCTCCCGAACCACGAGCTCGTGGGCGACGTCCACCAGCTTGCGTGTGAGGTAGCCCGAGTCGGCCGTGCGGAGCGCCGTGTCGGCGCCGCCCTTCCGGGCTCCGTGCGTCGAGATGAAGTACTCCAACACGTCGAGGCCCTCGCGGAAATTCGCGCGGATGGGGAGCTCGATGGTGTCACCCGAGGGCTTCGCCATCAGGCCGCGCATCCCCGCGAGCTGACGGATCTGCTGCGGATTGCCGCGCGCGCCGGACTGCGCCATGACGAACAGCGGGTTGAACGGCATGTTGTCCCGGAAGTTCTCGAACACCGCGTCCTTGACCGCTTCGGTGGTGTCGTTCCAGAGCCGTACGACCTGCTGGAAGCGCTCCTGCTCGGTCACGAAGCCGCGCTCGAAGGCCGTGTTGATGCGCTCGAGCTTCGTCTGCGCGTCCGCCAGCAGCTCCTGTTTCTTCGGCGGGATGGCGACGTCGTCGATACCGATGGTGATCCCGCTGGTGGTGGAGAGCTCGAAGCCGTACTGCTTCAGGCCGTCGAGCAGGGCCGCGGTGCGTTCGATACCCAGGCGCTTGAACGAGTCGACCACCAGGTCGCGGAGCGCGCCCTTCTCGTACGCGGTGTCGTAGCGGATCATGCCCGGGGGCAGCTCCACGCCGCCCTCGGCCAACGTCTCCTTGACCATGCGGGCGAACAGGCAGCGTCCCGGGCTCGTCTGCTCGATGTCGCCGTCGTCGACACGAACCGTGACCACGTCCTGCATGTCGATCTCGCCCTGTTCGACCGCCAGCAGCGCTTCGTCGACGTTGGCGAAGCGGTAGCGGAGGCGCCCGACGCTGGTCTCCTCGCCTCCGACGCGAATCGTGGAGTTCAGGTCGAGCTCGCCGGCGTCGTAGGCGGCGAGGGCCGCCTGGCCGTCCGCGAACTCCCGGCCGACGCCGCGGTGGCCGGTATGGACTTGCGTCAGCACGAACAGACCCAGGATGATGTCCCGGCTCGCCTGGACGTTCGGGTCGCCGTGCGCCGGGCTCAACAGGTTGTGGCTGGAGAGCATCTGCAGCCGCGCTTCGGACTGCGCGTAGACCGACAGCGGCACATGGATGGCCATCTGGTCGCCGTCGAAGTCGGCGTTGAAGGCCTCGCACACCAGCGGGTGGAGCTGGATCGCCTGGCCCTCGACCAGCACCGGCTCGAAGGCCTGGATGCCGAGACGGTGCAGCGTGGGCGCCCGGTTGAGGAGCACCACGCGGTCCTGGATGACCTCTTCGAGGGCGTCCCAGATCTCGTCGCGGGTGTCCCGATAGCGCTCGAGCAGCTTGCGCGCGCTCTTGATGTTGCTGACGATGCCACGGTCCTCGAGCTTCTTGAACAGGAAGGGCTTGAACAGCTCCAGCGCCATGCGCTTGGGAACGCCGCACTGGTGCAGCTTGAGCTGCGGCCCGACCACGATGACGCTGCGGCCGGAGTAGTCGACGCGCTTGCCGAGCAGGTTCTGCCGGAACCGCCCTTGCTTCCCGCCGAGAAGGTCGGTGAGGCTCCGCAGCGGCCGGTCGGAGCCCGGATGGACCACGGCGCTGCCGCGACGGCCGTTGTCGATCAACGCGTCGACCGCCTCCTGCAGCATGCGCTTCTCGTTGCGCACGATCATCTCGGGCGCGCCCTGCTGCATCAGCTTCTTCAGGCGGTTGTTGCGGTTGATGAGGCGCCGGTACAGGTCGTTGAGGTCGCTGGTGGCGAACCGCCCGCCCTCGACCTGCACCATCGGGCGCAGGCTGGGCGGCATGATCGGCACGGCCTCGAGGATCATCCAGTCCGGATCGTTGCCCGACGCCAGGAAGGCACGCACGATCTCGAGGCGCTTGCGCGCCTTGGCCCGCTTGTGGCGGCTGGGCGACTCCATCTCCTCGACCAGCTCGGCTTCCAGTGTCTCCAGATCGAGCGAGGTCAGGAGCTCGGCGATGGCCTCGGCCCCCATCTTGGCCTCGAAGTCGTAGGACTCGATGACGCGCACCTGCTGCCGGACGAGGTCGATCTCGACCCGCCCGGAGATGTCGGACTTGAGGCGACCTTCGTCGGCGAGCTCGTCGCCCGGGAGCACCCGGTCGCCGTTGACGACGATGGGCTCGTCCTCGTAGGGGTAGACGCGCGCGCGCGAAACGATGATGCTCGCCGGATAGGCCAGGTGGACGGTGCCGTCGGCCGCGGCCACGATCTCCTGCGCGGCGTCGATGGCGCCCACGACCTTGTCGCCCGCCCGGACGTCGGCACCGTCACCCACCAGGACGTGCATCGTCGGGTTGATCTCGTGCTCTTCGTGACGTGCCCACTCGACCTTGAGGGTGACGGTGACGTCCTTGCCCTTGGCCTTGCTGGCACGCACGCTGGCCGTGGCGTCCGCTGGGAGCTTGAGGGTGGTGCCGCTGGCCGCCTTCGCCAGCAGATCGCCCTCCTCGATGAACTCGCCGTCTCCGACGAGCAGCTCCATCCCGGTGGGAACGAGGTAGGCGTAGCGGACCTCTTCGTCGTCGACGTCGCGGATCATGAGGATGCCGCCGCTGGTGCCGATCGGCAGGAGCTCGGCCACCCCTTCGGCCTCGCTCTTGAGGGTCACATCGCTGGTGAGCTCGGCGATGGGCTGCCCGCCCTTGTAGCCTTCCTCCTCCTCGACGAAATCCTTCTTCGGCAGCAGCAGTCGCCCGTCGCGCGACTCCCGGTAGTCGAGCGTGACCTTGCGCGGGAAGCGGTACTGCGCGATCCCGGCGAGCTTGGACTTCACGCCCTTGGCCAGCGACTGGCCCTGCTCCACCTGCTCGCCGTCCGACACGACGGCGTCCTCGCCGCCCTGCACGGTGTAGGTCTCCTGCATGCCGTAGCGCAGCTGGCGGTACTCGTCGTCGCTCAGCAGATCGCCGCGCCGCAGCGGCCGCCCGTTCATGTGTGCGCCCTGCGGGTCGGTCACGATGTACTTGGCGAAGTACAGCACCTGCTCGAGCTGGCTCGTGGACAGGTTCAGCAGCGATCCGATCTTGCTCGGGATGTCCTTGACGTACCAGATATGGGCGGCCGCCGTCGCCAGCTCGACGTGCCCCATGCGGTAGCGGCGCACCGTCGACTTCGTGACCTCGACGCCGCAGCGCTCGCACACCTTCCCGGAGAAGCGCTGCCCTCGGTACTTGCCGCACGAGCACTCCCAGTCCTTCTCGGGACCGAACACGCGCTCGTCGAAGAGGCCGTCGCGCTCCGGCTTGAGCGTGCGGTAGTTGATCGTCTCCGGCTTGGTGATCTCCCCGTAGCTCCAGCCCCGGATGCGCGCCGGCGACGCGATCTGGATCTGGACGCGGGTGAACTCTCTCAGATCTCTCATGTGCGTCCCTTCAGGAAAACGGCGCTCTCGGTCGGCAGCCGGATCACCAGTGCCGCCCGCTCTCGTCGAACATGCTCACCGGCTTGTCGTCGTCGTCCAGCACCCGAACGTCCAGTCCGAGCGAGTGGAGCTCCTTGACGAGCACCTTGAACGACTCCGGGATGGTGGGCTCGAGCACGTCGTTGCCCTTGACGATGGCCTCGTAGGCGGCGTTGCGACCGTCGATGTCGTCGGACTTGATGGTCAGCATCTCCTGCAGCGTGTAGGCGGCACCGTGCGCCTGGAGCGCCCAGCCTTCCATCTCGCCCAGACGCTGACCGCCGAACTGGGCCTTGCCGCCCAGCGGCTGCTGCGTGATGAGCGAGTAGGGGCCGGTGGACCGCGCATGCATCTTGTCCTCGACCATGTGGTAGAGCTTCATCACGTACATGATGCCGACGACGATCGGCGCATCGATCGCCTCGCCGGTGCGGCCGTCGTAGAGGACGGCCTTGCCGGCCATGGCGAGGGAGCGCTCGGCGTCGTGCGCATCGAGCTCCGAAGGGATGATCCCGAGCTTCGACGCCCGCCGGTGCACCTCGAGCTCGCGCCGGTCCGGCTCGAACCCGGACGCGACCTTTGCGTCGATGTCGCGGTCGGCCGCCTCCCTCAGCTTCTGCTTGATTTCCTCCTCGCGCGCGCCGTCGAACACCGGCGTCACGTAAGAGACACCGTCCTTGAGCGCCGCCAACCCCAGGTGCGTCTCCAGGATCTGACCGAGGTTCATGCGCGAGGGCACGCCCAGCGGGTTGAACACCAGGTCGACGGGGGTGCCGTCGTCGAGGTAGGGCATGTCCTCGGGGGGGAGGATCTTGGCGACCACTCCCTTGTTCCCGTGGCGGTTGGCGAGCTTGTCGCCCTCGATGAGGCGCCGCTTCTGCGCGATGTAGACGCGCACCATCTCCTGCACGCCGGGCTTGAGCTCGACGCCGGGATCGCCACGCCTGAAGCGCACCGTGCGCAGCACGATGCCGCCGTCGCCGGGCGGAACCCGGAGGCTGGTGTCCTTCACCTCGCGCGCCTTCTCGCCGAAGATCGAGCGCAGCAGCCGCTCCTCGGGGGTGGGGTCCTTCTCCCCCTTGAAGCTGGTGTGACCGACGAGGATGTCGCCCTGCTTCACCTCCGCGCCGATCCGGACCACACCGTCCTCGTCGAGGTCGCGCAGGGCCGCCTCGGAGAGGCCGGGGATGTCGCGGGTGATCTTCTCTGGCCCGAGCTTGGTGTCGCGCGCTTCCTTCTCGAACTTCTCGATGTGCACGCTGGTGTAGACGTCGCCGCGCACCAGGTTCTCGGACAGCACGATGGCGTCCTCGAAGTTGTAGCCGTCGAACGGCATGATGGCGATGAGGACGTTCTGTCCCAGTGCCAGCCGCCCGTGCTGCGAGGCGGGGCCGTCGGCGATGACGTCACCCGCCTCGATGCGCTGACCGATGTCGACGATCGGCCGCTGATCGAGGTTGGTGTTCTGGTTCGAGCGCTGGAACCGGGTGAGGGTGTACTCGTGCTCGACGCCCTTGTCCGACTCGATGACGACGCGCCTGGCGTCGACGTAGGTCACGGTGCCCGCCTCGGTGGCCAGGAGCACGGTCCCCGAGTCGCGCGAGACGCGCTCCTCCACGCCGGTCCCCACGTAAGGAGCATCGGACCGGATGAGGGGCACCGCCTGCGACTGCATGTTGGAGCCCATCAACGCCCGGTTGGCATCGTCGTGCTCGAGGAACGGGATCAGCGAGGTCGGCACCGAGATGATCTGCTTCGGCGACACGTCCATGAAGTCGACCTCGGCCGGCTCGGCGAACATGGGGTCTCCGAGCTTGCGGGCCACGATCGTGTCGGTCGCGAAGGCCCCACCGTCGCCCAGGGGGGTGTTCGCCTGGGCCACGATGTAGTGGTCCTCCTCGTGGGCCGTCATGTAGACGACCTCGTCCGTGACGCGGCCGTCGACCACCTTGCGGTAGGGGGCCTCGATGAAGCCGAGATCGTTGACGCGCGCGAAGCTCGCCAGCGAGGTGATGAGCCCGATGTTGGCGCCTTCCGGCGTCTCGATCGGACAGATGCGGCCGTAATGCGTTCGGTGCACGTCGCGGACATCGAAGCCCGCGCGCTCGCGCGTCAGGCCGCCGGGGCCGAGGGCCGAGATGCGGCGCTTGTGGCGCAGTTCCGAGAGCGGGTTCACCTGGTCCTTGAACTGACTGAGCTGGCTCCGGCCGAAGAACTCGCGCAGCGCCGCCACGATCGGGCGGTTGTTCACGAGCTTCTGGGGGGTGGCCGCGTCGGGGTTGCCGAGCAACATGCGCTCCCGCACGCCGCGCGCCATACGGCCCAGGCCGACGCGGATCTGATCGGCCACGAGCTCGCCCACCGTGCGGATGCGGCGGTTGCCCAGGTGGTCGATGTCGTCCTCCTGGTACCCTTCCTCACCGGCCTGCAGACGCACCAGGTACTGGATGGTGGGCACCAGGCCGTAGTCGACGAACCGCCCGTCCTCGAAGCCGAGCAACGTGTTCGACGCATACTCGAGCTGCAGCTTGGTGTTGATCTTGAAGCGCCCCGCGTCGCCCAGGTCGTAACGCCGGGGGTCGGCGAGGAGGCTGAACAGATAGTTGGTGGCCTTTTCCACCTTGGGCAGATCGCCCGGCCGCAGCACCGTGAACAGCCGCAGCAGCGCCTCGTCCGGCGTGACACCGGTAGCCTCCTCCGACGCCAGCGTCGGCTCCACCAGGTGCTCGCTCCCCGCGAACAGCTCCCGGATCTGCTCGTCGCCGTAGCCGAGCACGCGCAGCAGCAGCGTGAAGGGGAACTTGCGCTTGTTGACCTTCATCCACAGGACGTCCGAATTGTCGAACTCGATCTCGATCCAGGGCCCGCGCTTCGGCATGGGGATGATGCTGGCGGTCAAGGAACGGCTGGTGCCCCGCAGCCCGCTGGTGAAGTACACGCCCGGGCTGCGGTGGATCTGCGAGACGATCACGCGATCGGCACCGTTGATCACGAAGGAGCCGTCCTCCGTCATCAGGGGGAGATCGCCGAGGAACACCTGGTCCTCCTTGATCAGGCCGGTGTCCTTGTGCACGAGCTGCAGCTTCGCGAACAGCCCGGCGTGGTAGCTGAGGTCCTTCTCGCGGCATTCCTCCGGCCCGTACTCCGGTTCCTCGAGCGTGTATTCGAGGAAGTCGAGCACGAGCCCCGTCTGCCGCCCCCGCTCGGTCTCGTCGATCGGGAAGACCTCTTTGAAGGCCGCCTGCAGTCCCACGTTCTCCCGCATGGACGGCGCGACGCCCCGTTGCAGGAACGCCTCGTATGACTTAATCTGGACGTTAGTGAGGTTCGGAAGATCAATGACTTCCTTGATCCTGCCGAAGGTCCGAATCTCGCGCATCTTCACCCCTTCGCTCGAAGCCGTGTCGCCCGGAGCGTCCACGCGGCCGAGGCCGCGCGTGCCGTTCAAGCCGTGACGCGGCATGGCGCTTCCCGGGAGTGCCGCGTGCGGTCTCCCGGAGCGCCTTGCCGCTGAGAAACGTTCGACGTCAAGTACGAATCCCCTGACTCAAAATACATTGTCCCATCGCGAGCACATGTCGGACGACCCGTCCGCCTCGGCACGCTTCGCGCTTGCCGACGCATCGGGCATTCCGCCCTCACCGGGACGCTCCCTCCGGAGCGTCTCGTCGTTTCCTGCCGATCCGTTCTTCGTACCGACTCCGACCGATCTCCCCGTCAACGAGCCCGAAAACACGAACTCGCATCGTACCGCCCGTCGGCTAACGTTCACGTAGTCTGCCATGGCCGAGCGCGGTCCCTCGACGCCCCGAGGCGGGAGGCGACCCGATGTCGGTCGCCCCACGCCGGGACGTTGCCATCTGGAAGGCCCGCGCCAGCGGGCCCTCCGTGCATCCGGCGCGCAAAGCGCGTTACTTGACCTCGACGGTGGCGCCCGCGGCTTCCAGCTTGCCCTTGATCTCGTCGGCCTCGTCCTTGCCGACGCTCTCCTTCACCACGCCACCCGACTCTACGAGGTCCTTGGCCTCCTTGAGACCCAGGCTCGTGATCGCGCGGACTTCCTTGATGACCTGCAGCTTCTTGTCGCCCGCCGACGTGATGTTGACCGTGAACTCGGTCTGCTCCTCGGCCGCGGCCTCGGCGGCGGCCGGAGCGACCGCCATCATCCCCGCCGGCATCGTAGCGGCAGCTTCGACGCCCCACTTGTCCTTCAGGGCATCCACCAGATCCACCAGCTCCAGCACCGTCAGGCCGCTGAGCTGTTCCACCATCGCTTCCTTGTCGAACGCCATCTACTGTTCCTCCTTCACGTTGTCGCTGTAGTTCTGCATGACGGATACCAGGTTCCGCTGCGGTCCCTCCAACACGCCCACCAGCTGCTGCAGCGGCGCGAGCAGCGTGCCGAGCAGTTCGCTCTGCAGCTGCTGCCGCGGGGGCAGCTTGGCGATGCGGTCGAGGGCCTCGGCGCTCACGATGCCTCCCTGCAGGAGCCCGCCCTTGCCTTTGGGCAGGTCCCGGGGATGGTCCTTCGCGAAGTCGGCGATCGCCTTCAGAGGCGCCACCGGGTCCTCGCCGACGAGCACCAGGGCCGTCGGACCCGTGAGCGTGTCGCCGAACCCCTCGACGCCCTGCTGCTTGAGCACGACATCGATCAGGGTGTTCTTGGCGACGAGGATGCGCCCGCCCGACGCGCGCACCGAAGCGCGCAGCCGACCGAGCTCGCCAGCGGAGAGCCCCTGGTAGTCCACCAGGAAGAACGTCTTCACGTCGTCGAGCAGACCGTGCAGCTCGCGAACCGACGCCTCGTTCCTTGGGTTGGCCATGGAACCCTCTCCTTGACTAGAACGTGCGCCCGCGGCCCCTGTTGGGCCCCTTTCGAAGGGCGCGTGCCGCGAAGCGCAGCGGGTCGCGCGGTCCGGTCACGCGTGTGCCGGACCCGGCAACCTTGAACGCCTCGGCAGGTCTTTAAGCCTGGCAGGCCCCTGCTGTCTCCAACGCCAGAGGTGCATCGCAACCGCTACGCACCGGGATGCCGTGAACGTGCCCGACCTACAGGGCGACACGGACGCTGGGGCCCATGGTCGAGCTGAGGTGGACGGTACGGACGTACTGGCCTCGCGCCGCCTCGGGCCTGGCCCCGTCCAACGCCGTACGAAGCGCGCTCAGGTTCTCCGCGAGCTTGTCCGGGTCGAAGCTGGCCTTGCCGATAGGCGCATGCACCACGCCTGTCTTGTCGGCGCGGAACTCGATCCGGCCGGCCTTCAGGGCGCCGACGATGTCGCCGATGTTCGGACCGACCGTGCCGGCCTTGGGGTTCGGCAGTAGCCCGCGGGGACCGAGCACGCGGCCCAGCTTCCCGCCGACCTGCGCCATCATGTCCGGTGTGGCGACCACGGCGTCGAGCTCCATCCAGCCGCCGGCGATCCGTTCGATGAGGTCGGCCCCACCGACCACGTCGGCGCCCGCGCCTTCGGCCTCGGCCACCTTGTCGCCCTGCGTGATGGCGACCACCCGCACGCTCTTGCCGGTACCGTGCGGAAGCGCCACGGTGCCACGCACCGTCTGATCGGACTTCTTCGGGTCCACCCCGAGCCGGAAGTGGGCCTCGATCGTCTCGTCGAACTTCGCCGTGGCGAGCTCCTTCACCAGCGCCGCCGCCTCTTCGGGGGCGTACAGCTGGGCGCGATCGACGCGCTTCTCGAGCTCGCGGTAGCGCTTGCCACGACTAGCCATCGATCGGCGCTCCCTCCACGGTCACACCCATGGAACGGGCGGTGCCGGCGATGATGCGGGCCGCAGCCTCGGGGCTCCCGGCGTTCAGATCGGTCATCTTCTGCACCCCGAGCTCCAGGCACTGGTCCCAGCTGATCTTCCCGACCTTGACCTTGTGGGGCTCGCCCGAACCGCTGTCGATGCCGGCCGCTTTCTTGATGAGGTAGCTGGCCGGGGGCGTCTTGGTGACGAAGGTGAAGGAGCGATCGGCGAAGATGGTGATCTCCACCGGCACCACGGCGCCGGCCTGAGAGGCCGTCGCTGCGTTGTACTCCTTCACGAACTGCATGATGTTGGCACCGTACTGGCCCAGCGCCGGACCGACCGGCGGCGCCGGCGTGGCGCCCCCGGCGGGCAACTGGAGCTTGACGATCCCCGCGATCTTCTTGGCCATGGTTCCTCCTAAGCTCCCCCGCCGGCATGGCCCGCTGCGGGGTTCGAACGCTCCGTGAGGGCGCGGGATGCCGAAGGCATCCCGGGCGATGCCTTCGGCTTCGCGCGATCGTGACCGGAGGTCACGCTCACGCCCTGACGACTTGAGAGTAGTCGAGCTCGACCGGGGTCTCCCGGCCGAAGATCGAGACCAGTACCTTGACCTTGCCGCGCTCGGGATTGACCTCCGAGACGACACCCGTGAAATCGGCGAAGGGACCGGTCGTGACCTGGACCATGTCGCCGACGTTGAAGGTGATCTTGATCTTGGGCGCTTCCCGTGAACCGGTGATGCCCAGCGTACTTAGCATGCGCTGCTCCTCCTCCGGGGAGAGCGGCACCGCACGCGTGGCCGTCCCAACGAATCCGGTCACGCCGGCGTGTATCGCACGACCTCCCACGCCTCGTTGGGCTCGTCGGGATTGTCGCCCAGATCCATCTGCACGAAGATATAGCCGGGAAAGAGCTTGCGCTTGACGACTTCCTTCTTGCCGCCGCCCGCGTGCTCCACCGTCTCTTCGGTGGGCACGACCACCTGGTAGATGTGGTCCGCGATGCCGAGCGAGGTCGCCCGACTCATCACGTTCTCCTTCACCTTCTCCTCGTGGCCCACATAGGTGTGGACGGCGTACCACTCGATGCTCATTCGGGTCCATACCTCGTCTCGTGAGCCCACGCGCCGGACTCCTGGCCACGGCAACGGGGCGGGGCGTCGACCTCAGGTGAGGAGGCCAATGAGGTTCCCCAGCGTGGCGTCCGCGATGAGCAGGAACAGCGCCGTGAGCACCACGAACAGCAGCGTCGCTTCGGTCGCCTGGAACACTTCCTTGCGGGTGGGCCAGGTGACGCGACCGAGCTCGGCACGGGAGTTGCGCAGGTAGTTGACGAATCCCTTGAACATGACGGGCCGGCCTAGACCTTCACCTCGCGGTGCGCGGTGTGCTTGCGGTCCCAGGGGCAGTACTTGCGGAGCTCGAGCTTCCCCTGGCTGTTGCGCCGATTCTTGTGCGTCGTGTAGTTACGCCGCTTGCACTCGGTGCATTCGAGGAGCAGTTTGATGCGAACGTCACTGGCCATGATGGTCTCCGTGGTCTCCCAATCGAAAGAGCATACCAGAGTCGGGGCCCCGCCGTGGTAACTCGGCGGGCCCCGGCCCTCGGATGCGGCGAACCCTACTTCGTCACGGCGGTTACGACACCCGCACCGACCGTCCGACCCCCCTCACGAATCGCAAACCGCAACCCCTCCTCCATCGCAATCGGCTTGATCAACTCCACCCCCAACTCCACATTATC
>Ga0114931_10006628_pt1 | contig 14225 bp, 13 predicted proteins | sample 2SBtaG_FD_89579 | JGI IMG/M metagenome (GOLD analysis project Ga0114931, IMG submission 89579) | Deep subsurface microbial communities from Kolumbo volcano to uncover new lineages of life (NeLLi) - 2SBTROV14_V59a metaG | ecosystem: Environmental > Aquatic > Marine > Volcanic | place: Kolumbo...
AGGCGGCCGCCGGCGGCGCGCAGGGCGCTCCGATCGACGACATGGCGTGGCTGCTGGTCGATCAGGCGCGGATCCTGGAAGGTGAGTCGGTCAGCGATCCGGCGCGCTTTTCAGAACGGCTGATGCGGTTGATGCGCGCCGGCATCGGCGCCACTGACGCGCCCCCGAAGTCCTGACCGGGAAAGCTCTAATCCCTGATCTGGTCGCTTGACAGGCGGGCGGCGCCGATGATCGGGCCGGCGCCATCGGCCTGCAGCAACACGGTGCAGGCGTCATAGCTGTCGACCATCAGGTCACGTTTTGACAGCTTGATGGTGAACGCATCACCGGTCCAGGTGCCGATCGGCACCATCTGGCGCACCACGTTGTGATAAACGATGGTCCGGCGCCGGTTTTCGCCGCGCTTGATCGCGACTGACTGCTCATTATTGGTGAGCAGCAGCCACAGGCTGGCCTGCTTTATCTTGAGCTTGTCGGGCCGGACACCGGTTGTCACGGTGATGGTGTCGCGATCGGACGTGAGATTGACCGGCACCCACTGACGGTCCGGGTGGTCGCGCTCCTTGAGGATCGCGGACGTGACCGCGGCCCGCATGCTGCCAATTTTCGAAATCCGTCCGTTCAGCACCATCTGCGGGGTGAACACCCGGCGGTCGCTGCGCCTGCGGGAATAAGCCTTCTGACGTTTCGAATTGGCCGGACTCGCGAGCGTGTCCTTCCAGCCGAGATAATCCCAGTAGTCAACCGGCAGCGTCAGCGCGATGACATCGTCGCGGCGCTTCAGCTCGCCAAGAAACTCGTCCGCCGGCGGGCACGATGAACAACCCTGGCTGGTAAACAGCTCGACCACCACCGGCTGGGTGGTCTTGGCGTTTGCCTGCCCGGCCGCCGCCAGTATCAGCGCGCCGGCCAACAGCATCCCGGTTGGCACCAGCGCGCGCCACGTCTTTCTGCTCGTCTCTCTTGTCATCCCCGGTCAAGATACGCAGGACGCTGGTCAAATGCGAGTAACGATCGGGTGATCCGCGATTTCGCTCGTCTTTTTGGTAAATCAACGGTTACTTAACCGGCGCCGGCGAGATTGCGCAGCACATAATGCAGGATGCCGCCGTTGCGGTAATAGTCGAGCTCGTCAAGGGTATCGATCCGCGAGCGCAGTGCGACCTCGCGGGTCTTGCCGCTGCCATCGGTTATGCGTGCGGTGAGCGTCATGCCCGGCGTCATATCACCGGCGAGACCATCGATGGTCACGGTCTCGTCGCCCGTGAGCCCGAGCCCGGTCCACGACTGGCCGTCCTCGAACACCAGCGGCAACACGCCCATGCCGATCAGGTTGGAGCGGTGAATGCGCTCAAACGATCCGGTGATGACGGCGCGCACGCCGAGCAGTATCGTGCCCTTCGCGGCCCAGTCGCGGCTCGAACCGGTGCCGTACTCCTTGCCCGCGAACACCACCAGCGGGGTGCCTTCGTCGCGATACCGCATGGCGGCGTCATAGATCGGCATCTCTTCGCCGGAGGGATGGTGCACCGTCACGCCGCCCTCCGAGCCCGGCACCATCTGGTTCCTGATGCGGATATTGGCGAACGTGCCACGCATCATCACCTCGTGATTACCGCGCCGCGATCCATAGGAATTGAAGTCCGTGACCTCGACACCGTGTGCGGTCAGATAGCGCCCGGCCGGGCTGTTGGCCTTGATGGCGCCGGCCGGCGAAATATGGTCGGTGGTGATCGAATCGCCGAACAGTCCGAGGATGCGGGCGTTCTCGATGTTGGCGACCGGCGCGGGCTCCGGCGAGATGCCCTCGAAGAACGGCGGGTGCTGGACATAGGTCGAGGCCGGGTTCCAGTTATAGGTAAGGCCGCCGCCGACCTTGATGGCGCGCCACTCATCGTCGCCCTTGTAGACATCGCCGTAGCGCCTGGCGAACATTTCCGGCGTGATCGCGGTGCGCAGGATAGCGGCGATTTCGGCCGACGCCGGCCAGATGTCCTTGAGGTAGACCGGATTGCCGTCGCTGCCCTTGCCGAGCGGATCGGTGGTGAGATCGCGGGTCAGAGAACCGGCCAGCGCATAGGCCACCACCAGCGGCGGCGAAGCCAGGAAATTGGCCTTGACGTCGGGGCTGATGCGGCCCTCGAAATTGCGGTTTCCCGAAAGCACCGAACAGGCCACCAGGTCGCCTTCTGCGATGGCCTTGGAGATTGCGCCCGGCAACGGCCCCGAATTGCCGATGCAGGTGGTGCAGCCATAGCCGACGAGATCGAAGCCAAGGGCGTCGAGATCGTCCTGCAGGCCGGCTTTTTCCAGATAGTCCGTCACCACCTGGCTGCCCGGCGCCAGCGAGGTTTTGACCCAGGGCTTGACCTGAAGGCCCTTTTCACGGGCCTTGCGGGCAAGCAGGCCGGCCGCGATCAGCACCGAAGGATTGGAGGTGTTGGTGCACGATGTAATGGCGGCGATTACGACATCACCATGGGTCAGTTCAAAATTGTGGCCCGCCACCGCGACCCGGTTGCCGCGGTCATCCGCCTTGTCGAATTCGCTGCCCAGAACGTCCCTGAATCTGGCGCCCGCGACTTTCAGGGGAATGCGGTCCTGGGGCCGTTTCGGACCGGCGATGCTGGGCACGACCTCGCCGAGGTCGAGTTCGAGCATGTCGGTGAATACCGGATCGGGATCGCTCGGCGTCCGATAGAGGCCCTGTGCTCTGGCATAGGCCTCGACCAGCGCCACGCTGTCGCCGCGCCCGGTCGCCGTGAGATAGCTGAGGGTGTCACCATCGACCGGGAAAAATCCGCAGGTCGCGCCATATTCCGGCGCCATGTTGGCCAGCGTTGCCTGGTCCTCAAGCGAGAGATGGTCGAGCCCCTCACCGAAGAACTCGACGAATTTTCCAACCACGCCGTGAGCCCGCAGCATCTCGACCACGCTCAGCACCAGATCGGTCGCCGTGACGCCCTCTGCCATCGCGCCGGTCAGCCGCATGCCAATGACCTCCGGGATCAGCATCGAAATCGGCTGGCCGAGCATGGCCGCTTCGGCCTCGATGCCGCCGACCCCCCAGCCGAGCACCGACAGGCCGTTGATCATGGTGGTGTGGCTGTCAGTGCCGACCATGGTGTCGGGAAAGGCGAGGGTCACCGGTCCATCAGGCCCCTGTTCCTCGCGGGTCCACACGGTTTTCGCCAGATGTTCGAGATTGACCTGATGGCAGATCCCGGTATCCGGCGGCACGACCTTGAAATTGTCGAACGCTTCGCCGCCCCAGCGCAGAAACTCGTAACGCTCGCCATTGCGCTCATATTCGCGCGCGACATTGCGCCTGAAGGCATCTTCCGTACCGAAATAATCGACCATCACCGAATGGTCGATGACAAGATGAACCGGCGATAGCGGATTGATCTTCTTCGGGTCGCCGCCCATCCTGGCCATGGCGTCGCGCATCGCCGCCAGGTCGACCACCGCCGGGACACCGGTGAAATCCTGCATCATCACGCGGGCCGGACGATAGGCGATTTCGCGCGACGAACGGCGTTTCTTCAGCCATCCCGCCATCGCCCGGATGTCGTCGGCGGTGACGCTGCGGCCGTCCTCGAAGCGCAGCAGGTTTTCGAGCAGGACCTTCAGCGAAAACGGCAGCCGCGATATGCCCTCAAGTCCGTTCTTTTCCGCCTCCGCCAGGGAGAAATAAAGATAGGACCTGCCGTCGACCTCAAGTGTCTGGCGGGCATTGAATGTGTTGGGATGGGGAATCTGGGTCACGGGCGTTGGCTCCGGAAGGATTGGGGTTTGGCACCAAAGGTTGCCTGCGGAGCAGACCGCACAGCCACCCTCGATGTTTCATGGCGCCGTTATAGTCAGTTTTGCCGGACCGCGCCAGCGACGATGCCGCGGGTGGCCGATGACAAGGTCGTGAGAGGCGGAGCCAACAAGGTTCATTCGGTCCTGTCCCTTGCACCCTATCATTACTCCAAAAGTGCCGTCCGTCGCCGCGCCGCTTTCCTTTGCCGTTGACGCCGGATTGCAGTACACCTGCCGGCGAAGGGCCGGACCTTGTGCCGGCGGTCGGAACAGGCGCGCATTTCTCATGAAACTCCGGGTAAGCGATGTGACCTGCATGCGTGGCGAGCGGCGGATATTTTCCGGCGTGTCGTTTGCGTTGTCGTCGGGCGAGGGATTGCTGATGACCGGCGCCAACGGCACCGGCAAGACCAGCCTGATGCGCATGATCGCGGGCTTTCTCGGGGTTACCGGCGGCGAGATCGTGCTGGAGGGCGGATCGCAGGACCTGTCGCTTGGCCAGCACGCCCACTTCATCGGCCATCTCGACGCGGTCAAGGGCGGCCTGACGGTGCTGGAGAACATCACGTTCTGGCGCCGGCTGCTCGGCGGCGGCGACATCGACCGCGCGCTCGGCCAGTTCGGCCTTGAGCGCTATGCCGATATTCCCGCCGAACTGCTGTCGGCCGGCCAGAAGCGCCGGCTCGCGCTGTCACGGCTCACCCTGGTGCCGCGGCCGCTATGGCTGCTTGACGAACCGGCAGTCTCGCTCGACCGGGCCTCGCGCAAGCGGCTGGCTGACGCAATCCGCGCTCACATGGGCGATGGCGGGATGGTGGTGGCCTCGACCCATTCGGCGCTTGGCCTCAGGTTCACCCACCAGTTGCGGCTTGGCGGCAGGGGAAAGCCGACATGAGCGCGGTGCTGGCCCTGATCCGCCGCGATGTGATGCTGGCGCTGCGCCAGGGCGGTGGCGCCGGCACGGCGGTCGGCTTTTTTCTGGTGGTGGTGGCGCTGATGCCGCTCGGCATCGGGCCGGATCTCAAATTGCTGACAAGAATCGCGCCGGGCGCGCTGTGGATCGCCCTGCTGCTTTCGGTGCTGCTGTCGGCGGAGCGGATTTTCCAGCCCGATTACGAGGACGGCTCGCTGGAAGTCCTGCTCATCAGCCCGGTGCCGCTCGAAATCGCCGCCCTCGCCAAGGCGGTGGCCCACTGGCTCACCACCGGCCTGCCGCTGACCATCGCCCTGCCGTTTCTCGGCATCCTGCTCAATCTAGATGCCGCCGATACCGGTCCGCTGGTGCTGGCGTCAATGATCGGCACGCCGGCGCTCAGCCTGATCGCCGCGTTCGGCACGGCGCTGACGCTCGGCGTGCGGCGCGGCGGGTTGCTGATCTCCATGCTGGTGCTGCCGCTCTATGTGCCGGTGCTGATCTTCGGCGTGATCGCGTCAAGCGCGGCGATGCGCGCGGCTCTCGGGCTCACCCCCCCGCTGCTGATCCTGACGGCCATCACCCTTGCCGCCAGCGTCCTCGCGCCGGTCGGCGCGGCGGCCGCCATCAGGGCCCATATGAGATAGCATTGAGGCTCCCGGACGCGACAATTTGCCGGATACCCCGATTGATGTCGGTCATTGCACCGCCGCCAGCGAACCATTAGATGTGAGCCATGCATCGTTTTGCAAATCCGGCGCGGTTCATGGCGCTGTCAAATGCGCTCCAGCCCTGGGTCTGGGCGGCGGCGGCCGTGCTGCTCGCGGTCGGGACCTACTGGTCGCTGTTTGTCGCTCCCGCCGACTATCAGCAGGGCGAGACCGTGCGCATCATGTTCATTCACGTGCCGGCGGCGTGGACGGCGGTAATGGTTTACAGCTTCATGGCGCTGGCCAGCGCCGTGGCGCTGATCTGGCGCCATCCGCTGGCCGATGTGGCGGCGAAGGTCGCCGCGCCCATCGGTGCGTGCTTCACGTTTCTTGCGCTCGTCACCGGGTCGCTTTGGGGCAAGCCGATGTGGGGCGCCTGGTGGGTGTGGGATGCCCGGCTGACCTCGGTGCTGGTGCTGTTTCTGCTGTATCTTGCCTATATGGCGATCTGGCGGGCGATCGATGAGCCGCACAAGGCCGGGCGCATCGCCGCCATTCTTGCCCTTGCCGGTTTCATCAACGTGCCGATCATCAAGTTTTCGGTGGAGTGGTGGAACACCCTCCACCAGCCGGCCAGCGTATTGCGGTTCGGCGCCCCCACCGTTGATCCCTCGATGCTGTGGCCATTGCTGATCATGGCGCTTGGTTATACTGTGCTTTTTGCGGCGCTTCAGACCACCGCCATGCGTGGCGAGATTCTCAAACGACGGATCCGCGCGATGCGGATCGCCCAGCTCGAAAGTTAGGACACTCATGCCAGGCACAGAGTTACACCTGTTTTTCATCTGGTCGGCCTATGGTATGACGGCAATCGTGCTCGCCGGGCTGGTTGCCGTCACCTGGCTCGACTGGCGCCGGCAGCGGCGTCTGCTCGACCAGCTCGAGCAGAGCGGCGCCCCGCGCCGCCGCAAGCCGGCCGTGCGCCATCGCGAAACGGCGCTGTAATGAGCACCGAAACCGGCAAGATCGCTGGCCCGTCCGGGGCAAGGCGCTGGATAGCGTTCATTCCGGTGGTGATCTTCGTCGTGCTGGGCGCGGTGTTTTTCGTCTCTCTTTCAAATCCGGACCCGTCCCGGCTGCCATCGACACTGATCGGCAAGCCGGTGCCCGATGTCAGTTACGCAGCACTTGAGGGGTTGAACCGGGCAGGTGTCCCGGTGCCCGGATTTTCGGCGGCCGATCTGGCGACCGGCGACGTCACGCTGGTCAATGTCTGGGGCTCGTGGTGCGGGCCGTGCCGGATCGAGCATCCCTACCTGATGGAGCTCGCCGAAAAGCACAACGTGCGTATTTTCGGCATCAACTACAAGGATGTCGCGGAAAATGCCCGGCGCTGGCTCGGCACTCTCGGCAACCCCTATGCCGCGGTCGGGGTCGACCGCCGGGGCCGCAAGAGCATCGACTGGGGAATCTATGGTGTGCCGGAGACGTTCGTGGTCGATGGCAAGGGCCAGATACGATATAAATATGTCGGCCCGATCGGCCGGGCAACGCTTGAAAAAGTGATCCTGCCGATAGTCGAAAAACTCAGATCGGGACAGACGGCAACAAAAAATTAACCATAAATCGTGCACTTTAAGGGCTGGTTAACCATAAAACCCGCCGGTGCCGTGTCGTCGGCGGCTTACATGTGCCGATGCCCCCGAGCATGAACCTTTCCAGTCTGGCGAGCCGCGCCTATTCGCTCCAGCCCCGCGATCCGTTTGCGCCGGGCGCGGACCGCGCCGCCCGGACGAGGTCCGCATCCCTCCGCCCGCTCGGTGCCGCGCGGGCAGATGAAGATGCGGTTCGTGTTGAACTCAGCGCGGCGGCGCGGCAGGCGCTTTCAAAGCGATCCGGCGGCACGGCTCGCCATCCCGCCGCGCCATCGCAGACATCCGCCGCCGTGGCAACCGGCATTGCCGCGCAGGTCGCCGGCCAGCAGAGCGGGCCATCGGTGCAGGCCAGCGGCGCCGGCCGGCGCGAGGCGCCACTGGTCGCCGCGCGCACCGCCCAGGCCCGCAACATTCCGCCCGGCAGCCATGTCGACATCCGGGTCTAGGTCGTAGGGTCATGACCAGGGCCAGCCCACCATGAAGGCACGTACCGCCGTATATGTCTCGCTCGGCGTGGCGGCCCTGAGCGTTGCCATGTGGCAGTTTCGCTGGCTGCCATTGAGCTTTCCCAATCCGGTGTGGCTTGCCGGCGCGACCGACGATGCCCGCCTGGAGGGGCGCATCACACTGCCCGCCGGATATCGCATTTCGATATTCGCCGACAAGCTGGACGGCGTGCGGGTGATGCAGTTCGCGCCGGGCGGCGGCATTTATGTCAGTGTGCCCGGTGCCGGCGAGATCAGGCTGGTGGCAGGCGCCGGCGCCGGCGCCCGGAGCAAGGACACGGCGACGGTCGCCCGGCGGCTGCGCAAACCCCACGGGCTCGCGGCCGACGGCACTGTGCTCTATGTCGCCGAAGAACAGCAGATCACTGCATTCGATATCGATCCCAAGACCGGACAGCTGGCCAATCGCCGGGTGGTCGCCGGTGTGCTGCCCCATGATGGCGGGCACAGCACGCGGACCATCGCCAGGGGACCGGACGGCTGGTTCTATGTCGCGGTCGGGTCAAGCTGCAATGTGTGCGAGGAGAAAAATCCGTGGCGCGCGGCGTTGCTGCGCTTCAGGCCCGGCGGCCGGCTCGAAGTCTATGCCCGGGGCCTGCGCAACACGGTCGGCTTCGACTGGCAGCCGGGCTCGAACGCGCTTTATGGCGTTGACAACGGCCGCGACTGGCTCGGCGACGATTTCCCGCCCGATGAACTCAATCGCATTGTCAGGGGCGGGCACTATGGCTGGCCCTATTTCAACGGCGCCAACAAACCTGATCCCGAACTCGGCACCACGCCGGCGGCGCACGCCGTCACTCCGCTGGCGCCGGCCTATGCCTTCGGCGCCCATACGGCGCCCTTGAGCATCCGGTTCCTGCGCAACAGCCGGGATCCGGCGCTGAAGGGTAGCGCGCTGGTCGCCCAGCATGGTTCGTGGAACCGCAGCAAGAAGGCCGGTTACGCGCTGGTATCGCTGCATTGGGGCGATGACGGCAAAATCACCGCAAGACCGTTTGCCGCCGGGTTTGAAATCGATGATCAGGTGATCGGCCGCCCGGTCGATATCATCGAGGCGGCCGATGGCACGATCTATGTGTCGGACGATTTCGCCGGCCGCATCTACCGCATCAGTTACGATCCCGCGGCGTCGTAAGGTTCGGCTTATCGACTATCGGTGGGAAAGTCCGTTGTTGCATGGGCAACGATTCGCTCCGAACGAACGGCCTGTATTTCTGCTTGACGCGGAGAGCGGCCATCACACTGGGATCAGTGACAATATTTCACCGCAGTTCTACACCTTCCGATCGCAGCAGTCCTCAAGCATATACCGGACAAGCGCTGCCATCGCCGCAAGATTGGCCGCGTAGTGGATTTCTCTTTGATGCCGGACCGATTTCAACAATCCCGCACGTTTGAGAACAGCCAGGTGCCCTGAAAGTGTTGATGGCACTATATCGAGTCGGCGTGAGATTTCGCCGGCCGGAAGCCCGTTGGGTTCCAATCGCACCAATAATCTGAATACAGCCAATCGGGAATCCTGGGCAAGTGCGGTAAACGCCTCGATCGCATTTTCTTGTTTCATGTGGCGGTCCTACCTGAATTATCGAAGGTGCCAATGTCTTGTGCCCTATCTTGGCATATGACCAATCATATATTGACATTTCGGCATATGCCGTTATATCGAAATAATATGCATATCCAAAGGAGTTATGCAAATGGGTCTGATCTCAGACAATTTCCAAACCTTTACCCAGTCTCTCGGAACAGTCGATGCTGCTTTGTCCAGGTCATGCCCCTTCGATAAAAAGACAGACGAACTGATGCGTTTTGCGCTCTCTATCAAAGCGCGGTCAAAACCCTGCGTGCGCAAACACTACCGTGGTTCGATCAATGCCGGGGCAAGCCAGCAAGAGCTCGCTTATGTATTCGCGCTCACCATGCGTGAGGCAGCCGGGGCAGACGAATGCTGGACCGCCGCTGCTATCGGCGATCTGGTTGATGCCGGAAATTCGGCAGGCAACGGCTGAGGCCGGATTATGGAGCATGAATTTTTCAGCGGAAATCGATCTTGTCTTATACTGCATCCATTTTGGCTTTGAACCAGGCGGGTTTGCCGGAGGCTCCTTTTCTTGAGAAAATGGAGCCATGACAGACAAGATGCAACGAGCAAGATATTCATCTGACGTGCGCGATCGCGACGACTGTATCGCAACGACCTGGAAAACATCCTGATATTTCTTGCCTGCAGGCTGCTCTTCGTGGTCGTGGGGCCTTGTTGCGTTCCGGAAAAATCTTGATGTATCCGTTTCATCTTCGCCCGGCCTGCCGACACGCTTGCCTACACAACCCAGCAGAGCCATGAAGTCCGCGCGACGATGTACATGATCAGCTCACTCGCGGTGATCGTGATGGCGATATATGTTTTGGTGGTTGCGGTTTACTGATGGCGGATCGTAAGTATAACGACCTGCCGCGAACAGGTTTTCCGGATTTTGCGGCCTTCAGTTCGAATCGATGAGTTCGAACCAGATCATGAATTTGATAACGGCTCTGCCCGATGATGATGGCATGGCCGACGCTACAAGAAAACGGGGGGTGGTATGACTGTGAGATGTTTGAGCTTTTTGTTTGTTATGCTGGCAATATCAGCGGGGCCGCTGAGCGCCGAAACGCTCCTCGAGCGTGGCACCTATCTGATGAAATCGATCGTGGCGTGTGGCAACTGCCATACACCTCAGACCCCGGACGGCCCGGTGCCGGGGAAGGAATTCGCGGGACAACTCGTGCTCAAGGTAAAGGCATTTACCGCGTACGCTCCAAATATCACGCCCGATATCGAGACAGGGATCGGGTCGTGGACGGATGAACAGATCATTGCCGCAATCCGCCAGGGCCGGCGCCCGGATGGAACGATGATCGGTCCGCCGATGCCCATCGAAAGCTACCGCGATATATCGGATCGCGACGTCCGGGCCATCATAGCCTACCTGCGATCGGTACCACCGATAAGATCCAAACAGCCAGGGTCGATCTACACTTTTCCGCTCCCCAAGTCCTATGGGCCACCCGTCGGACCCGTTGGTGAAGTCTCAAAGAGCGATCGGGTTAAATATGGCCGCTACCTTGTCGATGCGCTGGGACACTGCACGGCCTGTCATTCGCCGCTGGTCCGCGGGGCGCCGGATCTTGAACATCAGCGAGGCGCCGGCGGGCAGGAAATTCCGGGGCCCTGGGGTGTTGCCGTAACGGCAAACATCACACCTCATGAAGATGGAATACGTGACTACACCGACGACCAGATCAAGCAAACGATTACCACAGGTGTGCGTCCGGACGGCAGCAAGCTCAGTCCGCCGATGGCTTTCGCCTACTATCGCAACATCCGCCCTGAGGATCTGGACGCGATCGTTGCATATCTCCGCACGCTAAAGCCAAAACCGACACCGTGATTATCGGCGAAAGCGAGGGCGACAGGAACACAGGATGGGTTTTGCTGCGGGCCATTTGCAGCCGTTCGTCAGGCGCATGCAGCACGCCCGCAGCATGCTCGAAAGCAGACTCACCCACGCGTTCGAACGCCTTAACTCCTGAGCCGCTCATTGTCCGGGTCGAACGGTGACTCGGGGATCACGGTCGCCTTGTGGCGCTGGCCGAGGATTGAGATTTCAAGCTCCGTGCCGGGTTCGGCAAGCTCCGGCGCGACCATGGCAAGCGCCAGGCTTTTGGCCGTCCGCCAGCCGTAACCGCCGCTGGTTGCGCGGCCGACCAGCTTGTCGCCATGGTAGACCGGCTCGGAGCCACGGGCATCGGTATCGCTGATGTCATGTACTTCCATCGTGACCATGGTGTAGCTGAAGCCGTTCTGCTGCCACGCGACCAGCGCGTCACGGCCGACAAAATCACCGTCATTGAGACGCACGAACCGGTCCAGCCCCGATTCCAGCGCGGCATACTCGATCGACAGTTCGCGCGGGATCAGCCGGTAGGATTTTTCAAGGCGCATCGAATCCATTGCCCGAATGCCGAAGGGCTTCAGATCAAATTCGGCGCCGGCCTCCATCAGAAGATCGAAAATCGTGTTCTGCATCTCGATCGGATGATGCAGTTCCCAGCCGAGCTCGCCGACGAAATTGACGCGCAGTGCGTGGGCCTGGGCAATGCCGATATTGATGAACTGGCCCGACAGCCACGGGAACGCGGCGCGCGACAGGTCGGCATCGGTCAGTTTCTGCAACAGATCGCGCGAGCGCGGACCCGCCACCACCAGCACACCGTACTGGCTGGTGACCCGCTGCAGGCTGACCGAGCCATCGCCGGGCAGGGCCTTCTTGAGATAGTCGAAATCGTGGCGTTCCATCGCCCCGGCCGAAACCAGGTAGTAGGACCGGTCGCCGGTCTTGTAGATGGTGAATTCCGAACGCACCCCGCCATTGGCCGAAAGCATGTGGCACAGGCCGACGCGCCCGACCTTTTTCGGGATCCGGTTGGCAACGAGGCCGTCGAGCCAGTCGGCGGCGCCCGGGCCCTCGACTTCGAACTTCGAAAACGCGGTCATGTCGAGCACGCCGACCTTTTCGTGAACGTGTTTGCACTCGTTGCCGACATGCTCGAAATAATTGGTGCGGCGGAAACTCCACTTGTCGACCGGCTCGACACCGTCCGGCGCGAACCAGTTGGGCCGTTCCCAGCCATAGACCTGGCCGAACACCGCGCCCAGATCCTTCATGCGCCCGTAACAGGGCGCGCGCTTGAGCGGGCGGGCATCGGCGCGCTCCTCGTCGGGATAGTGGATGACGAAGACGTTACGGTAGGCTTCCTCGTTCTTGGCGCGCAGATAGCCGCGCGCGGCATAAGGGCCGAAGCGCCTGGGATCGACCCCCATCATGTCGATGGAGAGTTCGCCCTCGACGATCCATTCGGCAAGCTGCCAGCCGGCGCCACCGGCCGCCGTGATGCCGAAACTGTGGCCCTCGTTGAGCCAGAAGTTTTTCAGGTCCCATGCCGGCCCGACGATCGGCGAACCATCCGGCGTATAGCAGATCGCGCCGTTATAGACCCTCTTGACGCCGACCTCGCCGAATGCCGGCACCCGGTTGATGGCGGCCTCGATATGCGGTTCGAGCCGCTCCAGGTCCTCCTGGAACAACTCATATTCGCTGTCGTCATCGGGGCCATCCAGATAGCAGCACGGCGCGCCGACCTCATAGGGTCCGAGGATCAGGCCGCCGGCTTCCTCGCGCAGGTAGTAGGATGCATCGGATTCGCGCAAGACCCCCATCTCCGGCAACCCGTCCTTGTGGCGCTGGACGATTTCAGGGTGCGGTTCGGTGACGATGAACTGATGCTGGACCGGGATCACCGGAATATCGAGGCCGACCATCTGGCCGGTGCGCCGGGCGAAATTGCCGCTTGCCGCGACCACGTGCTCGCAGGTCACGTCGCCCTTGTCGGTTTTCACCAGCCATTCGCCGCCCGGCGTCTGCTCGATGCCGGTGACGGTGGTGTTGCGGTGGATGGTGGCGCCATGATTGCGCGCGCCGGTGGCCAGCGCCTGGGTCAGGTCGGCGGGCTGGATATAGCCGTCTTCGGGATGCTGTATCGCGCCGATCAGTCCGTTGGTGCTGCACAGTGGCCAGATCTCCTTGACCTGATCGGGCGTGAGGAAGCGGACATCGACGCCGATGGTCTCCGCGACCCCCGCATAGAAATGATATTCGTCCATCCGGTCGCGATTGTCGGCCAGCCGGATGTTGGAACATTTGACGAAGCCGACGCTTTGTCCGACTTCCTTTTCGAGTTCCTGATAGAACCGCACCGAATATTTGTGAATCTGGCCGACGCTGTAGCTCATGTTGAACAGCGGCAGGAGACCGGCGGCATGCCATGTCGAGCCCGAGGTCAACTCCTTGCGCTCAAGCAGCATGACATCCGACCAGCCCTTCCTTGCGAGATGATAGAGCGTGCTGACGCCAACCACGCCGCCACCGACTACAACGACACGCGCCTGGGATTTCATGGACCTTCAGCCCCCCTCAAAGCTACCCGCGAAAAGCCGCCGGGCTTTTCGGCCAGAATTGAGCTCAGAATAGTCCCTGACACGGCATGGCCCCAAGGATTTTCCGACATTTCCGAACGGGATTGCGACAGCCGTCAGCCGTAAACGATCAATCCGGCTTCGGCGAGGCCGGTCAGCACGAATTCAACCGCCAATGCACCCAGAATGATGCCGAGAATGCGGGTGATGATTTTGGTGAAGGTTTCCCCGGCCAGTCTTTCCAGCCTGGTGGAGATCAGGAAGACACCGAGCGTCAGCAGCAGGACCGACGCCATGACCGCCACGATAATGCCCTGGGTTGCATAATCTCCGGCATGGCGCGAATTGAGCAGGATCATCGAGGTGATCGCCCCGGGGCCGGCGATCAGCGGCACGCCGAGTGGGAAATAGGCAACATCGTCATCGACCGGCGTGCTGGCCTGTTCGGCGCCGGCTTCGGCGGCGTTGCGGTGGCGCCGCTCGGTACGTTTTTCGAACAGCATTTCAACTGCAATCAGAAACAGCATCATGCCGCCGGCAATGCGGAAGGCTGGCAGCGATATTCCAAGGGCGGACAGCGCCGACTTGCCGAGCAGTGCAAATGCGAGCAGGACGAAAAAGCCGGTCGCCACGCTGCGCCAGGCGATGGCGTGACGCGTCCGCGCCGTCGCGCCG
>Ga0114931_10006629_pt1 | contig 14224 bp, 13 predicted proteins | sample 2SBtaG_FD_89579 | JGI IMG/M metagenome (GOLD analysis project Ga0114931, IMG submission 89579) | Deep subsurface microbial communities from Kolumbo volcano to uncover new lineages of life (NeLLi) - 2SBTROV14_V59a metaG | ecosystem: Environmental > Aquatic > Marine > Volcanic | place: Kolumbo...
GAGCTTCAGAACAGCAAGACAACACTGAAACAGTGGTTTTTAGCTATGCTTTTATCAGATCAAGCGTATGGGTTATTTGAAATGTTTAAAAATAACGCTGTCTTAATTAGAACTTAACTAAATCATCTAGTATTTTAAGGTCTCCGAAAGACTTCTTGGCATGGTGTAACTCTAAAATCTTCCCTCCCAACCTAGTCATATTAATCTCTAACTCTACTTTAGCGTTGTCTTTCTTTTGGTGAGCAACTTTTTTTGTTTCATAAAAAGCATCCTCCCGTGATTTTGCTTTTGTTCCTCTAGCTTTGGGCATTCTTCTCATCCATTCGAGCTCTTTCCTGTAAAGATTTTTAGCTTTATCTACATTCGCCTCAAAAACTTCTTCTCTCTCCTGCTTTTTTTGTAAAAAATAACTATAATTTCCTTTGTATTTATATATGGTATGATCGTCCAGTTCAACAATTTCACTACAGACTCTTTCCAAAAAGTAACGATCGTGAGTTACCATTAAAATGGTCATGTTCTCTTTCGATAGGTAATTTTCCAACCATTCAATCATATCAATGTCAAGGTGATTGGTTGGCTCATCCAGTATTAGTAAGTCAGGTTCCTCTATAAGTACTTGTGCTAATGCAATTCTTTTTTGCTGACCTCCAGAGAGAGTGCCTATCTTTTGAGTTAAATCATGAATATCTAGCTGACCTAAAATTTGTTTAATCTTAATTTCGTAATCCCAAGCTTCATGTAAATCCATTTGCTCAAAAGCTTTCTGCATCCGTTCGTTATCTTCCGGATGAAGCACTGCTTTTTCATATTCTAAAATAACTTGTATCGTTGGGGTTTTAGAAGAAAATAATGTCTCTGAAACAGTTAATTCATCTTTATAGTTAGGAGATTGCTGCAAGATTCCTACTTTAATATCTTTCCGGAATGTTACCTTCCCCGAATCATATTGTTCTTGCCCACTTAGTATTTTTAATAGGGTAGATTTTCCTGTGCCGTTCTTAGCAATCAATGCTACCTTCTGACCTTTATCAATCCCAAAAGTGAGGTTTTTGAACAAAACCCTAACCCCATAGGTTTTAGTTAATTCTTCTACAGATAAGTAATTCATGTAATTATTATTGCTCTAAAACACGTTCTAATGCAATAGCTGCATACGTATAGGTAGGATTAATTTTTAAAGCCATACGAAAGTCATCTTCTGCTTGTTTATACTTTTTTAATTCTTCATTGCATAATCCCCTATTGTAATAAGCCTCAAAATAATTAGGTGCCACATTTATGGCCTTCGTATAATTTTCTATAGCCACCTCATAAGTTTTAAGATATTCTTGATGAATAAATCCTAAATTAAAGTAAGGTTCTGGTATTTGACTAATAGTTAAAATGCTGTGGTAAGTTTCAATAGCTTCATTATATTCAGCTCTTTCTTGACAACATACAGCATAAGCGTAAAGTGCTTCCACACTTTTCGGTTTTAAATTCAACGCATTTTTTAAATATCCTTTTGATAAATCTAAATTGCTGTTCATATGCAACAATCCCAGTTGGATATATGCATCATAATAATCACTTTCTTGTTCCGTTACTGTTATAAAACTTGAAATAGCAGTAGCTGTATCTCCTTTTTCTTGGAAAATCATTCCTTTTAAAAAATAAGCTTCAGCACTATAAATATTTCTTCTTAGTGCAGCATCAGCATAATCTAATGCTTGCTGATAATCTTTTATCACTAACGCTAAATAACCCAGCTCTAATCTTGCCTGTACATTTTCATTATCAACTAACATACACTGATCTAAAGTTGTTTTTGCTTCTTTCAGTTTATTTGTTGATTTTAACAATTCTGCTTTCAATAAATAAAACTCTGGTTTTAATGAATCAATTTTAATTGCTCTATCTACATCATCAATTGCAGAGGTTATATCGCTATACTTTTTATATAATTCAGCTCTTTTAAGGTATAAAGCGGGATCATTAATATTTGCTTTAAGTTGATCGTTAATTGCTTTAAAAGCGAGCGCTTTTTCAGATAATGTAGTGTCTTGTTGAGGCACCTCAACCTTAGTGTTATTCTTTGTTTCACATGAAGTAGCAAAGATAATCATCAACAGTCCTAGTCCGGCTAATATTCTCATAGTATAAAAAAAGTCCTTTCAAATTTTGAAAGGACTCAAAGGTAATTAATTTCATTTGTATTCTACAACTGTAGTTGTAGCAACATTAAGAGAGTTTAATTTTCCGTTGTTAATGCTTCAATAATCTTTTGTTCTAATTCTTCCATTAGCTCAGGGTTATCTTGCAACAGTTGTTTTACAGCATCTCTCCCTTGACCTAATTTTGTATCTCCATAGCTGAACCAGCTTCCTGCTTTTTTAATGATATCATGATCAACAGCCAAGTCGATTACCTCACCTATTTTAGAAATTCCTTCACCATACATAATATCGAACTCTGCTTTTCTAAACGGTGGAGCTACTTTATTTTTAACCACTTTTACACGTGTTCTGTTTCCTATTACATCTTCTCCGCTTTTAATCTGACTAGACCTTCTAATATCAATTCTTATCGAAGCATAGAACTTCAATGCATTACCACCTGAAGTAGTTTCAGGGTTACCAAACATTACACCTATTTTTTCTCTTAATTGATTAATAAAGATGGTAGAACAGTTCGCTTTCTTGATAGAGCTTGTTAACTTACGTAATGCTTTAGACATTAATCGTGCTTGTAACCCCATTTGAGAGTCGCCCATTTCTCCTTCAATTTCTGCTTTAGGAGTTAAGGCAGCAACGGAATCAACTACTAACAAATCAATAGCTCCAGAACGAATTAAATTATCAGCAATTTCTAAGGCTTGCTCTCCATTATCTGGTTGAGAGATAATTAAGTTGTCAATATCAACTCCCAGAGCAGCAGCATATGCAGAATCAAAGGCATGCTCTGCATCTATAAAAGCTGCAATACCTCCTTGTTTTTGACATTCAGCAATAGCATGAATAGTTAAAGTGGTTTTACCAGATGATTCCGGACCGTATATTTCTATAATTCTACCTTTAGGATAACCTTTAATACCCAACGCTAAATCTAAGGTTAAAGAACCTGTTGGAATTACATCTACTTCTTCTACAGCAGCATCACCCAACTTCATAATTGTTCCTTTTCCATAAGACTTTTCTAATCGGTCCATGGTGAGTTGTAACGCCTTTAATTTTTCTGAGTTTACTTCTACTTCTGCCATTTGAATTGTTTTATATCGTATCTAATTATTTTTAACACTACAAATGTAAGTCAAATAATCTACAATTTGTAGTTTTGTGGAAATTAATTTCAAAAAGCTAATAAAATTAACACCTCTAGAGGAGGCATTTATTTGTTCAACGCTTCTAAAATTTGTTCAGTATGTTCTTTAGTCTTTACTTTCGTAAATATCTTTTCAATTTTACCCTCTTCATTAATCACAAAAGTAGTACGGTGAATGCCATCGTATTCTTTCCCCATAAACTTTTTTGGTCCCCACACACCGTAAGCATTTAATAATTTATGGTCTACATCTGCCAATAAGTTAAATGGCAAATCGTGTTTATCAATAAATTTCTGGTGTTTGGCCTCATCATCAGCACTTACTCCAATTACCTCAAAACCATTTTTAGCTAATTGAACATAATTATCTCTCAGGTTACACGATTCTACCGTGCAACCTGGGGTTAAATCTTTAGGGTAAAAATACAAGATTACTTTCTTCCCCTTATAATCTGCTATGTAATGCTCCTTTCCGTTTTGGTCTTTTATTCCGAATTCTGGTGCTCGATCTCCTTCTTTTAAATGTGTCATTCTCTACTAATTATTTATATACTACAAAATAGCGCATCTTTTTATTTTATTTAGCTGCTTTAATAAGTAATTTATCAACACGCTTATAACTGATTGATATAAATTAAAGCAGAAAATTTAACATTATTAGCCTCCTACCGCTTTCTTAATCTCATTCAACTTCATCAACGCTTCAACTGGAGTTAAAGTATTAATATCAATATTAATAAGTTCTTCTTTAATTTGTTCTAACACAGGATCATCCAATTGAAAAAAGCTCAACTGCATATCATCCACATCAATAGCAACAGGCACTTTCTTTTTTGTTCCTTTTGCTTTCGCACCCACATGAGAGCTTTCTAATTGTTTCAACACCTCGTTTGCTCTATCTAACATTTTCTTAGGCATCCCAGCCATTTTTGCTACATGAATACCAAAACTGTGATTACTCCCCCCTTCTACTAGCTTTCTTAAAAAGATAATTTTGTTCTTAATTTCTTTTACCGAAACATTATAGTTTTTAATTCGCTTAAATGAGTTAGTCATATCGTTTAACTCATGGTAATGAGTAGCAAATAAGGTTTTAGCTTTGGTAGATGGTTGCTCATGCAAATATTCCGCTATACTCCACGCAATGGATATACCATCATAAGTACTTGTTCCTCTACCAATCTCATCCAACAAAATCAAACTTCTGTCTGATAGGTTATTTAAAATACTAGCTGTTTCATTCATCTCTACCATAAAAGTAGATTCTCCCTGAGAAATGTTATCTGAAGCACCTACTCTAGTAAATATCTTATCTACCACCCCTATTTTAGCATACCTAGCAGGAACAAAAGATCCAATCTGAGCCATTAAGGTAATCAATGCTGTTTGCCTTAATAAAGCAGATTTACCACTCATATTCGGCCCTGTAATCATCATAATTTGTTGAGTGGTATCATCCAAATAAATATCATTAGCAATGTACTCTTCACCAATTGGTAACTGTTGTTCAATTACTGGGTGCCTGCCATCTTTAATATCAATTACCTTATCATCAGCTAAGACTGGTTTGGTGTAGTGATTCGCTTCAGCCAATACTGAGAATGATAATAAACAATCTAACTGAGCAATTAACACCGCATTCAACTGAATGGGGACGATGTAATCGGATAACTCCAACACCAAATCGTTGAACAGCTGAGTTTCTAGTTGGAGTATTTTTTCATCCGCTCCTAATATCTTAGATTCATATTCTTTTAGTTCTTCCGTAATGTAACGTTCTGCTTGTGTTAACGTTTGTTTACGATGCCAACTTTCAGGCACTTTATCTTTATGTGTATTTCTTACTTCAATGTAGTATCCAAAAACATTATTAAAAGCAATTTTTAAACTTGGTATACCTGTTTTTTCACTTTCTCGTTCTTGAATTTGCACCAAAGCATCTTTGCCAGAATTTAATATCTGGCGTAAGTCGTCTAATTCTTGTGAAACACCATCAGCAATAACATTCCCCTTTTGTACAGCTACTGGTGGGTCTCCTTGAATTTGCTCTTCAATCTTATCCTTAATGATTTCACAAGGGTTCAATCGCTCCGCAATTTTCATTAAGGATGTATTCTTAGAAGAAGCACACAACTTTTTTATCGGCTCTATTACTCCCAATGCTCGCTTTAACTGCACTACCTCTCTAGGATTAATTCTTGCAGTTGCTACCTTGGATATTAATCGTTCTAAATCACCTATTTCATTAATGTGAGCAGCTACTTCTTCTTGTACAGTAGCGTTCTTCACAAAATAGTCCACCACTTCTAAACGCTCATTAATGGGCTGCGTATCTTTTAACGGTAAAGCTACCCATCTTTTGAGTAAACGTGCACCCATTGGAGAAATGGTTTTATCCAATACATCAATTAATGTTTTGGCATTTTCATTGGGCGAATAAATCAGTTCTAAATTTCGAATGGTAAAACGATCTAACCACACATATTTATCTTCTTCTATTCGAGATACACTCGATATATGGTTGATCTTATTATGTTGTGTGTCTGACAAGTAGTGCAACACTGCTCCTGCTGCTGCAATGGCTTGAGGCATTTCATCTATTCCAAATCCTTTTAAGGAGTTGGTTTGAAAATGTTTCTGTAAAGTTTCATTGCCAAAATCTTCGGCAAATGCCCAATCATCTAAACAAAAAGTATAAAACTGATCTCCAAATTTCTCTACAAACTGTTTTTTATAATTCCGTTGAAACAATACCTCATTAGGACTGAAACCATGTAATAACTTATCAACGTACTCTGCATCTCCTTCTGCCACCAAAAACTCTCCTGTGGAAACATCTAAAAAAGCTACTCCAATTTCTTTTTTGTTGAAATGAACAGCCGCCAAAAAGTTATTTGATTTGTGATCTAGAATTTGATCGTTTAACGTAACTCCTGGGGTAACAAGTTCAGTAACTCCTCTTTTTACAATCTTCTTTTCTTTACTAGGTGCTTCTAGTTGATCGCAAATGGCAACACGCATTCCAGCTCTAACTAACTTGGGTAAATACGTGTTTAATGAATGATGAGGGAAGCCTGCTAGCTCTAACTTAGAGCTTCCATTATTTCTTGCCGTTAATACAATTCCTAAAATATTGGCAGCTTTGATTGCATCTTCTCCGAAGGTCTCGTAAAAATCGCCCACCCTAAACAACAACATCGCATCAGGATACTTTGCTTTGATAGCGTTGTACTGCTTCATTAAGGGAGTTACTATATCCTTTTTCTTGGCCAAATCTTATTAATTACGTGGAACACAAACTTAATTGAATGACTAAAATTTCCCTTAAATTTGTCCAACAATTAATAATTATTTATGAACAGAAAGCTTAGTAACGATGAACTCAATAGAATTTCTGTTGATGAATTTAAATCGACCAATAAAACACCTATTGTTATTGTGCTCGATAACATTAGAAGCTTAAACAACATTGGCTCCACCTTTCGAACCGCTGATGCTTTTATCATTGAGGCTATTTATCTTTGCGGAATTACTGCACAACCTCCTCACCGAGAAATTCAAAAAACAGCCTTAGGAGCTACCGAAACTATAAATTGGAAGTACTTTAACCAAACCAGCACAGCAGTAAAAGAATTAAAAGAAAAAGGCTATCAAATAGCAAGCATAGAACAAGCTGAAGATAGCGTTATGTTGAATGAATTTGAAGTAAATTCTGATAAGAAAATAGCTGTAATTTTTGGTAATGAAGTTAAAGGGGTGGATCAAGAAATTGTTAACGAGAGCGATGTTGTAATTGAAATACCTCAGTATGGCACTAAACATTCATTAAACATTTCTGTAAGCGTAGGTATAGTACTTTGGGATTTATTTCAAAAAATAAAAAAATAACTATTGCTCAAACACCGCTTCCAACTCCTCTAGTTTTACAAATTCACCTGTCCATCTTTTTTTTAGAACTCCATTCTCTACATATATAAAAGCAGGTATTTTTCCACCAGTATATTGCAAAAAGGAAGTATTATCTACCCATATAAATGGAAGTATCAAACCCGTCTCATCAAAAAACGGTTGTATATATTGTTCTTCAAGGGCTGCTAATACTAAAATAACGTTTGACGGTTTTCTTTCTTTTACTACGTGAGCTAAACGATAGCCTGCACTAGTACAATGACCACAATGTGCACTTAAAAAAACAACCAGCTTCTTTCCCTCTTGAAAATTAACCTTCTCCTGACTTTCATACATTGCAGGAAGGGCAGATAAGTCTATCGGTTCATTAATTAATTTTCCTTGAACATTTTGCACACCCACCTTATTAATTAAAAAAACCGCAACAAAGGATACTATTAAAAACAGAGAAGGGAACACCCATTTTAATCCCTTACTGTAGCGGTCTTTTTTGATGAGAAAAAGAAAAGCCATTAAACCTAAATTCTTTAATAAGGATTGTAGCGGAGAAAGTGCTAACCACTTCCCAAAACAACCACAATCTACAGCATTACCTTTAGTAAATAGTAGAAATATTAAATAACCCGAGAAGAGAAATAAAGCTGCTTGAGCTAAGTAGTAAATGATATTATTGAACCATGTATTAAACAATATAGCTAAGCCTAAAAACAGCTCAACAGCAATGATGGTTCGAGAAACAAAAGGAACGAGTAACCAATTGGCTACCCCTAACTCTATAAAAATCAATTCAAACGGCTCTATTGGAAACAGCTTCGCCACAGCCGAAACAATAAATACCAATCCAACAATAATTCTTAATATGTGTGCTACAATTTTCATCTTATAAAAAAGATGTATCCTCTGGTTATAAGTTAATTAAAACTACACCATCTGACAAGACCCTGTTCCTGCTGCCCGATTTATCTCATCGGAATCATCACAAGCTTCCTCTACAGTAGAACCATTAGATATGTCATCTTCTGTAAATGTTTGAGTAGTCCCATTAACGGTACATTCACACTTCTCTGCGGCACATGATGTAAAAGCAACAACTCCTAACAAAAGAACTTTAAATAATAATTTTTTCATACCTTATCATTTAATCTTCTAACGAAGTAGAAAGATAATTATTATATTCAAATAAAAGCCCCTCGATGTACATCGAGGGGCTTTTACTGAAAAATCAATATCTCGTATTAGTTTACTGCAGCTTGAAATTCTGCATCTTCTCTAAACTTAATAAATTCTGCATCATCCTTTGCTTTTGCTTTTAAAGCAGCATCTTTAGATGTAGCCGTTTTTAAATTGTTCACCAACATATCTTTATCTCCAGCTCTTGCTGCTGCAACAGCTTTTAAGTAATAAGATAAAGCCTCATCTTTATCAGAAGAACCATCAATGATTCCTGCAACATCATTATTACCGTTTAATACATTAGCTAAAGCAGCATTAAATGAATTAACACCAGAATAACTAGAAGTAGCAGATTCATAATCTCCTTTAATGATGTATATGATCCCTTTGTTTTCACTTACTTCACTTCCAGCCCCAGATGCTTTATCATAGTACTCCATTGCTGCATCTAAGTTTCCATTTAAACGTTCAATAACACCTAAGTTATTATTTACAATTGGGTTATCAGCAGATAATCCATTTGCTTTATCAAACTCAGCCTTAGCATCAGCTAGTTTATTTTGAGTTAAGTAAATGTAACCAACATTGTTTGGTCCTCTCCAATCAGTAGCATGAATTGAAGAAACGCTTTTGTAAATAGATTCTTTCTTAGCATCATCATTGTACAACGTAGCTGCATATAACATTTGCTCTACATCTAATGAATCAATCTTAGTATCTACTAACGCCTTAATCTCTTCATCAGTTAAATTGTGATGCTTCATGATTAAGTTTATTTTAGATCTTCTTAATTCTGGCAATACTTTTTTAGCAACCTCAGTATAAGTAGCTGCTAAATTTTTAATTTCTTGCTCTCTTTTTTCTAAATCAGAATAAGTTTCTAAAACTCTAATAATTAATTCTTTATCAGCAATATCAGATTCATTCATTAACTTTCTAAAACCATCCCAATCTTCACCTTTACCATTTAATGTAGCAAATCCTTCAGCAGTTTCTACCTTAGCTCTTTTTAAGATGCTAGCAATTGCCTTAGATCCAGATGCTGCTCTCTCATTCGCTAAGTTGTCATTCTTGCTTAACTCTCCTTCTGGAGAAGCATAAGCATCAACCACCATACTATTGAACTCCATTTTCACATCTTCAGTCCATCCTTTAATATTTGTTTTTAATGTCTTAATATCATCATCAGACAATTCACTTCCTCTAACAACAGAGTTATTTACCAAATAATTAATAACAACATTGTTATCTTCTAATGTAAACTTCACAAACTTATCAACCCCTAAGATTGCTTTGTCTGAAGACATTACCAATTTTGGAGTAATTATAGTTCCATCAGCTACTTTTCGTGGATCTAACTCTTTTGTTTTCCCCTTGTACTCACCAACAGCTCTTAATTCTACTGTAGCTACTTCCATTCCGTCTTTGTATGGAATTGTAGCCGTATGAGAAAAACTTCCACCTTTCTCATAGTTAATAACTGTTCCTTCCGCTTCAGAAACTTCTCCTTTTAGTTTAAATGGAGCAAAAGACTCTGAGTTTTCTCCATAAACCAATACTGGAGTAACCGTTGCTGATACTTTTTTGTTAAAATATTTTTCTGGAAAACTTCCATTAATAGCAACTTCAATGCTATCTCCATGCATTTCTACAGGATTAGGAGTTAATTCATAATTAACTTCAGCCTGTCTCTTCACCATCTTTGCCAATGGGTTACAAGCAACAAAAGCAGTAGTTGCAACAGCAGCTAAAGCAATTAATTTTACGTTTTGATTTTTCATCTTATTATTCAATTATTCTTAAAAAAGGTCGTTAATTGTTAATTTTATCTGCAATTATAGTGAATACTTTTAACTTATGAAAAACTATTCACCATTAATCTCTTAAATTTTGTCACTCAATACTATTATAGACTGTTTATCCCTTGTTTTTTCTTTGAGTTCTCGTACTGTTTTTAATAGCACAGGATGAATTAAATCGGGTAAAATTTCTGTTAATGGATACAACACAAAGTTTCTTTCTTGAATGTAATCGTGGGGTAATATTAATTGAGGAGCATTCATAATTTTATCTTCATAAAACAACACATCTATATCGATAATTCGTTCTGTCCATTTTTTTTTACCCAATCTATCTCTACCTATTTTTTGCTCTATAGCTAAACTCGCCTCCAAAACTTCATAAGGATCTAGTAGTGTTTCTAACTGTAACACCATGTTAATAAAATCAGACTGATTTTCTACTCCCCATGCCTTAGTTTGGTACAAACTTGACTTTAATTTTACCGCACCAATTTCTTGGTCAATAAAGTGAATAGCTTGAGCTAAAAACGACTTCGTATCTCCTATATTTCCTCCTAACCCTAGTACTACCTGCTGCATAAATTCCGTTTATCCCTTAATTAACACCATTAATGTATATAATGACTAAAAATTAAATTCTTAATTCTATTTTTACAAAAATAAAATAACTTAAATAAAAAGTAATGAAACAATTCTTTAAATATATGCTAGCTACTATAGCTGGTTTATTAGTCACTTCTATCATCATGTTCTTCATCTCTATCATTGGAATTACGGCTATGATTGCCTCTGCCTCTGGAGGAGAGAAAGAATCTCCCTATGTATCAAATAATTCTGTACTTCATGTAAAGTTTAATACCCCTATCAAAGATAAAGCTTCTGACAATCCTTTTGAGAATTTTAATTTTGAGACTTTTGAAGCCAATGAAAATTTAAGTTTAGGGGAAATTATCGAAACCATCAAAAAAGCGAAAAAAGATGATCGAATAAAAGGAATTTACCTTGATTTATCAATAATAAACACTGGATTAGCTTCTCTTGAGGAGATTCGCAAAGCTTTAAATGATTTTAAAACTTCTGGAAAATGGATTATTAGCTATTCAGAAATTTATACACAGCGCTCTTATTACTTGGCTTCTGTTGCTGATAAGATTTATTTAAATCCTGCTGGAATAATGGAGTTAAGAGGGTTATCCACCGAATTAATGTTTTTCAAAAAAATGTTAGAAAAATTAGATGTTGAAGTGCAAATTATTCGCCATGGGAAATTTAAGAGTGCTGTTGAGCCATACATTCTAGAAAAAATGAGTCCTTCTAATAGAGAGCAAGTTGAAAGAATGTTAACAACCGTTTGGGGAAGCATTACCAGTAAAATTTCAAAAAGCAGAAAAATTGAAGAAAGTGAAATCAACAACTTAGCGGATGAGATTAAAATTCAAAATGCTAAAGACGCTGTAAAATATAAATTTATTGATCAATTAACCTACAAAGACGAATTGTTAGATGAACTACGTAAACGATTAAAACTAGAAGAAGGCAAAAAAATAAAACACGTTACTCTTGGGAAATACGCTAAAGCCAAAATAAAAGGAGAAAAAAAGACGTTTAGCAAAAATAAAATCGCTATAGTTTATGCTTCAGGAGCAATTATGAGTGGAAAAAGTCAACAAGGAGATATGGGGTCTGAAACCATTTCTCAAGCTATACGAGAAGCAAGATTAAACAAAAAAGTAAAGGCTATTGTATTAAGAGTAAATTCCCCTGGAGGTAGTGCTTTAGCTTCTGATGTGATTTGGAGAGAAGTAACACTTGCTAAAAAAGTAAAACCTGTTGTTGTTTCTATGGGCAATGTAGCAGCTTCCGGAGGTTATTATATTGCTTGCGCAGCAGATAAAATTGTTGCCAACGAAAAAACCATTACAGGTTCTATAGGAGTTTTCGGAGTAATTCCTAATGCCCAAGGGTTTTTCAACAACAAACTAGGAATTACTTTTGATGGAGCCAAAACAAACAAACATGCTGATATGCTTAGTGTTTCAAAACCATTGACTGCAGAAGAGAAAGCCATTATTCAAATAGGCGTGGAGAAAATTTACGATGACTTTATTACTAAAGTTGCTGACGGGAGAAACATTAGTAAAGCTGCCGTTGATTCCATTGGGCAAGGAAGAATATGGACTGGATTAGATGCTAAAGAAATTGGATTAGTAGACGAGATTGGAGGATTAAATAAAGCCTTAGCAATTGCCAAGAAAATGGCTAAACTAAAAAATTATCGCATAGAAGCGTATCCTAAAAGAAAAGATCTTTTTGAAGAAATCATTATAGAATTATCAGGAGGGGCTCAAGCCAAACTATTGGAAATGTATTTAGGTGATAACTATAAATACTATCAAAAAACCAATGAATTGAAAACACAATCAGGCATCATGGCTAGAATGCCTTACGAAATAGACATTCATTAATTTTAGTTCAACTTACCTGCTTAGGTATATTAAAAGGAGTTGATTCGTTAACTCCTTTTTTTATAATCAAATAATGGGGTAATTTGTAATATGCATTTGTTTTACACGCCTTCAATTAGCAATGAGTCTATTCAATATTTAGATGAGACTGAATCTAAACATGCTATACGAGTATTACGCTTAAAAGAAAACGACTTCATCCAACTAGTGGATGGAAAAGGCACTTTTTATGAGGCAAAAATTACCAATGCTCAACCTAAAAAATGTGCATTTGAAATTCAACATACTAAAAGAGAAACGGAGCCTACACAAAAATTACATATTGCTATTGCTCCCACTAAAAATAATGACCGTTTAGAATGGTTTGTCGAAAAATGTACCGAAATGGGTATTCAAGAAATAACTCCCATTTTAACTCAACATTCCGAACGGAAAAAACTAAAAGAAGAGCGGTTAGTTAAAACTGCTATTGCTGCCATGAAGCAATCTTTAAAAGCAACTTTACCTCAAGTAAATCCTCTAACTTCTTTTAAAACAATTGTCGAAACACCTTTTAATGGAAAAAAGTACATTGCTCATTGCTATGAAGAACATAAAAAATTACTTAAGACTAATTATTCAGTTGGTGAAAATGCTTTAATTTTGATTGGCCCGGAAGGTGACTTTTCTAAAGAAGAAGTTGAGTTGGCAATAAAAAATAATTTTATTCCAATATCTTTGGGGAACAATAGATTAAGAACTGAAACAGCAGGAATTGTTGCTTGCCATACCATAAACTTGTTGAATGAATAAATTTTTAAGCATCCTCTTACTCTTTGTATCCTTCAGTTACTCTGCCCAAAATAGCAGTTACCAAATAGCATTACTAAAATACAATGGTGGTGGAGATTGGTATGCCAACCTGGAAACTTCTTTACCTAATCTCATTGAATTTTGTAATAAAAACCTAAAAACAAACATCAACCCTGAACAAGCCATAATTGAGGTAGGCAACTCAGAAATTTTTAATTACCCTTTTGTTCACCTCACCGGACACGGGAACATCATTTTCAATGATGATGAAATTCAAAACTTAAGAAATTATTTAATTGGCGGTGGTTTTTTACACATTTCTGATAATTATGGAATGGACAAGTTTTTACGACCTCAACTTAAAAAAGTATTTCCAGAACTGGAGCTAGTAGAAATTCCATACTCCCACCCCATCTACCACCAGAAATATAACTTTAATAATGGTTTACCTAAAATACATGAGCATGATAAAAAGCCTCCACAAGGTTTTGGATTGATCTACAAAGGCCGGCTCATCTGTTTTTATGACTATGAATGTGATTTAGGTGACGGCTGGGAAGATGAAGAAGTACACAATGATTCTCCTGCCAACAGAACAAAAGCGTTACAAATGGGAGCTAATATTATTCAATATGCTTTTACTCAATGATTAATGCTATAATGTATGAATGTAGTAATGAGTGAATATAGTAATGAGTGAATATAGTAATGAGTGAATATAGTAATGAGTGAATATAGTAATGAGTGAATATAGTAATGAGTGAATATAGTAATGAGTGA
>Ga0114931_10006630_pt1 | contig 14223 bp, 12 predicted proteins | sample 2SBtaG_FD_89579 | JGI IMG/M metagenome (GOLD analysis project Ga0114931, IMG submission 89579) | Deep subsurface microbial communities from Kolumbo volcano to uncover new lineages of life (NeLLi) - 2SBTROV14_V59a metaG | ecosystem: Environmental > Aquatic > Marine > Volcanic | place: Kolumbo...
ACCATCGTTACCAACCGTCCCGTGACCTGGGCTTCGAGCGACCCGGGGGTGGCAGAAGTGGATGCCACGGGTCTGGTCACGGCCGTTGGGCCCGGGTCGGCGTCGATCACCGCAACCAGTGATGGCGCCCGGGCCAGCGCCGCGGTGAGTGTCGTGGCCTCGGCCACGTTTGCCGCCGATGTCCAGCCGATCTTCAGTGGCAACTGTGCCTTCAGCGGGTGCCATGCGGGCCCAACCCCCCAGCAGGGGCAGAATCTCAGCGCGGGCAATGCCTACGCCAACATCGTCGGCGTTTTTTCCCGCGAACTTCCCACGATGCTGCGCATCGATCCGGGCCAGCCGCTGACGAGCTATCTGGTCCACAAGATCAGGGGTACCCAGCTGCAGGTGGGTGGCCAGGGAGTCCGGATGCCCTTCGGTGGCCAGCTGACGCAGCCGGAGATCGATGTGATCCGGGCCTGGGTCCAGGCCGGTGCCCTGAACAACTGACCTCCACATTCCTGCTCAGGAGAGATCCATGCTGTTCACGCTGGTTGGACTGGTGACGGTTACCGCCTCGGGGGTCGGAGGGCCAACCGGCACCACCGCCGCGGATCACGCCCTGGAGCCGCGCCTTGCCATGCTGACGGGTCTCAAGTGTTCCGTGTGCCATGTGAATCGCACGGGAGGAGGAGCCCGAACGGCCTTTGGCGCCGCGTATGGCCAGACCCAGCTGCCAGCGCGAACCGAAGGATACCCGTTTCGGAACCGCGCCTTGAATGACTGGATTTCGGTCGGGGCCAATGTCCGCGTCGTGGGGAGCGCCGCCGTGACGGATGCCACACCGCAAACGTCAATCGAGACCGAGCGGGCCAACGTCTACCTCGAGGCCAGGCTGATTCCGGATCGGCTGGCAATCTATGCAGACGAGAAGCTCGGGCCGGGCCAGGCCGGGGCCCGGGAGGTGTTCGGCCTCGTCGAAAGCCTCCCCCTCAACGGGTATGCAAAATTCGGGAAGTTCCTGCCCCCGTTCGGGTTGCGCATCGTTGACGATCTGGCGTTTACCCGGGATGTGACGGGATTCAACTTCCAGACGCCGGATCAGGGGGTCGAGGTTGGAGTGGAGCCGGGTCCCCTGTCAGTATTCGTGGCCGTGAGCAACGGGTCGGGTGGGGCGGCGGAGGGAGACGACCAGAAACAGGTGACGGGCAGCGCCGTGTGGGTATCGCGTCGGGTGCGCCTCGGTGCCTCGGCCTCCCGGAACCGTCTGGGGACCAACACCCGGGATGTGCTGGGGGCTTATGGCGGGTTCAACATCGGGACGTTCAGTCTGACCGGGGAGGTGGACCGCGTCCGGGATCGGCAGGGCGTGTCGGATCGCCGCCAGGTGGTCGTGTACGGGGCCGGCAACCTGCTCCTGCGTCGTGGCGTCAACGCACGGGTGACCTACGGCTATCACGATCGCGACACGGACGTGCCGGAGGATCAGCGGGTGCGTATCCGGGTCGGGCTCGAAGTCTTTCCGATCCCCCTGCTGCAGGCGTCGGCCTACCTCACGGTCCTGGATGACATACCCCAGGCTCCCGCCCAACAGGACCGGGTGAGTATGGAGCTTCACTTCTTTTTCTGATCCGGGTGGAACCCACCCGGCCTTTGGACCGGTTCGCACGGCGGTGCCGAGAGCGGGGAGGAGGTGCCTGGGGAGTGGTTTCGGGTAGGGGAACCATGCATCTTTCAGCCGCCGAATGGCGATCGACGACGAACGAGATTTCCCGAGGACGGGTTGAGGAGTGATCAGAGCATGAGCGGTGACTACCAGGCGCCAATGCCGGTGAACGAGCCGGTGCTGTCCTATGCGCCGGGAACGCCGGAGCGGGCTGCGCTCCAGGCCCAGCTGGCCGCAATGGCGTCCGATCCCATCGAGATTCCGCTGATCATCGGCGGGGAGGAGGTGCGAACCGGACAGACGGGGACGCAGGTCATGCCTCACCGGCACGGACAGGTGCTGGCCACCTGGCACAAGGCGGGGCGCGCAGAGGTCGAACGCGCCATACGCGCGGCCGCCGCCGCCCACCGGGAATGGTCATCCTGGTCGTTTCAGCAACGTGCCGCGGTGTTCCTCCGGGCCGCCGAACTGCTTGCGACCACTTGGCGGCAGACGCTGAACGCCGCGACAATGCTCAACCAGAGCAAAACGTGCCATCAGGCGGAGATCGACGCGGCGTGTGAACTGATCGATTTTTACCGGTTCAACGTGGCCTATGCCCAGCAGATCTACGAGGAGCAGCCGCTGTCGGATCCGGGCATGTGGAACCGGAGCGAGTACCGGCCGCTCGAGGGATTCATCTATGCGGTGACCCCCTTCAACTTCACGTCCATTGGGGGGAACCTGCCGACGGCACCGGTGCTCATGGGGGGGGTATCGATCTGGAAACCGGCCAGTTCAACCGTGTTCAGCAACTATTACGTGATGCGGTTGCTCGAGGCCGCCGGCCTGCCGCCCGGGGTGATCAACTTTATCCCGGGCGTGGCGGTTGAGGTGAGCGACGTCGCCCTGAGTCATCGCGACCTGGCCGGGATTCACTTTACAGGATCCACGGAGGTCTTCCAGTCGATGTGGCGAACGGTGGGGGCCAACATCGCCTCCTACCGCTCGTACCCCCGGCTGGTGGGGGAAACCGGGGGGAAGGATTTTATCTTGGCTCACCCCAGTGCCGATCCGGACGCGGTGTTGACCGCCATTGTGCGGGGTGGCTTCGAGTACCAGGGCCAGAAGTGCAGTGCGGCGTCGCGCGTCTATCTGCCCGAGTCGATGTGGAACGAGTTGGGCCCGTCGCTGATCGAGACCATCGAGGGGATCACGATGGGTGACGTGGCGGACTTCGGCAATTTCATGGGTGCGGTCATTGATCGGCCGGCCTTCGCCAAGATTACCCGGTACATCGAGGCCGCCCGCGCGGACGACGAAGCCGAGATCCTCGCCGGCGGCACGAGCGACGATGGCGAAGGATACTTCATCCGACCCACGCTGATCCGGGCCCGCGACCCCCGGTACGTCAGCATGTGCGAGGAAATCTTCGGCCCGGTGGTGACGCTGCACGTGTACCCCGACTCGGAATGGGATGGCACGCTCGACCTCGTGGATTCATCGTCCCCCTATGCGTTGACCGGGGCGGTGTTTGCCGGGGACCGGCGGGCGGTCCATGAGGCGGAGCAGCGCCTGCGCTACGCCGCGGGGAATTTCTATATCAACGACAAACCGACCGGGGCTGTGGTGGGCCAGCAGCCCTTCGGCGGCGGCCGGGCCAGCGGGACCAACGACAAGGCCGGTTCTGCCCTGAATCTCCTGCGCTGGGTATCGGCCCGCACCATAAAGGAAACGTTCGTGCCGGCGGTGGACTACCGATATCCGTTCATGGACAGCTGAGGAGGGGCCCTCCTCGACCCTGACGCCGCCGGGTTCAGACCCGGCGGCGTTTTTTTGTGACCTACGACCTTGACGTTCGGGTCAGAAGAGTGAATCTTGCGCGCCCTTTCGGCTGCCCAAGTGCCGAATTGACAACGACCTGCTGCAAGCGCGGTGGCAGGAGACCCCGTCTCAAGTCGGAGCCGCGGGACCGCGATACCAAAAGAATGGTTCCTCCTCGAAGGCCACGGACATGACCAAACGGATGTTGCCGGCCCTCGCCGCCGGCGCGGTGCTGTGGGCGGCGGGCTGCGAGCCGGCCACGCTCACCGAAGCCCGTGACCAACTCGGGCGGAACGGGGGCGTGCTGAGCCTGGAACTGCCAGTGACGGACACGACGTATTTCGTGACGGAACTGTTGGCCAACGGGGTGGATACGGTGACCACCGCGACCGGGCTGCTGGGAGTTCGGGTGCAGGCCGACACCCTCAACGTGTTCTCCTACCGCGAACAGCTGACCACGACCCAGGTGACCACCACCGTGGGATTCCCTGCCCCGGTGTTTGGCGCGCCGGGAGGGGTTCAGGACACGATCACTTTCCAGACACCCCAAGGTTCGAATCTGGTGTCGGCGAGCGTCGCGACCGGGTACGTGGTCCGAACCACGACCAACAATACCGGATGTACGGGCACGGCAACGGCCACCCTGGCGGACACCAGCGGTGCGGTGGTCCTCACCTTCCCGAGCGTGACGGTCGGGACCGGGACCACCGTGATCGACTCCGTCACGGCGGCGGGGGTGACGGTGGGTGCGCTGGTGGAGATCACCGCCACGGGCTCGGTGCTGGGTGGTTGCGTCCCCGCCCCGGGAAGCAAGGTGAACTCCTCGATCACGGTGCGTCCCCTCACGCTGTCGGCGGTCACGCTCGACAACGTGAACGAAACCATTGCCGTCGAACAGCCGCAGGAGCTCGACGCCGCGGAGTTGAATCTCGCGGACCTGGAAGACGCCATCCGCCAGTCGACGATCAACGATGCCACGATCGGCGTGACGGTGACCAATACGGCGGACATTCCGGTCCAGCTGTCCGGTTTCTTTCTGACGGCGGTGCGGCTCGATGCCGCCGGGCAGTTGCTGCGTGACGGTGCGGGCAACCTCATCTTCGAAATTGATTCGGTGACCGGCAATCGACTCGAAGTGGCGGTGGCCGACCCCGGCCAGACGACATTTGCCCTCCCGCGCCAGGGAAGTGCGAGCCTCAGCGTCAACGCCGCGCCGGTGATTGACCGGATTCTGGACCTCCTGATCGATAGCAACCGGGTGGCGTTGGTCGCGGTGGGAAATGCTCTGGCGGGCGATGGGAGCCTGGCGACGATCGCGGCGTCGGATTCCGTTGACGTCGGCTTCGACATGGTGCTGGGGCTCGATTTCACGATCCCGCTGGCGGGGGTGACGATCGATCGCAACCAGACCGCTTCGGGCATCGACCTGGACAGTGCCGATGCCGATGATATCGCGGCGCGGATCCTTACGGCCTCGCTCGAGGCGGAGGTGGTCAACGGCACCCCGTTCGGCGTCGAGCTCGACATCGCCCTGGCTCCCGACTCGCTCGGGTCCTCGGTGGACGTCTTTACCCAGCCGGGTGCGATCCTGCTGAATCGGGTCACGGTGAATGCCGCACCGACCGGTGCGGGCGGCCTGCCGTCGGGGGTCACCACCGATTCGATCTCGCTCGGCCTGAGTGGAACCCAGACCCGGGTGGTGTTGACTCGGGTATTCACGGCGGGGATGCGGATGCGACTCCTGCCGCGTTCCGGGGGAGGGACCCGGGGAGCGATTCCGCCCAATGCAGGGGTGGGGATCACGGCCAGCGTCCTGGTCCGGATCCGACAGGGGAGCGGAGGCCAATGATGCGCACGCGATACCTGATGGCCATGCTGTGTCTCCTGACAGCCTTCCCGCTCCAGGGCCAGGCCGTTCCCGACGACGCGTCTGCCCGGAAAGTCGACGCCGGGTACCGGCGCTGGCCGGGAGTCGGCGTTGATCCGTTTCGGTACCCGATGATCCCCCGCTGGGGTTTCGTCTTTTCCGCCGGCGGGACCGCTGCAAACAACGCGCTGAACTTCCGTGACATCGGAGCGGTCACCTTCCTCACCGACCGGAGCGCATTTCAACTGGGAGACGCCATCGATCTGTTTACCCTCGTGCCCCCGGGCGACGGTCTACGTGCCGACGGTCAGGCAGATGGGCTGGCCTACCTCGGCCTCTCACTCGGTCACGCCCTGACTGTCGGGGTCTCGGCAGGCGTGCGCTCCTACAACTCGCTGCATGTCGATGAAGAGGCCATCCGGCTGCTCCGCGACGGGAACGCGAACAGCCAGGAGTTCAGCCTCGGGGAATCCAACTGGACCTCGCTGGTCACGGCCGATGCCGGGGTCCACGGCGTGATCCGGTTCGGCCCCACCGGCGGGCCGGACGGAGTCCACATCATGACGGGTTTCGGGCTGCGACTGGTGCGGCCGGCGCTGCTGGTTCAAGGGCGCTCGTCGGTGGCGGTGGGCGGCCGGTTCCGGGTGGGGCCGGACAGTGTGTCGTCCAACCTCGGGTTCGAGGTGTTCTCGACCGTCGATTTCGACAGCTCGGGCAGCTACGTGTTCGACCAGTTCACCGACCGGCTCAACGGGCAGATGGGTTCCGGGAGCCTGTTGGCTGACCTCCTGCTCCGGCTGGAGTGGCCCACCTCCGGCGTGGCCCTCGAAGGCATGCTCCTGAACGTCGGATCCCCGCTCACGCTCGACAGGGTCTCCCGCAGGGCCGATACCCTCCTGGTTCAGGCGGCGAGCATCGATTCGCTCCGGGTGGCCTACGATTCCCTGAATTTCGACGTCCGCGACTCCACCAGCGTGACCGTGACCTTGCCCCGCATCTGGCGCGTGGGGGCCAGCGCCTGGGCCAACGCCGTTCTCCAGCTGGATGTTGCCGCGTCGGGGACTCTCGCCGGCGACGTCCGGAATGCCCTGGCTGTCGATCTGGGCACGACATGGCGCTTCCTCCGACACCTCCCGCTGCGGGCCGGCGTGATCCTGGGTGGCAATCAGGGGATTGGGTATACCGGGGGAGTGGCCATCGAAGCCCGCAATTTCCTGCTCCGCGTAAGCGGGCAGACGCTGGGGGGCCTGTTTGAAACAGCGACGGGTGCCGGCGGGCGACTCGACTTCGGCTTCTTCTTCTAGCGGATCCGGGGGGGTTGGGCACCCCGGGGGGGTCACCTATCTTCCAGACCGTTTCGCGCACGGTTCGGGCAGGAAGGAGACTCCATGAGACGACGGGCAGCACGGACCATGGGGGTGGGGCTCGCGATCTTCGCGGCGGTGGCGGCGTGTGGGCCGGCAGACGGTGGTGGGGACGCTCCGGGGGTGGTGCGGCCCCCCGAACCCGGGGAGCTGTTCTTCGCCTCCCTCACCCAGTTGACGTTCGGCGGTCAGAATGCCGAGGCCTACTTCTCCGGCGACGGCACCCGTCTCATCTTCCAGCGAACCGAGAGTGACTCGACCTGCGATCAGCAGTACACGATCGATCTCGACGGGTCCGGTCTGCGCCGGGTTTCCAACGGCCTGGGCCGAACCACCTGCGGGTACTTCTACCAGGACGACCACCGCATTCTCTACAGCAGCACCTTTGCTTCCGGGGAACGGTGTCCTCCCCCACCCGATTATTCCCGCGGATACGTCTGGGCTCTCTACGACTATGACATCTACTCCGCCCGCCCCGACGGCACCGATCTCCAACTCCTGACCGGCAGCGACCGGTACGATGCGGAAGCCACCCTGTCCCCCGACGGTGAGACCGTCGTGTTTACGTCGTTGCGAGACGGCGATCTCGACATCTACACGATGAAGGCGGACGGCAGCGACGTGCGTCGCCTCACCACCACTATCGGGTACGATGGGGGACCGTTCTTCTCCCCCGACGGATCGAGGATCGTATACCGATCCTACCACCCCCAGACCCCGGAGGCGATCGCCGAGTACCGCTCACTGTTGGCCGAAGGACTCATCAAGCCGTCCGAGATGGAGCTGTGGGTGATGAATGCCGATGGATCCGATCAGCACCAGATTACCCATCTCGGCGGTGCCAATTTCGCGCCGTATTTTCACCCGGATGGGCACCGGATCATCTTTGCGTCCAATCATCTGAATCCGACCGGCCGCAACTTCGATCTCTTCCTGATCAACGACGACGGGACCAATCTCGTGCGGGTGACGACCACAGAGGACTTTGACGGCTTCCCGATGTTCTCGCCGGACGGATCGAAACTTGCTTTTTCCTCCAACCGCTTCGGCGAACTGCCCGGTGAAACGAACCTCTTTATCGCGGACTGGGTAGAACCCGATCGGCAGGGCGGAAGAACGGAAACACGATGACGCAACGAGCGGGAGAGCGCCGGACGTCCGGGTTGGCGAGAACCTGGGAATGGGCCAAATCCGTGGCCGTGGCCCTGGTGATCTGGTACGTGCTGACCGCGGTGTTTGTCCAGGCCTTCCGCATCCCGTCGGGCAGCATGGAGGGGACCCTGCTGATCGGGGATTTTCTCTTCGCCAACAAGGCCCTCTATGGAGCCGAGATCCCGCTCATTAATCGACGGCTGCCGGCCATCCGGGAACCCGCCCGCCAGGACATCGTGATCTTCGACTCCGTTGAAGAGAAAGGCGTCCACGTCGTCAAGCGCGTAATTGGCATGCCGGGAGATACCCTGGCAATGGTCGACAATCTGGTGTTCGTGAACGGCCATGTCCTGGACGAGCCTTACCGGGTGCTGGAAGGCGGTACGCGAGACCCGTCCGATCCCAAGATGCGATGGCAGGCGGGATACCTGACGGACGGTGTCGATCGCCGGCACTACCGGCCAACGCTCCGAAACTGGGGGCCGCTCACCGTTCCCCCGGATTCGTTCTTCGTCATGGGGGACAACCGGGATCGATCCTACGATTCCCGGTACTGGGGTTTTTTGGGGCGGGACCGCATCCGCGGACACCCTATTCTGGTCTACTACAGCTACGACAAGGAGAGTACACTCCCGTTCCGGTTGATCACCGGCATTCGCTGGAGTCGCCTCCTGTCACGGCCTCGGTAGGTCGGGTGCGGACACCGGGCTGCAGGCAGGCACTGGTGGCCGGGGCGTCGTACGCCTGCGGCGTCCATCGAGGGTTTCCCGGGAGGAGATGAGGTTGGCACGGCACCAGGCGAAGCAACAACCGGCTTCCGGGCCGGTCCCGGATGCGGAACGTCCCCCCGGAGCGGATGGCGCAAGCGCTGGTGCGGGACCGTCGGACAAACGCAGGAAGAAGGACGAGGGACTCGTCGGATGGATCAAGTCGCTGGCGATCGCCTTCGTGATGTGGCTCATCCTCCGCAGTACCCTGGTGGCGGCATTCCACATCACGTCAGGAAGCATGGAACCCACGTTGCTGGTGGGGGATGTCTTGTTTGTAAACCGGGCCATCTACGGGGGACAGCTCCCGCTGATCGGAACCGGACTGCCCGGATTCCGCCAACCGCGGCGGCACGAGATCATCATTTTCGATTCGGTGGATTCGGTGGGTCTGACCGTGGTGAAGCGCTTGATAGGCATGCCGGGCGACACGATCGGGATGCGCGACAACGTCCTCTACATTAACGGGCAGCGACAGAACGAGCCGTACGTGGTCCACGCCCTGCCCGACAGCGTCGACTTCGCGGACCCGAAAATGGCCCTGTGGCAAACTCGCCGGGTACTCACGGCCAATCGCCGGGACTATCATCCTACGCTCAAGAACTGGGGACCGGTCGTGATACCACCCGATTCCTTTTTTGTCATGGGTGACAACCGGGACGATTCCTACGACAGCCGATACTGGGGGTTCCTGGGTCGGGATCGTGTACGAGGGAAGGCGGCACTCATCTATTACAGCTACAACCCCGACGGGGTACTCCCGCTGCCCGTCGTGACGGCGGTGCGCTGGGGGCGCCTGTTTACCCGCATCCGGTGAGGACGGGACCGGCAGCTACTTGTATCGGTAGGTGATTCGACCGCGCGTCAGGTCATAGGGGGAGAGGTCAACGGCGACCCGGTCGCCGCGGAGAATGCGGATGTAATGTTTCCGCATCTTGCCGGACACGTACGCCAAGACCTCGTGTCCGTTTTCCAACTCTACTCGAAAAGTGGTGTTCGGCAGGACCTCCTTGACGGTGCCCATCATCTGAATGGCATCACCAGCCACAGTCGCGTTTACTCCCGGTTCGGATCGTTGTCGTCATGTTGCAGCCTCTGGAGGTGACGGTTGGGTCACATGAGGTGGGACATACGATGCCCGCCGTCCACATGCCGTGCAGCGTAGCGTAACCTGCCGGTAGCGGTCCCATCGGGCACTCGACAACCGCCGTTTGGGGGTCCGCTCGATGGAGGCGGCACCACAGGAGGGGCAGGCAAGCGGCTCATGATCCCGGTCCGAGAGAATGAGCTGCAGTGCCTCGTCCGCCCGGTATTCCTTGACACCACGGCGTCCCACCGTCAACTCCAAGTTGATAGGGACTGACCAATGTACCCGCTGGCGGAACCGCTGGCAAACCACCGGCGGCATACGTTCCCCGGAGGCTTCCCATGTCCGAATTACTACCCCCCTCCCCCGGTTTTACGGCCGTGGCCACCTTCGAGACCGACGCGGTCCAGGCCCGCGGACGTGGATTCGTTCTTGAGGCCACGGGCCGCGACGGGGTCGATTACATCATGCACCTGAGTCTCGACCTGCCGATGGACCCCCGGACCCGGAACGTCCTTGCCGAGATGCTCTCCCAGTCGGCGTGTGCCCTGTGGCGGCGAAGGAGACCGCCACTGCGTCGGACCGCTCGCCAGCCCAGCAATCACCACGCGTCCCCGTAAAAGTGTCGCATGAAGTGCGCGTGGTAATACGCTGTCATATAAAGGGTTAAGCCGCCATACGGTGTATGGGCCCGGGTTGACGAACCTGCGGGGCCCCGCTAGCTTGCCGCTCCCACAGACATCCCTGAAACGGAGGCCGTATGGCCGAACTCGGCGGCAAGCAGTTGTCTTCCCTCCTGGAATCCCTTCCGGGTATCGCCAACGTCCTGCGCAGCCCGGTGGCTGATGCGATGGTCTCCCTGATTCGGGCGGGCGCGGGTCTGACCGAGTTCCTTGAACAGGACGTTCGCGAATTGTTGCAATATGCAACCCGCCGAGGACTGATCACGACCGAAGAAGCCGATGCATTGGTGACGGAGGTCAAGGGAAAGTGGTCCCGCCGCAAGCGCTCCAAGACGGCGGTACCGTGGAAAGTCAAGGCAGCCGCGGCGGCGGCCGCCCGGTCCGCGGCGCAGGCGGCCGAGAAGAAGGCCGGACGCGGCGCCCGGAAGGCGCGGGCGAACCTGGCCCGGGTGGCGGCGAAGCCGGCCCCCACCCGGGGGACCGAATCCACCTCTGGAAAGAAGCCGACGGGACCAGCCAGGAAGACCACTTCGAAAGCCGTCGGCGCCCGGCAACCGGCCCGCCCTGCCCGGACAACGGTGTCGAAAAAAACGGCTTCCGCCGCGGCTGGCGGTCGCAAGAAAGCGCCGACCAGGAAGGCGGCGACCAAAAAGCCGGCCAGGAAGAAAGTCACCACCGCGAAGAAGGTCGCAACCGGGAAGAGAACTGCGCCGGCCACGAAGGCGCGCCGATCGAAAACGGGCAGTGCCACGTCCCGGGCGAGTGGCCGAAAGACCACCAAGGCAAAAAAGAAAAGCCGCTAGATCTTCAGCCCCTGCACCAGGGCGAGCAGGGTCTCGGCAGACTGGGTCAGCTCGGAGGCCTGGGCCGCAATCTGCTCGGTGGAAGCCCCCTGTTCCTGGGTCGACGCCGACACGTGTTCGGCCGACTCGGCATGGGCACGCGCCTCGGTGGCGACCGTGTCCAGAACCCGGTGGATTTGATCGGCCGCCTGGAGGTTCGATTTGGCGGTGTCTGCCACGCGTACGGCGGTTTCCTCGATTTGTCCGGCAACGGACACGATCTCCTCCAGCGCCGACCCGGCTTCCTGGGCGATCGACTCGACCCCGACGACCTGCTGGCGGCCGTCGGCCATGGTCTCCGAGACATCCTGCACCTGGGCTCGGACCGCTGCCACAGAATGGGCGGCGCCTTCGGCGGCGTTGCCGCTTGAATCGGCCAGTTCCCGGACTTCGGAGGCCACCACGGCAAAGCCCTCGCCGCCCGCGCCCGCGCGGGCCGCTTCGATCGATGCGTTCAATGCCAGCAGGTTGGTTTGCGACGATACCTGGCGGATCAGGTCCACGAAGTCGTCGATCGATGTGAACAGTTCGTCAAGCTTGTCGACCTGGCCCGCGCTGGTGTGGACGACTTGTCCCAGGTCGAGGAGCGTGCGGCCGGCCACGGAGATGTTGTCGCCGTGGCGGGCGGCCAGTCGATGAATCCGACCGGTGACCTCGGCAACGTGCCGGGCGACCGTCGCGTTGGTCTCTGCCGCCGTGCGTAACTCCCCGGTGGCCGCTTCGCCTGCGGTGAGGGCCTCGACCTGCTCCCTGGCGCCCTCGGAGATTTCGATCATGGCCTTGGAGATGACACTCCCCGACGCGGCGAGCTCTTCGCTCATGGCGGAGAGGTCGGCCGCGGTGCCGACGATGCGATCGCTCTGGGCTCGGACTTCGGCTACCAGCACCCGCAGCCGTTGTCCGATCTCCGTCATGGCGTCGCGCACCTGGGAGAGTTCCAGCGGCATCCGACCGAGCGACACGGGTCGCAGGTCGCCACGCGAATACTGGCGGGCAAGGTTGGTGAGTCTGGACAGCGGCTGGTCGATCGACCGGTGGACGGCGATGACAATACCGCCGCCCGCGAGAATCGTGATGACGAAAACGATCCAGGTCGTCACCTCCTGACGCCGGGAGCTGGCGACGAGCCGGCTGGCCGTGGTCTCGGCGGTGCGTGCCCGCCGGGTCGAAAACCCGCGGAGCGTGCCCATCAGTTCCGTGGCGCGATCGCGGGCGGTGAGGGCGGCATCGCCCGCGTTCACGAATCGACGGAGGTCGAACTGGGCGTGGGCGTAGGCGTACCACGACTCGGCCTGTTCGTGCAGGCTGCTGATCTGATTGACCGTGAGCCGGTCGTCGGCGCCGAGCCCGGGGAGGCCCAGCAGGGTCTTTTCCAGCAGGTGGGCCGAGTCGCCGGCCTGCTGAAACCGATCGTGCACCTCGGCCGTGTTTTCGGAAAAGTACTGCTCGGCCGCCCGCATCTGTTCGAAGAGCATCGCGACCGTCTGCGCCGTGGCGTCGGCGATGCGGGCGCTGACGTTCAATTCGCGTTCGATCGTGGACCGGACCCGCTGGAGGGCGACCACGCCGGTCAGTGCGATCACGATCACGCCGGCGATCAAAGCGCCCTGGGCCAGGATGAGCCGGGTTCGGAGCGTGTTGAACCGCTGGAACGCGCTCATCGGTTCCGCGCCGTAACCAGGGTGCGGCCGACGACCTGTCCGATCACGACCTCCTTGTCCGGGACATCGCCGTTGCCATCGAACGCAATCCGGCCGGTGACGCCCTCGAACGGGGGCGTGCTGGTGCCGATCCCCGCCACGTAATCCCGCAGGCGTTGCCGATCCGGGCCCACCGCGCGCAGGGCCTGAGCGAGCAGTTGCACGATATCGTAGGCTCCGGCTCCCCGATGGTCCGGGACCTGGTTGTCATAGGCGGCCCGGTACGCGGCGACAAAGACGGCATTGCGATCGCCGGGACGGTCGGCAAGGTACGCGGTGGAAATCAGGACGCCGTCGGCCTCAACTCCACTGCTCTGAATGCCGGCCAGACCGTCGCCGCCCATGACGGTGGTTCGCAGTCCGACCGAATCGAGGGTGGGAAGCATCCGTTCCGCGGCGGCTTCGGTTCCGGCGACAAGCAGGAGGTCGGCACCTCCGTCGGCGCGAATGCGCTGCAGAAACGGTTCGAAACCGGGAAGTCCCAGGACGAAGGGATCCTCGCTGATTACGGTGCCTCCCTGGCTTGTGAAGCTGCTGGCAAAGGTGCCCCGCACGCCCCGCCCGTATTCGTCATCCTGATACAGGATCGCCGCCGTCTGCGCGCGCAGGCGGGATCGCGCCCAGGTCGCCAGGGCGTCCCCGTGGCGGAGGTCGGACGGACAGACCCGAAAGGTGTAGGGACCAGCATCCGACACCGCGGGATTGGAGGCCGAGGGGGATATTTCGAGCAGGGGATCGTCGCTCCCGTTGTAGATCGGCGCGGCAGCCAGGGTCGTGCCGCTGGTCAGATGCCCGATGACGGCGACGATACGGGAGTCGGCCTGGAACTGCTGGGCGAGGCGCACTGCTGCGTCCGCGCTGGCGCTGTCATCCCCCACCACGAGGGTGAGATCGCGCCCGTCGATGCCTCCGGTCCGGTTGATCTCGTCCACGGCCAGCTGGGCCGCCAGGCGCATGGAGGCGCCCCGGGCCTGGGAAAACGGTCCGGCCAGGCCGATCAGGATGGGATCTCCCGAGCCGCATCCCACACTCAACGCGGTGAGCGCGGGAACAATCCATCGGGAGAGAGAAGCCGTCGCGAACACGTGCGCTACGTTAGTGAGGGCGCAGGAGGAATGCAATGCGCGGCGCGGCGGTAGCTGGGGTGGCTTCGGAAGGATATGATTGGCGCATGCGAGGTGATCCCGTCTGCCATTTTGCCGAAACGCTCCGAGTCCTGCTTGCGTCGGCGAACCCCGAGGACTTCGACCGCGTTTGGGAGCATCTGCACCTCGAACGCCTTGGCTGGCAGGCGATCACCTCCGCTTGGCGGG
>Ga0114931_10006631_pt1 | contig 14222 bp, 13 predicted proteins | sample 2SBtaG_FD_89579 | JGI IMG/M metagenome (GOLD analysis project Ga0114931, IMG submission 89579) | Deep subsurface microbial communities from Kolumbo volcano to uncover new lineages of life (NeLLi) - 2SBTROV14_V59a metaG | ecosystem: Environmental > Aquatic > Marine > Volcanic | place: Kolumbo...
GGCTCCAATGATTTCACCCTGTTTTCCGGCGCCGTCACCGGTCCAACTTTGTTGTTGCCAGGCTCAGTCACAGGTGGTACAGGAGCAGGATTTGCTTCGGTTTCCGAAGTTTGTTGTTGCCAAAGCATGATTCCCACCACCACCAACAGTGCCGCAGCCAGAGACCCATAGACGGGTTTGGCCATGGCCCATTGCCATTGCACCGGCTCCTTGGCCAGCCGATCAAGGGCATATCGTCTTATGTTGGCAGGGATCCCGTGAGATAGCCGATAGATCTCGGCCGCCTCTTTCCCTTCCGGCTCCACTGTCTTGCCCAGGTGTAGCCAGAGGTTCCGGAGAAACGCCTGGGATTGGGCCTCGGTGAGTGGCGGCATTTCGATGATATGCGCCTCTTCGACTGCCCAAGGATCGGTCGATCCCTTGACATGGATGTCGTCAGGCCTTAGAGCAGCCACGACTCGTAATGCTGGATAGCGCAGAGCAAACCGGCACAGGGCATCGAGTACCCCGGGAATCAAACGGCCAGCATCCTCGACCACCACCACAGCGATTTCCTCGTGCCCACCCAGAAAATCCAGACGAGCCCGCAATTCCGGCTCATTGCCTGACTCCATCCCCAGAGACCGAGCCAGTTTTTGCTGAATGGCTTCGAAGCTGAGCTCTTCGGATCCCTCTATCATGCAGATCCGCCATCCATCGAGACTTCTAAGCTGCAACTGATTCAATAGGGTAGTCTTGCCGATACCATCGGGACCGGAGATAAACAGGGGCTGATCCAAATTGACCAGCAGATGCACCAGAAGATCGAATTTCTGCCGTCTTTCCGGAGACAAGAAATCGAACTCGTCCCTTCTCGAGGCGAGGGGCGTTTCAGGCAGATTCTCGGCCGTACTCATCCAGAGTCGCTCGTAAGGTTTCCAGGGGTACGGTACGTGGCAAGGTGGCCCTCCCGATGGTTTCCAGGAGGATCACCCGCAAAGCGCCGTCTACATTCTTTTTGTCCACCGCCATCAATGCCAGAAAACGCTCAGTGTCCAGCGCTTCCGGAGGTATGATGGGAAGACTGGACCGTTCGATCAAGGCCACCACCCGCTCAGCCTCCGCAGGGTTGAGAAGCCCAAGGCGTCTGGACAGATCGGCCGCCTGGCACATTCCAATCGCCACGGCTTCACCATGAAGATAACAACCATAGCCCATGCCCGTCTCGATGGCATGGGCAAATGTATGGCCAAAATTCAGGATAGCCCTGAGACCCGACTCTCGCTCGTCCCGGGCCACCACTTCCGCCTTGTTGCGACAGGAGGTTTCGATCGCCGACACCAGTTCGTCGCTGCGCCTGTCCAGCAACGATTCGATATGCTCCTCGAGCCAACGGAAGAACGACTCGTCCCGAATCAATCCATATTTGATTACCTCTGCGATACCTGCCTTTAACTCCCTCTCGGGTAGAGAATTCAGCACATCGATGTCGGCGATGACTGCTTGAGGCTGATAGAAAGCCCCGATCATGTTTTTTCCCAAGGGGTGGTTGACGCCGGTTTTGCCGCCTACCGAAGAGTCCACCTGGGCCAACAAGGTGGTCGGAATCTGAATGAAGGGGATCCCGCGTTGGTAACAGGCCGCAGCGAAACCCACGATATCTCCGACGACACCGCCACCCAGTGCCACCAGAGTCGCGGTTCGACCAAATCGGTGCCGCAACAGGGCATCAAAAATCTGCTCGACCGTCGCTAGGTTTTTGTGCTGTTCACCATCGGGCAGGATCAGACTGCTTTTTTGCTCCGCCCCCAATCCCTCCATGACCTGGTCCAGGTACAACGGCGCCACCACTTCGTTGGTGACCACCATCACCTGCGGGCCGCGGAGGTGGCGTTCGATCAGGTCCTGCCCCAGGAGACCGCTGCCGATATGGATCGGATAACTGCGATCCCCCAGGTCAATGTTCAAGGTTTTCATGATTATAGTGAAGATAAGCTTTAAGGATCTTCTTGACCGCCTGCCGACTGGAGTATATTCCGGTATCGATGGTGATATCGGCGGTGCTTTCGTAGAGAGGCGCCCGAACCTGCAACAGGGCTTGCAAACACGCTGCCGGATCTGGCGTGTTGAGGAGTGGTCGGTGGGTATCCTTACGGGTCCGTTCCAGTTGTTTGTCCACGGGACAACGGAGATAGACCACGAACCCGTTACGGCTGAGCACATTCCGGTTTTCCTCTCTCAAGATGACACCCCCGCCGGTAGCCAGAATGACTCCCCGAAGCTTGGTCAGTTCGGCCAGCACTTCGCTTTCACGCCTGCGGAATCCCTCTTCGCCTTCATATTCAAAAATCAGGGGGATGTCGACCCCGGTGCGAATCTCGATTTCCCGGTCACTGTCAAAAAATTGTTTGTCCAGTTCCTTGGCCAACATTCGACCAATCGTGGTCTTTCCGGCCCCCATGGGGCCAATCAAATAGACATTTTCGCTGTGTATCATAAGGACAAGTCACAACAGTGATCCCGGCCCGTAAATAATTTATCTTACCACGATGGGGGTATTCAGAGGAGGGGGAAAAGGAAGAATGCGCCGTCCCTGGCACAATAAACCGGATCAGGGAAGCGCTGCCGCCTGCCTGAGTATCTTGGGGGTGATGAAGATCAGTAGCTCCCTTTTTTGATCTTCGTTCCTGACCTTGCGGAAGAAAAATCCAAAACCGGGCAGATCACCAAAGAAAGGGACCTTGTCGACCTTCTTGTTTTTGGTGCGTTCATAAACGCCCCCCAACACCACGGTTTCCCCATCCGCCACCTGGACGGTGGTCTGGATCTGACGTTTGTTGATTGCAATACCGCCTGGAGTGATATCCCCCGCCGCATCTTTCTTGACCATGAGGTTCATCACTATATTGTTGTCCGGAGTAATATGCGGCGTCACATCGAGTTTCAGTACCGCCTCCTTAAACTGGGTCTGGGTACCATTCTGACTGACCGACTGGAAGGGGATCTCGATCCCCTGCTCTATACTCGCCTGGGTCTGATCCTGGGTCACCACTTTTGGCATGGAGACCACATCGCCACGATTTTCTGCCTGAAGTGCTGAGAGTTCAAGGCGCATCAAGAAGTCGTTCAATTTGAAGATAGCGATGCCAAAAGCCCCTCCCGCTCCGGAGCCCACCGCGGCAGGTAAATCCACAATGGTTCCTACGGTATCAAGCGTGTCTGAGAGAGCACCTCCATAGGTCACATCGCCGGATTGCTTTCTGATACCCAGTTTGACACCCAACTCGCGGGCGAAATTATCTTCTGCGATCACCACCCGCGACTCGATCAATACCTGCCGGATCGAACGGTCCAGGCGAGCGACCAATTTGCGCACCGCCTCCAGATTGGATGGTGTGTCCTTGACGATGAGGATATTGGTGCGGGGATCGATATTGACCTCTCCACGAGGCGACAGGATCGAACCTCCTGCCACGGTCCCTTCGACACTGCCCGTCGACGGTTCAGTAAAGTTGGTGGCATATTCGGGAACCGTACCAGTAGCCTGATTACCAGAACCTTTCTGAATCCCTTTCAGTACAGCCATGACATCAGCGGCTTTGGCATAGTTCAACTGGATGATTTCGGTTTTGAGCGGTTCTTTCTGTTCCTTGAACTGAACATGCTCCAGTTCCTTTTTCTCCAGCTTGATGATTTCATCCAGTGGCGCAATCCAAACCACTTTCCCTTCTTTCCGCTTCCCCAGTCCCTTGGCTTTCAGAATCAGGTCGAGCGCCTGATCCCAGGTCACATTGTTGAGCCTGAGGGTGACGTTGCCCTTGACCGAATCGGCAGCGATGATATTGAGACCAGTGAAATCGGCCAGAATCTGCAACACCGAACGGACCGGGATATCCTGAAAATTCAGGGACAGCCTTTGCCCCGTATATGGAAACTTCTTCTTTTTGATCTGTTCCTTCTCTGCCCGCGTCAAGGGACGAAACTCAATCGTCAGCAAACGATCCGACTGATAGGAAAGATAATCGTAATTGGAGGTGTTCGGGATAATGACCAGACGGGTTTTTTTTCCATCGGAAAAAGCGGTAATGGCTTTGACCGGCGTGGCAAAATCCGTCACATCCAGTTTTTTCGCAAGCTGGCGCGGCAAACGGGTATTGAGAAAGGTGGCAATCACTTTCCCCCCCTCTTCCTTTAGATCCACCAAAGTGTTGGGATTCTGCAGATGGACAAGGACCCGGCCTTCCCCGTGCGGCCCTCTGCGGAAATCTATCTTTTCGATCCGCTGACCCAATACATCTCCTTTGGCCTTGTTGGCAGAGCCGGCAACACCCTTCAACGCCCCGGCATTCTCGATTGTTACCCGTAACTCCTGACCCTGCGGCTTGATCTGATAGAGAGCCTGATCAATCAGATTGATCACCACCCGGGATCTTCCACTGCCCTTCACCACATTCACATTGGTGACCACGCCCATGTTGATGGGAATGTTCTTCTTGTCCAGAGCGTTGCCAACGCCGGGAAAATCCAACACAATGCGGGCAGGATTATTGGTCTGGAAGGTTTTTGGTGTCACAGCCGGACCATCGAACCTTAAATTCAGCTGCAGCTTGTCACCCGGCAATGTTTTGAATTCCAGGTCCTCCAATTTCACTTCCTGGGCATTCCCCACCGAGATCAGCATAAACCATCCAAGCAACCAACCCAGGTGGAAGATCTTCCACCCATTCCCTTGCTTTCCCGCAACGTCATCGTAAAACATAAGCGCACACCTTCTCATGTTCAATCCAAAACCCATCAATCTGTCAGGGCCACGGCTGCTTCTTTCTCCCGCCAGCTCCCCGGGCCATCGGGAACGATTTCGACCAACTCGATGCGATCATCGGTAATTCTCACAATGCGCCCGTAGTTCCGCCCCATATGATTTCCCGTTCTGACGCGGAACACGGTCCCGTCCGCCGTTTGTACCAACGCCCATAACTTCCCGTTTTTTTTCACCGTTCCCACCATCCTCAGGCTGTCCAGAGCAAAAGATTCCAAAGGTTCCCGGGGGCGGGTGGTATCCGGCCTGATCCCATTACCCCCCAGCGCAACCTGGGGTGGAGGAGCTTCTTTGGCGGGGAAGAAGGGATTACGCAATCCCTCGGGATCGAAAAAGAAGCTATCAGCCATTCTGATCTCAGGGAGGGGCTTGATGCCCCCTTTGGGACGCGCCTTCACCTCAGCGATGTAAGCTTCCAGGTCAGACATATCGCTGCCACCACAACCGCTGAGCAGCAAGATCGAAAAAATCCATACCAGTCGAATGCGAATCGGAGCTGACACAAACATTATCTTCTACCCCTCTTTTTGCGCTTACGTGTCGGGCGGCTCCCTCCCTCTCCTTCCTCCAGGTAGCGGTAGGTTTTGATAGTGGCGTTCATCTGCAGCTTTTCACTTTTATCCATCGGGGTGATGGAAACATTGTGGACCGTCACGATTCTGGGCAATGAGGCCAAGCCACTGACAAAGCTCCCCAGCTGATCATAAGTACCAGTGACACGCACTTTGATCGGCAACTCGGCATAGAAATCCTTTTTGACCTCGCCCTGAGGTTGAAACAGTTCAAACTCCAGACCACTGGCGAGCCCAGTCTGAGAAACATCCACCAACAGGGCCGGCACCTCCGCTTTATTGGGAAGCTGTCTCAACATGTCCCCAAAGGTTTTCTCCATCTCTGCCAACTGTTGTTTGTATTCCTCCAGATTGGCCGCTTTCTTCTGTTTGAAGGCAAAAGTTTGTTTCAAACTCTCTTCCTGGGAACGGACCTGCTCCAGTTCCGCCAGTTGGTCCTTGGTATCGAAGTAGAACCAGAGCCCCACCACCACCAGGGAAAGGATGACGATGGTGGTCAGTTTGATCGGCCACGGCCAGGTCCCCGCTGCCTCCAGATCCCAGTTGACTTCGGAAAGATTCATGACTGCTTACCTCCATCCCCATTCTTGGTATGGGGGTGTTCCTGCTTGATCTGCAGGGAAAAGAATCCTTGCCGCCCACGTGTCTTTTGGTTCTTGGACTCAATGATCTTCAGCTGTGGATTTTCCATCCAGGGAGAAGACTCGACATTACGCATGTATGCCGATACCCGGGCGTTGGATTGTGCCACCCCCGTCACTTCAAGTTTGTCTCCCGATTGGATAAACTTGGTCAGATACACGCCATCGGGCACCGTTCTGGCCAGAGCATCGAACAGATGAACGATTTCAGGCCGGCTGGACTGCAAACGTTGGATGATTTCCATTTTGGCGATCAACCGGTCACGCTTTTTTTCCAAGTCCCGGATCTCACGAATCTTGCGGTCCAGTACGGCAATCTGGTCGCTAAGGAAACGGTTTCGTTGTTGCTGATATTCAATCCTGCCAGCCACATAGAAATGCACCAACAACATAACCACAACAGCAAACCCCATGGCCACACCAATAGCCAGAAAAAACTCTTTCTGCTGCTGTTTCCGAAGCTCTTCACGCCAGGGAAGAAGATTAATACGAGCCATATCAGTCGAAACTCCTCAAAGCCAAACCACAGGCAATCATCATCGCCGGGGTATCGTTACGAAGATCCTGGGCGTTCACCCTGCCTGCCAAAGACATATTGATGAAAGGGTTGGCAATCATGGTCGACAAACCGAGCTTCTGATTCACCGGTTGATCGATATTGGGAATGGAAGCACAACCTCCCGCGAGTACCAGATAGTCGATATTGCGGTGGGCGCTCGATGACAGAAAAAACTGGAGGGAGCGGCCGATTTGCTGGACCATCGCCATTTTGAAGGGCTCCAGCACTTCTGTTTGATAGCTGTCGGGCAAACCGCCATGTTTTTTCGCCAGCCCGGCTTCTTCGTAGGACAAGCCATAACGGCGCTGGATTTCTTCCGTCAACTGCCTCCCGCCAAATCCCTGCTCGCGGGTATAGATAATTCGTCCCTGGTGGATAACGTTGAATGTCGTCGTTGTCGCTCCGACATCGGCGATGGCAATCGTCGTATCCTTAACGCTTTCTTCAGGAAGTTGATCCCTGAGCAGGATAAAGGCATTTTCCAGGGCATAGGCCTCAACATCCACCACCCCCGCCTTCAGGCCCGCTATTTCCAAAGCAGCCACCCGGTTGTCCACATTCTCCCGCCTACTGGCCGCCAGGAGCACATCGTTCATCTCGGGATTCTTCTCATTGGGACCCAGCACTTCGAAATCCAGGCTGACTTCATCCAGGGAATAAGGGATATATTGGTCGGCCTCCAGTTCAATCTGTTCCTCCAACTCCAGTTCTGACAGGGAAGCAGGCATAGTGATCACCTTGGTGATCACGGCGGAACCTGAAACAGCCACCGCGGCATGTTTGAGACGGGTACCGGATTTTTTGATGACCGCCTTGATGACCCTGCCAATCACTTCGACATCGGCAATGGTCTTGTCGACGACCGCATCCGGTGGCAAAGGTTCGACAGCATAACTTTCCACTCGGTAACGATCACCCTGCTTGCTCAGCTCAAGCAGCTTGACCGCAGCCGAACTGATATCGATTCCCAATAAGGGAGGCTGCTTGCGTTTGAAAAAGGACATATCAGATCGATTCCTTTGGGCTGCGACGTATTCATTGACAGAGCCATGGCGGTCAGGAACAACGCCATAGCTCCCTGGTCACTTTGTAGTATAGTTAATATTCCTTGAGGTGAAGACCGTCTGCCACCAGCAGCATGTTTCACCCAGTTTTTTTGACTCGGTTCACACAATTTTCCTCACTCTGATTCTATGCATAGATTGCTCAAAGCCACGATGTGGCTGACCGTCCTTGCCTGCGTCGTTAGCCTGGGTATCGTGGCGGGAATTTATTTCTACCTCGTCCCCCAACTTCCCGACCCCAAATCGCTACGCAACGTCGAGTTTCAGACCCCCCTGGAAATCTATAGTCGCGATGGAACTCTGATCGCCAACTTCGGGGATAAAAAACGCCTACCGGTTGCCATCCAGCAGGTTCCCAAGACTGTGATCCAAGCGTTCCTGGCAGCCGAAGATGCCAGGTTTTACCATCATCCAGGCGTCGATCTCCAAGGTCTTTTAAGAGCCGCCATTGAGCTCGCTCGTACCGGGCACAAACGACAGGGCGGCAGCACGATCACGATGCAGGTGGCGAGAAACTTCTTCCTCAGCCCGAAAAAGACCTATGAACGCAAACTCAAGGAAATTCTCCTGGCCCTCAAAATCGAGCAAGAACTGGACAAAGATGAAATTCTGGAACTCTATCTTAACAAGATCTATCTAGGCCACCACGCTTACGGAATCGCCGCCGCCGCCCAAATTTACTATGGCAAAGACCTGGATGAAATCAACCTGGCTCAGGCCGCGATGATCGCCGGTCTGCCCAAGGCGCCTTCCCGCTTCAACCCGATCTCCAATCCTGAGCGGGCATTGCAACGGCGCAACTATATCTTGCAACGAATGTATGCATTGGCGTTCATCGATGAGAATGAATATCAAGCAGCCATATCCCAACCCATCACTGCTTTCCTGCACCATCCAAACCAAAACAATGAGGCTCCCTATGCCGCCGAGTGGGTACGTTCCATCCTCTACGAACGTTATGGCGATGAAATATATACCAAAGGCTATCGTGTCACCACCACAATCGACATGAGACTTCAGACGGCCGCCCGAAAAGCTGTCCGGCTGGCACTGCACGCCTACGACGAACGCCATGGCTACCGCGGGCCGGCCGGTCATGTCGATCCGCGGGCTGCAACACAGAAAAAAACCCTTGCCCTTGAGTCTCTGAAGGCATCCGGAGACACGATCCCAGCCCTGGTAACCGCTCTCGATAAAAAGCACAAGCTGGCTAAATTGTTATTGTCTAACGGAGAAACTATTGCCCTGACGTGGGAAGGGATACGTTGGGCACGCAAATCTCTGGGACAAGGCAGGGTTTCCCGTCTCCCCCATCGCTTGGAGGAGGTGATCAAAACAGGTGACCTGATCCGGGTCCGTCAGGATGATAAAGGTCGATGGCGCCTGGCGCAAATTCCTCAGGTACAGGGGGCTCTGGTTTCGATCGACAGCCACACGGGTGCGATCCTGGCTCTCCAGGGAGGATATGATTTCTTCTCGAGCAAATTCAACCGGGCGATCCAGGCGCAACGTCAGCCTGGCTCCGGATTCAATCCGATCCTCTACACGGCCGCTCTCGAATCCGGCTTTACGGCTGCCAGCCTCATCAATGATGCTCCCATTGTCTACCACAATGCAGAATCGGATTGGCGGCCTGAAAATTACAGTGGCAAATTCTATGGCCCCACCCGCCTCAGAGTGGCGCTGCGCAAATCCCGCAATTTGGTCTCGATTCGATTACTCCAGTCCATCGGCTTGGATAAAGTGATCGACACAGCACTGAGATTCGGTTTCAAACCAGAACAATTGCCCCACACCCCGACCCTTGCCCTCGGCAGCGGCACGGCCACTCTTTTGGACATGGGTCGGGTGTATTCCACCTTTGCCAATGGCGGCTTCAAAATCACCCCTTATGTCATCGAAAAGGTCGAGACCCGGGATTCAACGCTCCTCTTCCAGGCCAAAAGCAAACGGGCCTGTGATCGCTGCACCCCTGCAGCGCCGCGTATTCTCTCGCCTCGCATCCATTATCTGATGCATTCCCTGCTTCAAGATGTCATCAGGCGAGGAACCGGGGTACGGGCCAAACAACTGGGACGCCATGATCTTGCCGGAAAAACCGGCACCACCAATGACCAGCGTGATGCCTGGTTCAATGGATATGCCTCCCCTCTCGTGGCCATCAGTTGGGTCGGGTTCGATTCGTCCAGGCCATTGGGCCGAGGTGAAACCGGGGCGCGGGCAGCCTTGCCCATGTGGATGGAATACATCAAGGTCGCCTTGGCCACTCAACCGGAGTTTCAGTTTCCAATGCCGGAGGGTTTGGTGATTGCCTCCATCAATCCGGACACAGGGCTACGCACCAAGCCCTCCCCACAGGCAGTGGAAGAGATTTTTCGCGAGGAATTGGTTCCTGACTACCAACCCACCGCATTGCGGAGCGATACCGGCACACATTCAGGTTCCGTGCTGAATTCATTGTACTGACGGTTCTATCCACCATGGAGACCTTACGTAATCAAATCCTTATAGCGCAACTCAGCGCCCGGCTGATTGTCGAGGAAGGCATCAATAATTATGCCCAGGCCAAACGCAAGGCCTCGGAAAGGCTGGGGCTTGACTGGAGAAAATACCTACCCGACGACGAAAGTGTGACCGCCGCCCTGCTGGAATACCACAGAATCTTCCGTTTCCAGCATCAACCGGAATTCATCCACAACCTTAGGCACACGGCTCTGGAAGTGATGGAATGGCTGACCGAATTTGCTCCCCGCCTGACCGGACCGGCTCTGGAGGGAACGGCTGGAGAGCATAACCCCATCGTATTGCAATTGTTTCCCGAGACCCCGGAAGAGGTCTTCTGGAAGCTCAGGGATTACCGAATCCCTTTCAAGCAAGCACCGGATTTGGTGGCCAAATTTCGGGGAAAAACGATGAAAATTCCCGTGTTGACCCTCGCATGGAAGGCAAGAACAGTGGAATTACGCCTATATCCGCCGCAGAAACGCAAACTGAACCCAAGAAATGGACCCCCAAGCGCATCCATCAAAATGTTGCGACGGCTACTGAGCCGGGATGATTAAAAGTTGCCACTCCGTTTGGCCACGGGACTGCACAACACCCGCAGCCCTATTGGATGGCAATTGAAAACTTTCATCTGCGGCAGGCTTCATCCCTACTCCGAGGAATGAAGCCTCTACCATGATCAATCCTGAATAAAAAAACAGCACATTGCTGGTGTCGCGGTCATTCCCTGACCCTCAGGTTTGCTCGACACCTTAGCCAAATGATGGCCTCCTTGCCGGGACATGGGAAGAAAATTTCTCAGTAGATCCCTTACTTGCCACCGTATTTGCGCCGGAACTTGTCTACTCGACCTGCGGTGTCGACAATTTTCTGCTTACCCGTATAGAACGGATGGCAGGCCGAACACACTTCCACATGGATATCCTTGCCCAGAGTCGAGCGTGTTTCTATCGTATTGCCACAACTGCAGGTGATGGTGACAGGCGCGTATTCTGGATGAATACCGGATTTCATAAATTTGACCTCGTGTCTCAAATCAATTGTTTTTCCAGCGACTCATGACGGCCTTGCAGAAGGACCGTTCAGGGGCGATCTTTTAATCCACCGCGTAGTCAGGATCATAATTAAACGGTTCATCATAAAAAATGATCCCTCCTTTGACAAGTAAAAGCCTCTTTCAATCTCCAGCATCCAGGGAAATATTGTATTCTGAGTATTTTATGCTATTGTTCATCGCCATTTGATCTGTAGGAAATTCCCATGACCGCCCCTAGGACAGCGCTTTTTCTATTGCTTGCAGTGGTCACCTCAACGCTTTGGGGAGATCCCCTGGAGCAAGCCATAAAACAGGAGTCAGCCACCCTGCAATCTGCCATCCACAGCCAGGAGCGCATCGATAAAATCGATGACAACAGTCGCAAGATGCTTGAGGAGTACTGGCGAACCTTACGGGAGGCAGACACCCTCAGATCCTATACCAGCAACCTCCGGCAACTGGTTGAATCCCAGGAGCGGGAAAAAAAAGCGCTTGAGCACCAGATCGAGGAAATCGCCTTGGCCGAAAGGCAAATCGTTCCCCTCATGGTTTCCATGGTAGAGACCCTTGAAGAGTTTGTGGATGCCGATACCCCTTTTCTCCCCGTAGAAAGGCGGCAAAGGGTGGAAAGCCTGAAGAGCATGCTCGATTCCGCAGAAATCACCACTGCGGAAAAATTCCGCCGCATCCTGGAGGCCTATCAAATAGAAAACGAATATGCCGTGACCATCGAAGCCTACCGGGCCGATTTGAGCCAGGAAGGCACCACCAGACCGGTCGATTTCCTCCGCATCGGCAGGGTGGCATTGTTCTATCAGAGCCTGGACGGCTCCACTTCCGGGTTCTGGAATCCCAGAAAGAAAACCTGGGAGATCCTTCCGGATGATTTCCGCCGCCCGATCCGGGATGGCATTCGCATCGCACGCAAAGAAGCGGCACCGGATCTTCTGACACTACCCATGCCTGCTGCGGAGACCGCCAAATGACGCGTTCCCGGATTTTGTTGTTCGCCTTGCTTTGTTTGGTCGCTTTCTCGCTCCCTGGCCAGGCAATGGACCTGGACCAGCTACTCAACAAGGTCAGGCAGCATCAACAACAGATCAGCCAAATGAACCAGGAACGCGAGCGACGTTTCCTGGCGGAAAAGAAGCACAGACGCCAGTTGCTGGCCGATGCGAAACGCGAGCTCGCGCAACTGGAACAACAGGCGGCACAACTGAAAAAACAGTTTGAAGACAACCGGCAAAGCCTTGGCAAACTGGAAGAGAAACTTAACGCCAGCAGCGGGGTATTGGGGGAAATCGTCGGGACGGTCCGGCAAGTGGCAGGTGACCTCAAGGCCGGACTTCGTCAATCCCTGGTCTCGGCCCAGTATCCACACAGGTCGGAACAATTGTCACCCATTGCAGACAGCACCAAACTCCCCACCATCGAACAACTGAACACCCTTTGGTATCTTCTCCTCCAGGAGATGACCGAAGCCGGCAAAGTGGTGCGGTTTCAGACCAGGGTATTGGACTGGAAAGGCGAACCTTCGCAGCAGGAAGTCATCCGAATCGGCACCTTCAACGCCATCAGCGGGGAAGGCTATCTGCGTTTCTTACCCGAGACCGAAACCCTCATGGTGTTGCCCAGACAACCCTCGGGAAGTCTCCTTTCCCTGGCGAAAGAATTCATGACCGCCCAGGGTGACTGGGCTCCGGTAGCCATCGACCCTAGCCGGGGTACCTTACTGGATCTTTTGGTGCATGCACCGGACTGGCGTGAGAGGATTCAACAGGGGGGCTTGATCGGTTACCTTATCCTTGCACTGGGCTTGATGGGGCTGGTGATTGTGGTTATCCGTCTGATCTATCTTCTTAAGGTCGGCACTCAGGTGGAATCGCAGTTAGCCGAGCTTGATGCACCGAAGGAGGACAACCCTCTGGGAAGGATATTCAAAACCACCCTCGATACCAAGCATACCGACCCTGAAAATCTGGAAGCCTTATTGGATGAAGCGATTTTGCGGGAGATTCCTCCCTTGGAACGGGGTCAGGCCCTGGTCAAACTCATTACCGCCGTGGCTCCCCTGCTTGGCCTGTTGGGAACCGTCACCGGAATGATTCAGACCTTCCAGGCCATCAGCCTGTTCGGCACGGGTGATCCGAAACTGATGGCCGGAGGGATCTCGCAAGCGCTTGTCACCACTCTACTCGGCCTGTCTGTTGCCATTCCATTGCTGTTCCTGCATTCTCTCCTGGTCAATCGAAGCCGGACCATCATCCAGATCCTGGAGGAACAGAGCGCCGGCCTGATCAGCATGATCCTGGAAAACCGAAACAGGTAGCCGGCGATGGAAATACTGGCTGTCATTGCTGATTTTTTCGCCCAGGGCGGTCCTGTAGTCCCCATCATCTTCATCCTGGCCGTGATCCTGTGGACTCTGTTGATTGAACGTTACTTGTTTTTCTACCTAAAATACCCGCAATTTTCAGAACAATTACAGGCTCAGTGGCACCAACGCAGCGACAAACATTCATGGTATGCCCACCGGATTCGCGATGCCCTCATCAGCAAAGCGCAACAACAACTGGCACGGCCTCTCACCCTGATCAAGTCGCTGGTGGGGTTGTGCCCCCTGCTCGGGCTCCTCGGCACCGTCACCGGTATGATCCACATGTTCGATGCCATGGCGGTTTTTGGCACCGGTAATGCCCGGGCCATGGCCAGCCATATCTCCCACGCCACCCTGCCCACTCTGGCCGGGATGACGGTCGCCATCACAGGGCTTTACTTCAGTCAACGATTCGAGCTCAAAGTGGAGACTGAAACCCGCCACCTCCTCGACAGCCTACATTTCGAATGATGAAACACCACCGTAGAAACCAGCAGGACCAGGATAGCGGCGAAATCAACCTGACGCCGATGCTCGACATCATTTTCATCATGTTGATCTTTTTCATCGTCACGACTTCTTTCATCAAGGAATCGGGCATCCAGGTCAATCGCCCCACTGCCGAAACAGCAGAACGCCAGGAACGCGGAAATATCATCATCGCCATCAA
>Ga0114931_10006632_pt1 | contig 14222 bp, 15 predicted proteins | sample 2SBtaG_FD_89579 | JGI IMG/M metagenome (GOLD analysis project Ga0114931, IMG submission 89579) | Deep subsurface microbial communities from Kolumbo volcano to uncover new lineages of life (NeLLi) - 2SBTROV14_V59a metaG | ecosystem: Environmental > Aquatic > Marine > Volcanic | place: Kolumbo...
CGGCTGATTTTGCCGGAAACCGAAGCCTCACTGTATTCAACCAATGACTTTAAATTTTTGTATTGCAACAAAAAGCCCGAAACTCCTTCGTCTTCCCTTGCATTTCCCTGCACAACACAATTTACAAAACCGGCACTTTTTGCCCATTTAAAAATTTCGTTTTCAATTAGCCAATTCGCAGCGCTGCTTTCCGATTCCTGGATGATGAGTCTTGAGGAATCGGGGATTTTTTCCCCATGAAACACCCCCCGGAACAATTGAAAATACAATTCTCCAAAGAAATCAAGATTTGTTTTCAAATTCTGCGCAATAACAATGTACGAATTTACAAACAATAGTATGAAAACAAAATATGTAAACAATTTTTTATTCACAAAAATTGATCACGCATTTAACGGTGATGATCCTGACAAGTTCCTACAACCTGATCAGCAAAGTCATGAAATGGCGATAGTCAATAGAATCCATGACCTTTTCTATTTCAAGACCGTAATTTAAGACAAAATCATGAAAAACAAAACCATTTCCTGTTGAATGAAAGACATTGCTATCCAAAAGTCCAACCCCAAAAGAGTAGATTTTTCTGTGGTCATCTTTTCGTTGATAATATCCGGTACGAAACGCAATAAGCGAAGAGGGTACGAGCTCCATGCCAAAATGCATCTCGCGAGTAATGGGACTTTGATCTTCAGAGACGTTACGAATGTCGGCAGCGAACATGACGAAAGATGCGGGTTTGTACGAAAGGCCGACATTTATCGTTTCGTCCACAGTTCTGTTTTTTGCCAACATGAGTGGTGCGATTTGTTTCGGATAGTCAAAATAAGCAACACCAATAGTAAAGTTCTCTGCCGGCCGGATGAGAATGCCGTAAGATGAGCCGAACTCTTTTAATGTATTTCGAAAGTTTTTCACATTATACAAAAAACCGGAAGCGCCAATTGATATTTGCTTTGCCAAGTTTAGCCGCAAAGAAAGAGAATTAAAATTAGAGTCGAGCAAATTCACTGAAGAGAGATATTTTTGTTTTTGATAAGGCTGGAACCGGGGCAGTTGTTCGGCAAAATTCAATACCGCAGCAAAGGAGGGCCCGGTAAATGCAATTGTTTTAATGAAAGCACCTGACAAACTCCCCCAATCTTTGTTTTCCATTTCCCTCTGTTTAAACAGAACCTCCCGATCCTGATAAATAGCGGCGAGTCCCATTGGATTCAGGAACACCGTCATTTTGCTCTTCCTCGGAAACCGATAAAGTCCCAACGCGGCCGGATTGTACAGGGTGCTGGCCGGACCGTCGAGCACGGCAGTATACGCGCCCCCCATCCCTTTGGCTCTGGCAATGGTCGTGGAAGTCGCCGAATAAAAATTATCAGCGTTGGCCTCCGACGCGATGATGAAAACGCCAGAGAATAAAAATACAAAAATATATTTTTTTATCGTTTGATAAACATTAATCACTTTTGAAACCTTTGGACTATCGATCCTGTTATCAAGCTGAAAATAGCAATTATTGCGACAAGCAGGGCAAAAACATTTCCATGTTTTGTGTAGAAAGTAACTTGATTTCGCAGCGCCAACTCGTGAACGACAATTGCTTCGCGAAACAATTTTGTCGAATTGCCGACATGACCATAAGCATCAATGAAACATGAGACACCGGTATTTGCACATCTTGCAATAGAAGTACGATTTTCAATCGCACGAAAGACAGCTATCTGAGCATGCTGAAAAGGTGCCGTTGTTTTACCAAACCAGGCGTCATTGGTGATAATAGCTAAAAAATCGGCATCTTTTTGTTTGATAAATTTGCGAACAGTTTCCGGAAAGACTGACTCGTAACAAATTGCAACAGCCAACCGGATTTCATTATTTTTCCTGTTAGACGAACGAATGGTGCCAAGGTGCCCGGAATATTTAAAAGAAAGAACTTTATACTTCTTCCCCCGGGTATAATCGCCGACGCCAAGTTTCAGGTCATAAAGAAACTTTTGCAAAAAATGAATGGGCAAGAACTGGCTGTACGGCACACGCTCGGAAAACGGCACCAATTGCATTTTGTTATAACTTTGTATTCGACGCGTTTTGGGTTGAAAGAGAAAGGCGGAATTATAATATTTATAATTCCCCTTCCTGTCAAAACTATAGTCAACAGAACCTGTCAACAGCGGAATATTTGTCGAATCGACTAAAAAGTGAACTCGATTACGAAACTTGCGTTCATAACGCAAATAGAAAGGCGTGGCCGTCTCCGGCCAGATCATTAAATCCGGTTCAGACCGGGCGGCCTGGCGCATCAGCCGATCATAGACTTTGAAATTTCGATTGTACAAATCGAGATCCCATTTTTCAAAGGGATCGATATTACCCTGCACCAGAGCGATCTTTATGTGCGCTTTCGATGGGCGCGCCGTTTGTAGCCGGTAATATCCGTAAGATAAAGGCAGAACCAGCCACAAAATAACAAACAAAATCGAAATACCTTTTAACTGCTGTTGGCGAAAATTCTTCCACAGCAGGAAAAGGATGACGTTAAAGCCTGCAACCCAAAAACTCACACCATAGACACCGGTCAATTCCGCATATTGAATAAGCGGCAAATAATATGTTTGCGTATATCCAAGATATGTCCAGGGAAAAGCAATTTCGCCAAAAGATTGCAAGTATTCAATAGCTGTCCATAGAAATGGACTCAAAGCATACGCATAGACAGAAATTCTATCCAGCAGGAACGTATGCAAGACACCGAAAAGAGCAACAAAAAGTGGCAGCGCAATCAGGGCACCAAGCAGCCCGGGAAGAGTGACCCAGCCAATCCAGAATAGAGAAAAAATGTCAATGAACAATCCGGTTACATAGCTCCAGCGAAAAGCCGCAACGCCCCTTTTATTTTCAAGGAGCAAAAAGAAAGGGATCAAAGCCCCGTAAGCCAAAAAACCGGTTTTAAACGGTGGTAGTGCAAGGGCTATCAAGATCCCGGTTAACAAACTGAGCGTTAAATTTCGTTTCATTTAACGCCTTTAAAAATAAAAGTGATCGAAGCGACGACGAGTCTGGGGAATAAAAAGCATTCGAATTTCAAGTCTTATCACCAAATCTGATAATGAACTGCGCATAAGCGCAGGATAAAACAACAAAATATATAAATTACAAAGGAAAAAGTTAATCATTCAAGTTTATTTACTGCTGCGGCGTAAGTAGCTCAAACGATCCAGAAAAGCTTGCAAGATAAATGCAGCCGCGACCTGATCAATTTTATGGCGATGCTTTGACGGCGATTTGTTTGTCGCAATCATTGCCTTTTCTGCGCTAACAGTTGATAATCGCTCATCCCAGGTTAACACGGGAATATCTATCCCTTTCCGGATCGAGTTTGAAAACTCCCGAACTTGTTTTCCGCGCTCACCGATATCGCCTTTCATATTGTACGGCATACCAATGACCACAGCAATGACACCATTTTCTTTCAATATGGGAATTATCTTTTGTACAAAATCATTAACGCCACGGTTATGGATGGTCTCCAATGATGAAGCCAAAAACTGAGACGGGTCACTCATAGCAAGGCCAATGCGACGCGTACCATAATCGATAGCCAGGATTCGTCCGGGAGGTAGTTTTTCCAAAAGATCGTTTTGAGTATTCATAAGCATAAGGAAGCCTCCACGGGGCGAATCCTATTCTTCCTTGTTTTGCTGCTCTAATTCGGATAATGGCGTTTTTAATTTTTCTTTTAACAATTTCCCTGCTTTGAAATGGGTTTTCCTGCGCGCAGGTACATAAATAATTTCACCTGTTTTAGGATTTCTTGCCTTTGGTTTCGGTTTTGTTTTCTTGACTTCAAAAACACCAAAATCCCTGATTTCAATTCTGACTTCAGGGTTGGCTTCGGACATGAATTCGCGTAACGCCTGGAAAACAGAGTCGACAATCTTTTCGGTCAGGTATATCTTTTCCTCAGCTATCTTTGCCGTTCTCTTTGAGACATCTTTCTTTGTTATCGTAACCTTTTTTGTTGGCTCAACCATGGGTTCACTCCTTTTTATTTTGTGATTCAAACTAACTTTTTCTCCAACTACTCATTCAATCTTCCTACAGAAATGACTCCCTCCAGTTTTTTAATTTTAGAGATCACCTTATTCAAATGCGAAAGATCATAGACTTCAATACTTAGCATACAACTGACGAGCGAATCTTCAGAATTCATATTCACATTCACAATGTTGCAGTCGCTGTTTGCAATGGTTTCCGTAATTTCTGATAAAAACTTGTTACGCCGCTCACCCAGAACATACAAGCCGGCAAGAAATCTGTTGCCCGATTCAACATGCCAGGAAACATCGACGATCCTCTCGGGGTCTTGCATAAGTCGCAACAGATTTTTGCAATTATTCGTATGAACGACAATGCCTCTTCCTTTTGTAACGATGCCGGTTATGGGTTCACCCGGAACCGGATTACAGCATTTGCCGAAATTGATCATGATATTATCCATTCCGGCTACACGAACACCTTTGCTGGCTCGCCGAGCTCGCTTTAAGAATTTATCAAAGACCGTTTTGTCTTCTTCTTTCGGCTCCTTGTCCGGCACAACCTTGCGAATAATTGTGTCCAGTTTCGTATCGCCGCGCCCAATCGAAGCGAAAAGTTGCTTATCATCATTCAGGTTTAACTTTTTCGCAATTTCATGCAGGTCGACGGTTTTCAGCTTGATATGAAACCTGGCCAGCGCGCGGGCAAGCATTTCTTCACCCAGCGCCATGCTGTCTTGAAATTGCGAATCGCGAAGCCATTTTTTAATCCGGCTTCTGGCTTTTCCTGTTACAACGAACTGCAACCAATCTTCATTTGGCCGCTGATTTGCCGACGTAAGAATTTCCACCGTGTCACCACTGTGAAGTTGGTGACTCAGCGGAACGATACTTCCGTTCACCTTGGCAGCCAGGCAATGTGTCCCCACAGCCGTATGCACGGCAAACGCAAAATCAACGGGCGTCGCCTTGACCGGCAGCCGATGCAAATCACCTTTCGGCGTAAAGACAAAAACCTCGTCCTGAAAAAGATTAACTTTGAGGTGATCCATGAACGAACCGGAATCGAGTTCCGTTTCATCCCATTCAAGAATCTGCCGCAGCCATTTCAAATGCTGATCCAGATCGTCTTCCCGCAGTCGCCCTTCTTTGTAACGCCAGTGAGCAGCAATACCTTCCTCGGCCGTTCGGTGCATATCTTCTGTGCGAATCTGAATCTCGACTTTTTTCCCTTCAGGACTGATTATTGTTGTATGCAAAGATTGATAGCCATTGGTTTTCGGCGTTGCAATATAATCTTTAAATCGTTCATGAATTGGCGTAAACAGCGAATGAACGATTCCCAGCGCATGATAACATTCGTCGATTTTGTCGACAATGATGCGAATGGCTAATAAATCATAAATCTCATCAAAAGGGACACCGCGCTTTGTTATTTTATTGTAAATGCTGTAAAAATGTTTTGCACGGCCTTCAAAGCGGGAATGGATGTTGGCCTCACTCAATGCTTTTCGCAAAGGCCGGGTCACGCTTTTAATCGACTTTTCCCGTTCAGTCCGTGTTCCGTCAACCCGCTTCTCAAGATCGCGATAAACATCCGGTTCCAAAAACTTGAGCGAGAGGTCTTCTAATTCCCATTTTATTCTCGCCAATCCCAGGCGATGAGCAAGAGGGGCATACACTTCCCTTGTTTCAAGAGCAATTCGCCGCCTCTTTTTTTCCGGCAAAAATTGCAGGGTGCGCATGTTGTGCAATCGATCCGCAAACTTTATGAGAATGACGCGAATATCACGCACCATGGAAAGCAGCATCTTGCGAAAATTTTCCGCCTGCTGCGCCTCAAATTCCTGCAACTTGATTTCAGAGATTTTGGTCACGCCATCAACAAGTAAAGCGATGTGGCTTCCAAACTCTTCTTCGACATCGTCAATCGTTACATCGGTATCTTCGGCAACGTCATGCAGCACGCCGCCGGCTATCGTTTCATAATCAACCTTGAGTCCGGTTAATATTTTGGCAACCTCAAGGGGATGGACAAAATAAATTTCACCACTTTTTCGAACTTGATTTCGATGCGCATTATAGCTAAAGTTAAAGGCTTTTTTCAGCAAATCAATATCTGCTGTCTGATTATATCGTCTGATGCGAATAATCAGACCTTCCACTATATTTTTATATTGATCTTCCATAAGCACTCAATGAAAATTAGCGATAGACCGTTTAAGCTTAGAAAAGATCACGTGAAACCACAGGTAATTCCTTATGGATTGCATCTTTATTCGCAAACTGCACATAATCTTTAACAAAAACAAGCTCTACCGTATCGGTTGGACCGTTTCGCTGTTTCGCAACAATAATTTCCGCTAAATTTTCCTGTTCCGGTTCAATCGGAGCACCCTGTTGATATTGAGCCGGACGATAGATGAACATCACAACATCAGCATCCTGTTCAATCGCACCGGATTCCCGCAAATCGGACAACATGGGTCTTTTTTCTCCGCCTCTCGATTCCACAGCACGGGAAAGCTGAGAAAGCGAAACAACCGGGATATCCAGTTCTTTTGCCAATGCTTTTAGAGATTGCGAAATGAGTGCAATCTCTACCTGCCGGCTTTCGGATGATCTTCCACCTCGAACAAGCTGTAAATAATCGACAACGATCATACCGATATCATGCTCGGCTTTCAGCCGCCGCGCTTTGGAACGAATCTCAAGAATGGTCAGGCTCGGCGTATCATCAATATAAATTGGTGTTTCGGCAAGCATCCCGACGGTCATGCTGAGTTTCATCCACTCATTATCGGGAAGCTGACCGATACGCACCTTGTGCGAATTCACTTTGGCTTCGGAACAGAGAAGGCGCATTGCCAACTGGTACGATGCCATTTCAAGACTAAAAACACCAACAGGTACGCCGCTCATTGCGGCATTTCGCGCAATGTTCAGCGCAAAGGCTGTTTTCCCCATCGAAGGGCGGCCGGCAATAATAATTAAATCCGATTTTTGAAAACCGGAAAGCAATTCATCAAGGTCTTTAAAGCCCGTCGGTACGCCGGTAATGCCACCGGCTTTGCCATGAAAGCTTTCAATGGTTTCCATGGTTTTGTGAAGCACGGGGCCTATGTGAGCAAAATCTTTGCGCGATTTATTCTGAGAAAGAGCAAATATCTCGTGTTCCGCACGATCAATAATATCATGCGAATCCGTCATCGCATCATAACACTCTTGCTGAACTTTTGTTGAAACAGCGATGAGCTTTCGCAGCAGCGATTTATCCAGCACGATTTTACAGTAATATTCCACATTAGCTGCAGACGGAATGCGTTCAACCAGTTCGGTTAAATAATACGCCCCCCCGACAGCATCCAGAACCTTTTGCTTCTCCAGTTCATTCGACACGGTTAAAACATCGACCGGCTCGCTCCGGTTGTAAAGGGCCAGGGCTGCGGAAAATATTTTCTTATGGGCATCCTTGTAAAAACATGTTTCATCCAAAATTTCCATTGCAGTACTGGCAGCCTCTGCTTCGATCAACATGGAACCGAGCACTGCCATTTCCGCCTCCACCGCCTGCGGAGGCATTTTTGTTGTATTCGTATAGGTATTATCACCAGCCATTATTCTTTTTACATCTCTTGTTTAAGATATTTTCCACTCATCGTACAGACGACGCAAAAGCTGAACATCTTCCCAAGTTGGGCGTTTGTATTGGGGAAAGCGCAGCAACGCAGCCGGATGATAGGTCACCAACAATTTTGCATTGCCAAAAGTGTGAACATGGCTACGCAACTCGCCAAGCGAGCGGGTTGTTTTCAATAAAGTCCGGGCGGCAAACAAGCCCAGGCATAAAACAAATTGCGGCCGGATTAATTCGATTTGTTTGTACAAATAGGGTTCACACGCGTGAATCTCATCTTCCTGCGGATTCCGATTCTGCGGCGGCCTGCATTTCAAAATATTGCAAATAAAAACTTCTTCGCGGGTTAACTGAATGGCAGCCAAAATTTTTGTCAACAACTGACCGGCGGCGCCAACGAACGGCCTTCCTGTTCTGTCCTCATCTGCACCCGGCGCTTCACCAACCAATACAATGTCGGCGTTGGGATTACCTTCTCCAAAAACAAATTTGTGCCGGGTTTCCGCCAACTTGCATTTCCGGCAATTTTCAATTGTTTGATTAAGCTCGGCCAGAGTTTGACTTTTCTGCCAAACTTCTTTTTCTTCAGAGATGACCTTGCTCTCCGACGATGCGAGAACCTGCTCCCTTCCCACAGCCAGTTCATCGCCGTAAAGTTCGATTTGCTGCGCGATAAATTTTTCAACTTGTTCTGTAAATTCTTGCACAATAATTCAGGCATCTTTAAGAAATTTAAAGTATCACAACAAAAAAAGCAAAACGATTATAGGCAAAACTATTACAAAATCTATCATTTGGCTGTTGTTTATAATATTGCTTCAAATAAATATTGGAAAGATTTATTAGCGTTTGTTCATTTTTTTAAAGAAATTAATGAGTAATTCGTAGAAAGTCGAAAAGCATGTCATCGCGAGGAGCGGATCCCCGAATTATCGGGGAAGCGATCCTTAGAAAACTGCAACTTATGGCCGACATCCAGATTGCTTCGCTTCGCTCGCAATGACATTTTGGGACTTTTTACGAGCAGCTCATTAATTGTTTTGCCACAAATAGTCTTGCCTTATTATTTTTTAAAAAATTCAAGTTTCTCATATAAGATCAGGTTCGTTGTTTTTGCGAACCTCTTACACTTTTTAGCAAAAGTGAACTGACACGATCAAGGATTTTTTCCGAAACCTCGGCTTTACTCATCAGCGGCAATTTTTCTATTGTGCCGGAAGCATCTATTATTGTCACCCGATTTGTATCGACCGCGAAACCTGCGCCTTCTTGCAAAGGATTGTTCAACACAATAAAATCCAGACCTTTATTTTGCAATTTTAAGCGAGAGTTTTCAATCTCATTTTCCGTTTCCACGGAAAAGCCGACATGAATCCTTGTGCCTTTGCGGGAAGCCGTCTCGGTCAAAATATCCGCCGTTCTCTCCAGTTCGAGAATTTCCTTTGCATCAGCTTTTTTCAGCTTGTGCTCCAATATTTCTTTGGGACGAAAGTCGCTCACCGCCGCTGCCATGAGTAAAATATCATTTTCATCTAAATTTGCAAGAACAGCGTCGCTCATTTCTTTTGCAGTTCTTACTTTAACCACCCTGATTCCCGAAGGTGCGGCCAAATTTGTCGGTCCGGAAACAAGGGTTACCTTTGCACCACGAAGGACGGCAGCTTCTGCCAGAGCAAAACCCATTTTGCCGGAAGACCGGTTTGTCATAAATCGAACGGGATCCAGAGGCTCTTCCGTGGGACCAGCCGTTACGAGTACGCGATGATTTTGCAAATCATGGCGCGGCGAAAGAATCTTTTTCGTGGCAAACAAAATTTCGTTGATTTCCGCCAGCCGCCCCCACCCTTCTTCTCCGCACGCCAGTTCTCCCTTTCCCGGGGCAACAAAAGTATAGCCATTTTTCTCAAGTTTGGCAACATTTTCCAGAAAAATCGGATTGGCATACATTTCTTTATTCATTGCCGGACAAAAAAGAACCGGCTCTGTCGTCGCCATAATCGTCGTCGTTAATGCATTATCTGCAATTCCCGCAGCGATCTTGCCGATGGTGTTTGTTGTTGCCGGACAGACGATGATCACATCCGGCCAGCGTGCCCAGTCAATGTGCGCCGTACGCAGACCGCCCTCCCTCGGGAAAAGATTAAGCAGAACCGGATTTTCAGACAAGGTCTCAAAAGTAAGCGGTGCGACAAACTTTGTTGCCGCATCGGTCATCACAACCCGAACGTGAGCGGATTTTTTTTTCAACTCCCGTACAAGCAGAGCAGCCTTGTATGCTGCAATCCCCCCGGTAACTCCCACGAGAACTTTTTTGTCAAAGAACAACATGGAATACTATTCGGTCTGGTCGTCTTTTTCAGGATATTCTTTCGACAATTTACCTTCCATCATTTCCTGAAGTGCAATGGTTGTCGGCTTCGGCAGCTTGAGGTACTGGCGATCGACGCGGTCCATATCAATATCTTCATCTATTTCGTCCTCGTCAGCCGCCGCTTCCACCTGATCTTCCAACATTTTCTTTTGCATATCGTTTATTTGCCGCGCACGCCGCGCGATCATTACGATTGCTTCATATATATTTTCTGCACGCTTTTCCAACTCATCAATAGGCAGTGTTTCGGCCATTTGATATCCTCCAATCACATCATTTTTTTATTAACAATTTTTTCTATTTGACGAACAGCCTCATCGAGATCATCATTAACTACGATCTCATCAAATTTATTCATTGCGGCCATTTCCACAGGAACCCGCTGCAGTCTTTTCTGAATCTTACTTTTATCCTCGGTTGCACGGCCCAACAATCGTTTCTTCAATACTTCCAGATCGGGTGGTTTGAGGAAAATAAGTAAAGAAGAGTTGGGAAACAATTTCCGCAGAGACAATGCACCGTATACATCAATATCCAAAAAAACGATCTTTCCCCGATCTATCCAATTTTGAATAGGGGCTTTGGGAGTTCCATAAAACCAGCCGTGAACATTTTCGTACTCGATTAAATCGCCCGACTTTATTTTCTCTTTAAAAGTTTCTTCATCCACAAACCAATAGTCACGGCCGTCAATTTCGCCCTCACGTTTTGCACGCGTTGTCATTGAAACAGAATAAACGTAAGGCTTTTCTTTGTTTTTCGCCAGTATTCTTTTAATGATGGTCGATTTCCCTCCTCCCGAAGGAGAAGAAACAGCAACTAACAGTCCTTTTTTGCTTTTCAATCTTCCACCGGACTCTCTCTGCTCATTCAACATTTTGCACTTGTTCGCGGATGCGTTCGACTTCTTCCTTGATTTGCACAACGAGGTGAGAGATCACCGAAGATGCGGCTTTGACGCCAATCGTATTCGCTTCCCGGTTCATTTCCTGAAGCAAAAAATTCAACTTTCGCCCCTGGGAAGTCTCGCCTTCCAATGTATCCAAAAAAAGTTTATTATGACTGTGAAATCGAACGCACTCTTCGGTAACATCAAGACGATCAGCCAACAGGGCAAGCTCCAACTCCAGCCGGCTCTCATCGATGTTTTCACTGGCAATGATTTTATCAACCCGTTCCCGAAGCTTATCCAGATGATCTGCCGGGCCGTTTGCTGCATTTTCTTCTATCTTATAAACGAGCTTTTCAAGATTACCTACCCTGGCTACAAAATCTTTGCGCAATTCTTCTCCCTCCTGCTTGCGCATATTTGAAATCGCATCGAGGGCCGTATTTAAAGCATCCTGTGTGCATCGCCACGTGTGTTCATCCGCAACTGCCAAATCTTCAATCTCAATGATATCCGGAAAGCTCAGCAATTGATTGATGTCAACTTTTCCTTCCACCTTAAAATCAGATTGCAGTTCACCCGCCATGCGAAGATAAGCATCGGCCAGATTTTTATTTAATTTGAAATGAGTATTTTTTTCGTCGCCATTGGCAAAACTGATCCAGAGATTGATACGACCTCGTGAAAGTTTTTTACCGATAATTTCACGAATTTTTCCTTCATAATTGGATAGGCTTTTAGGCAACTTGGAAATGATGTCCAGAAAACGGTTATTAACAGAACGAATTTCCACCACAACTTCAAGGCCTTCACTCGTGCAAACACCTCGCCCATACCCGGTCATACTTGAGATCATGCAACCACCATTCGAATATATTTCACATAAACAACTTGACTTCTAAAGTCTTAAATTTTAATGATTTTTTTTGTTATAGTCAACGGAAATTTTTCATCTGCTGTACTTTACAATATGTTGTGGTGTACAAAACAAATAAAAATCTCCGGCAACCGCTTCAGCGGTTTTAAAACACAAAATCCCAAAATGGAGATTTTCCACTTGTAACTCAGGTGTTGCGCCTTTCCCGAAAAAAACCTTGCTTTTTTCACGATAAATCGTTTTATTAAACAAAGAAAAAGTTGCCTTTATCGTTTAGGCACTTGAGCCACTCTTCACTTTACCACTTTCTCCGGCTCCGAATCAATAAAATGGGGATTTTCTTGAGCGACGACGGAGTAAAAACTTTTTCCACCCAAAAACCAAAACTCCTTGACCAGGTGCGCCGGGATCTCAGGACTAAACACTACAGCAAAAGGACTGAGGAGGCGTATGTCAATTGGATTCGAAAATTCATCCTCTACCATAATAAACGCCATCCCAAGGACATGGGCGAAAAAGAGATCAATCAATTTTTAACCCACCTTGCTGTTGATCAGCACGTTGCCGCATCGACACAAAACCAGGCGCTCTGTGCCATCGTTTTTTTGTATAAACATGTTCTCAAAAAAGACATCGATGAGCTGGAATTTACCTGGGCAAAAAAGCCGAAACGACTGCCGACTGTATTCACGCGAAAAGAAGTCAAATCCGTGCTTGCGCAATTATCCGGTGATAAATGGATCATGGCGAATTTGCTCTATGGCTCCGGATTGCGGTTAATGGAATGTTTACGCTTGCGAGTCAAGGACATTGATTTTCCCAGCAAAAAAATTACTGTTAGAAGTGGAAAGGGCGATAAAGATCGTATCACAATGCTGCCAGAAACTGTTATCTCGGCTTTACAAAAGCACTTGAAGCAAGTAAAAAAGCAGCATGAGAAAGATCTGGAAAATGGTTTTGGCACTGTTTACCTGCCTTATGCATTGGAGAAAAAATATACCAATGCGAATCGGGAATGGATATGGCAATATCTTTTTCCTTCCTCGAAACTTTCCATTGATCCCCGAAGCGGTGTAAAACAACGACATCATTTAGATGAAGCCACTGTTCAAAAAGCAGTGAAACAAGCCATACACAAGGCAGGTGTGAAGAAACAGGCTAGTTGTCATACACTCAGACATAGTTTTGCAACGCACTTGCTTGAAGCAGGATACGACATCAGGACAGTTCAGGAACTGCTCGGCCATTCACCCCGTGAGATAATAGCAACATGACGCGCCAAAAACCGGAGACATATTATTATATCTATGTTCTTCAATCTGAAAAGGATGGTCATTTTTATGTCGGTTATACTAAAAATTTACTTAAACGTATGCAGGAACATCATGCAGGCAAAGTTATGACTACAAATCCAAGAAGGCCGTTAAAACTAATCTATTGGGAGGGTTGTCTCAACCAGTCAGATGCGCTCAAACGTGAAAAATACTTAAAAACATCATGGGGGAAAAGATATATTAAAAACAGAATACAAGTTTATCTCACAGGGCAAGGATGTAAACACCACAATGATCTATACCCACGTTTTGAATAAAGGCGTATTAGGTGTTCGCAGCCCTGCTGATATGTTGAAAGAAAATGACTTTCACGTAGGCAATCCGTTGGCAAAGCTTCCTATTGATTTGCAAAAAAGATTTGAAGATATTTTGAACAAGCGCTATGACGGCAATCTGCAAGCGGCAATTTCTGCGTTTGTGGATTTACACGGAGAAAAGTTATAACAGGATAAAACATCAGTATGAGAACAATTAAAAAAATAATGCCGGACATGAAAGGGACAAAGAAATTAGTTGAAATATACGGCAATAAATTAGTCTGTGTTCGTTATAGAAATGATTATGAACACAAGCGGCGATTAAAAACAATAGAATTAATTATTGACGATAATCCTCTTGCCACAAATCCATCCAGAATCCCTATGAATAAAATAATGCATTTAAAAGTCAAATATGGAGAAATACATATTGGCAAGTTAATAAAATCTGCCGGTGGGCGATGGAATCGTCAAGAAAAAGTATGGGAGTTACCTTACCAAAAAGTTTTATCCCTGGGATTAGAAAAGAGAATAGTGGCAAAAGGAGCAAAAGATGACTAGTAAAAAAGACTCATACAGGAGAGCACCGCCAACAGAAAGTATCCAATAATAGGAACCAAGAATGTTCCTATTAATAGGAACAGTGTCTAATAATGGAAACTTGTTCCCAATAATGGACACTTTTTTGAAGGTAATTTGACAGCTTAATAACTAGTTGGACGAAACCGCTTCGCGGTAGCTTTAAAGTTCTTTGATAATTTCACGCTAGCTGCACTTTAACGTCAATAGTTTGTTTGTTGCATTGAGATTGTTCTATTGCTAATTTAAG
>Ga0114931_10006633_pt1 | contig 14219 bp, 6 predicted proteins | sample 2SBtaG_FD_89579 | JGI IMG/M metagenome (GOLD analysis project Ga0114931, IMG submission 89579) | Deep subsurface microbial communities from Kolumbo volcano to uncover new lineages of life (NeLLi) - 2SBTROV14_V59a metaG | ecosystem: Environmental > Aquatic > Marine > Volcanic | place: Kolumbo...
ATAGCTGATTTTCAAATGTGGTACAACTTATCCGGTGCTTATTTTTATAATAAACAATATAAAAATGCGATTGAAGCAGTAAAGAAAAGTTTAACCCTTAGTCCAAATAATAAAGCAGCTTTACAATATTATAATCAGTTAAAATCATTTATTGAGAGCAAAAAGTAATAAACTTTAACAATTACTATCTTATTTTAGCAATTAAAAAAAACCCGACCCTGCAATTAGCCGGATCGGGTTATAAATATTTTACCTTATTCAGATAAAATTTTTATTTCAATAATAACATCTTTTTAGTTGATACGAATTTATTTGTAGAAATTCTATAAAAATAAACTCCGCTTGCTAATTGTGATGCATCAAATGAGACCTTATAAGTACCGGCAGCTTGCTGTGTATTAACAAGCGTAGAAACTTCTCTTCCAAGCATATCAAATACTTTCAAAGTAACTACTCCCGGTGATGGGATACTGTAGTTAATAATTGTAGACGGGTTAAAAGGATTCGGATAATTTTGAGATAAACTATAAGTATCCGGAATTGTATTGTTTAATCTTTCAACACCGGTTACAGGGCTTTGTACACCGAATTTATTATTTAGTACAATAGCTGGACCATTTCTTAGAATAAATGAATGATTTACTGCAAACGGCATTTCATTATCCATAGGTGAACTACCTGCATTTACAGAATCTGCACCGGTGAACCAAGCTCCGTATTTATATTCGTAATTACCGCCGGCAGTTCCCGTAGGAACAGTAATTTTTAGAGACCAAATATTATCAGAAGCTGTGAGATCTCCGTGCGTACCGTCATCATAAAGTACCTTCATATTAGCAAGTCCAATTGTATCGGTTGGGTTCCAACTACCACTTGACCAGTCGCCAAGAAAACTAGCACCGCCGCGCAGTCCAACAAATTTGAGATTACTAATTACTTGATCAGTCCTTACATCTTTAGCCCCATTCATATCAACGTAAAAAGTTACATCAACAGGTGTTGTTAAAGCTTCTTGTACAGGGAAAATAGTAGGAACTACTGTAGGCAAAACAATTGTGTTAACAGTATCAGAACTATAATGATACCATCTATCTTGACCAGTTTCCCAACCAGTATTGGTAAAAGAGGAATCTGGAAATGCCTTGAATTTCCATTTAGTAGAATCAGCAAGCCCAGTACCCCTGAAAGTTAATACAGCAGAGAACAAATTTGATTGAAACGGATCTTGTGTCATAGTTCTATTACCTGATTCCAATACACCTAGACCATCCCAATCTAGACCCATTACCTGAATAGAATCAACGCTAGGATCAAAAAAGCCAACACCTGAACCAAGTATAGTGGCTAAATCCGCCGTAAATTTAACAGTATTTTTATATTTAGGAATCGGTGCTGTAAAATTGGTGTCATTATTAAAATAAACAACAGGAAGAGTTTGTGTAGCAGACGAAGTATCTAAAGTAAACTGTCTGTTGTCTGCAATGCTTTCCCAACCTCCGTCATTTTGTACAAATTTGAAGTGGTAAGTTGTACCGCTGTTAGAATTAGGGATAGTTGCAGTTACGGAATAAATGGTATCACCAGCTGAAGGGCTCATTTTGAAGAAATACCCCTGCCAATCACCTCCAGGGTCACCGGCAACAGCTTGAAAATCTCCTCTTACAGTTAAAGAATCGCTTCCAGGATTAAATACTCCCTGGAATTTGAGTGCGCCCATATTTACCTGGAAGACCACATTAGTGGAACCTTGAGCAAATACAGCTGCTGAAAGAAAGAGGGTGAACAATGGAATTAGAAATTTTTTCATATTGCACCTCACGTTTAATTGAAATATTAGTTAATTATTTATAGTCCTATTGACAATGAAATTCTTGAAATACTTTTAAAAATACCATAATCGGTATAGCTATAATTTATTTTACCTAAAAAATTTCCAAAATCATATTTAATACCAAAGCCTGCAGTTACTCCGGTAATAGAAGCATCTTTACCCAAAGCATAATATCCTCCTCTAATAGAAATAATATCGTTCCAAACAATCTCTGCACCTGTATTTATGTAAGTATCTTGGTTGTTGGGTATATTAGCATCAATAGCAAAAGTCATTGCCCACATATTACTACTTTGTAAGACATCCCAGGCTATACCCACTGAAAATACTAAAGGTAAAGGCCAAGAGTCAGTTGATAATCTTGCAGCAATATTAGCATTATTACCCGTATGAGCCGGATCAATGTCTAATGGTTGTAACAAGTCTTTACCATTCAATTTCATTTCTGTGCCGAAATTAGAAATATTCATTCCCAATTTCAATCCATTAACTTGGGTATAAAACAACAGGCCTACATCTAATGCAAAGGCAGTTGCAGTTTCATTATAAATATTTTGAGTTATATATTTAAAATTCCCACCTACCGAAAGTCTGTCCGTAAGATTATGTGCATAAGATAAAGTAATTGCTAAATCATTCGCGCTCCAATATTGGCCGGTACCATTTGGTTGATCAGCCGTTGTAATTTCTTCATTACCAAAGTCCATCTGGTTAAAACTGATTGCAATAGCATCAAAAGAGCCTAATTTCATTCCAAATGCTACCCAGTTATGTTTGGTATTAACTAGCCACTCTGAATAAGAAACATTTAACTCATTTCTTTTTAACGTGGCTAAGCCTGCTGGATTCCAAAAAGCAGATGTTACATCATTTGCTACTGCAACATAAGCACTACCCATTCCACTTGCTCTTGCACCAATAGGTATAGTAAGAAAATTTGCTGCAGTAGTACCTACTTTTGATTGCGGTAAAATCAATACCGAAGCAAGCAGGACAAATATAAATATATTTTTAAATGTTCTTATATTAAGTCTCATATGTTTTATCATTTAATGATTGCAATCTTGCCAAGTTTTTTATCACTAATACCAGGTACCTGAACTACATAGAAATAAACACCATAGGCAACATCCAAACCTTCTTTAGTTCTAACATCCCACGAAACTGTGCCGTCATTTATATTTCCATCTTGATGGAGTGTCCTAATATGGTCACCGCTTGATGTATATATGTCTATAGTAGCATTACTTGGTATATGAGTAAAATTGATTATCCTTTCCCCTCTGCCTCTAATAGTAGGAGGAAGAGGTTGTTCAAATACATTACTGACGATATAAGGATTAGGGACTACTTTTATACTGTTTAGTTGACTTGCAATAGAGCCTTTATCTACTCTTGCTTTTTCAGTTGTAAATGAAAATAAATCATTACTTGTAATAGGTTTTGTCATACTAATAAATAATGAATCTCCGCCTTTAGGAACATAGTCGCTACTATCTCCCACAAAGATTATTTTCCAGGTAACATTATTGCCGGTTGTATCTGTTAATGTAACTTGATCTAACAATGACAATGTATCTTTCCTAAAAGAATTTGCTTCAGTAAAAGCAAACTTCAAACGTTTAGGGTTTTGTCTATTGGTTATATCAAACACTTTAAAATTTAAATTTGTTCTTGCCGGGGGAGCAATGCCGCCGAAAATATTTGTAAGCACATTTGAGGAATCATCGTAAGTATCAGAAAAAGAAAATAAGAAATCACTGGGTTCTTTTATACCAATAAATGGAGGGAAGATAAATTGAGACACAACAAATTTTAGCTTCTTGTCTGTGTTATTAGATGAGACCCATCTTGTCCTTAAAGTATCCACAATAATACTGTCCAATACTTGGTAACTTGTATCAATTGAAATTCTAATTCCATCAAATACATTTCCGTTTGAGGGTAAAAGTTTTTCATCTTTGAGTAAAGTTGTTCCGGTTAAAGTGTTTTTAATGCTGTAAGCATAAGCAATCCTAACTCCTTTTACAAGTGAATCAGCAAAACTAACTTGATATGTAGCGGTTTTAACTTCAGTAGGATCAATGACATCATAGAATGGTGTAACATTAGAGATACCGCTTACTCTGGTCAACTTAGTTCCTTGTTTAGGCGCTACATATCCTAAAACACGACCGTGGGGAATTATTGCAACGGTGTTTTTATCAACAGAAATTCTTCCTGCTGCATCCTTTGAAATAAATTTTGTATTTTCAGAAGGAAAAATGTCATCCGCAGCTTCACCTCTGTCGTAAGCTACTACAGCATAATAATAAGTTCTTCCGTTTGTAACATCTGTATCTATGTAAAAATTCTGAATACCGGTATCATTGCCTAAGAAATAAGGAGCACCGTTTGTTAAATCAAACAAAGCAGGTGAAGGGGTAAAAAATCCGGTTATGCCGTCTTTCAAATCAAATTGAGCCACAGGTTTATAAAAAACTTTTTTACCATTGCCGTCTGTTATTTGAAACGCATCCGTAAAGTCCGGATCAGTACCTTTATAAATTTTATATCCTTCAAAATCCATCTTCTTAGTAGTTGGATCAATTGAAGTTTCAGCTATCTTATCCCAATAAAGGGTGATTTTTCCATTATCAGCTACAGCTTTTAATGTAGGTTTTTTAGGTGGTTTAGGAAAATTATAATTTGCGTTAAAAATTAATTGTGCTACAGCTTTTGTTTTAATAACATCTCTTAAATTATCACCAAAAGCTAATGCAAGTGAGAATCTTTCAGTAGAATGAGGTAAAAGTGGAAAATAACCGGTACCATAAATAAAGTCACCATCTTCTCCTTTAGTAGCTACATTATTAACAACAGATGCAGGCACATCAAAAAATCCTGGTCTTAACCTTCGCCACATATCTCGTTCATCAGCCATTGTAATTGCACCGGCAGGAACAAAATATTGAAAACTTGTTAAACCTAATTGATCTGATTCTTCAACGTCTGTTTTATCAATATTAGGTTCTCCTGGAAAACCGGTATCTACTAATTTACCGTTATTATCAAGTTGGAACGCTGATGTTGGTTTACCGTCACCTTCTCCAAAGTCTCCCGTATTAGGTTTACCGTCTAGCCCTACGTCATCACCAAGTATGTTCCAATTACTGTTATTATCAATACCGTCATCCCGTGCTTCATCAATCATAGGATCGGTAGTTTTTCCGTTTATGTAATCAAAATGCTGGACAGGATTAAGTGTATCAATTAAAACTACACCTGTTGGGGACTTCTTAAACTGTCTAAAATGTTGAATAGAATTTTCGTCTATAATTCCGTTAAGATTATTGTCAATTCCATCATAAGCATTTTGGTTAACATTACCCTGAAAATCAATATTACCTTCTACTAAGCTTGTAACATTAGGGGCTAAAAAGAAAGGTACACCCATTGAGTAAACAGTTACAGTATCGTTTGGCATAGTAAAAATTGTTCTTTTAAATGTTTTTTTGTCAATTAGGACAAGTTTGTCTCCAGCTTTAATTAATTTTGGTTGAAAATCGCTTTGTTGAAAAAATGGAGAATTTGTACTGAAATTAATATTATCGCCATCATTATCGATACCATCAAATTTATTACCAGGTGATTCTAAAAAAGCATATGAAATATAACCTACTGCAAATGGATCAGGTTGCCATTGAGGATTAGCAGATGGTCTAATATATTCTTTACCTCCCATTCCAGGTTCTATATCCCAAGAATATGTAATTGATTGCCTTACATCAAAGAAAGAAGCATCATCATTATATTCATCGCCTTCAGCCCCTACATAAGTGCCGACTAAAATTCCAAATGCAGCCTGGTCATAAGTTGATGTACCATCGTTGGTAATATTATAAAGCCAAAACAAAACATCTTGAGCAAGAAAATTAGACCATTGCAGCCCTCGTACGGAAACTTGCAAAGCTTGTCCTCTTCTTGCTAAGTCGGTAGTATCAGGAATAAATCCGTTTCTTTGAAACATTGATTCATCAGAATTATCATCCATCCAAAAATAACTTTCTTGGTCTGCGTTAAATTGTGCCCTACCGAAAAAGCCGTTCCAATCAACTTTAGGTGTAACATTTTTACCGTTAACAATGATTGGTTTACCGGTATAATTCCAAGTAGGTTGATCTGGCCATTTATCGGGCCAAGTTTCAGGTAAATGGCTCATTGCCACTCCTTTCCCCAATTTATTTAGAACAGGATTAGCAAAACCGGGAATAGGCTCAAATCCCCAGAACTGTCCGCCGGGTCCGGTACGTCCGCCACCGGGTCTGCTTACAGGTGTAATTACAACATTTACAATAGTGTCAAGGATACCATCATTATTATAATCTCTAATTGGTAGTCTTAAACCCACCAATGGAGATACATCACCTACGTAACCGTTAGTATCAAATTTCCATGCACCGCGCGGGCCTTGATCACCGGGTTGAGCAATAACACCATAATTTGTAAAAACAGTACGTACTTGATTTCCACGATGGATACCAACTTTTCTATAAACGAATGATCCCCTTGCTGTTATTCTCTGTTGAGCATAACTAAACTCAGAAAATATTAAAATTACTAAAAGTGATACAAACAAAAATTTAACATATTTCATAAAATGATTTTTCAAAATTTTAAGTCTTTTACTTAATTAAAAAAATATAGAAGTTCCTAATTCAACCCTTCTCGGCTCGGAATAGAAACTTGGATTTCTGTAATATTCATCCAAAGTATTTACTAATGAGGGTAATTTGCTTCTTCTTCTTAAAAACTCTTCAATAGTAAAGTCTGCTGTACCGCTATCGTTATAAACATTTAATTGATTTTTTCTATCAAATAAATTGAACACCCTTGCAAAAAAACTGATTCTAACACCACCAATAACAATATTTTTATATGCTCTTAAATCAACATTAAAAGTTGAAGGTTTTAATTCGCTATTTGTTAAAAGTTCAGATACATTTAATGATTGATTAGGTGTATACGGGAAACCGCTTCCGTATTTAGCAATAAAACTAAAACCCCAGTTAGCATCCGAAGCATAGGCGAAAGTTGCATTTACTGTATGAGTCTGATCAAAATTTAATCTAACAAGTTGTATCTCAGGCTGTTCACCGCTTACCCTTTGATTTCTTGTTGCCTGCGGATCTGATGCATTACCTTTAGCCAACTGTAAAGTATAATCTAAAGTTGCAGACCAATGATTTTCCATCCTTTTAGTAATTGAAACAACAACTCCTTTAACAAAGCCAAAATCGCTGTTTACAAATTGGCTATAAGATGCTGAACCACCGAACAATGTAATTGCATCTGCTCTTGTACCTGCTAGATTTCTAATATCTCTAAAATAAGCTGTTACATCAACACTGATATCATCGGAAAAAGCTTGTTGAAATCCTACTTCACCGCTTATTGTTTTTTCAGGTTTCATAGCAGCATTTCCGGCAAGTCCAATATTTCCTGTTCCTCCTCCAAACTTAAATTCCGGGTTTGTATATAAAAGATTAAAGTTTGGAATCTGGAAGAAATGACCGTAAGAGAAATGAACAACTCCTCTATCTGTTAATGGGAAAGCTACGCCTAGTCTAGGACTAAACTGCCAGGTAGTCGGTGCATCTATGTACCATTTAGCTCTTCTTTGGGCAAGAGTTAGTGCTAAATTTTGTGGTTTCCTTGGTCTGTAAATATCTGGGTCAGATGGATCAGAAAGTGTAAAGCCGTCTGGTTTAAAATAATCTGCTCTAATACCAACGTTTATTATCATTTTATCCAATTCAATTTTATCTTGGAGATATGCTGAAAATTCAACAGGTCTACGTGTATATTGATCAATTTTAAGATTCTCATTCGGGTCATTTAAGTCCGGAATAAAAAGATGGACAAAAGGATTTAAAGAAACTTCAGGGGCTTGAAGTCCTTGTTCTTGTATATAGTTAATATTGTTAAAATAAAGTTGATGCTTATCGTACTCAAATCCGGCTTTAACCATATGGACTTGGGAAACCTGGGATGTTATATCAAATTTTATCCCTACTGTTTGTGTACTTCTTGAAAAAGCAGAAAGTTGAGCACCACCTGTTAGAAAACTTGGTACTTCTGTTGGAGCTTGACTTAATAAAAGATTATTCGGATATAAACCATTTGGATTATAATCAAATGCACGTTGGTCAAAATCTTTTTTAAAGTAAGTGAAATTTAATTTGTAAAAAGTAGAGTTTGATAAAGTATGGGTAATACCTAATATATTTGTAAATCCTAATCTTTGTTTTTTAAAATTTCCATCAGGATTAAAACTAAACGCTAAATCGAAATCCCTAAAATGTACATTATCATAAATCATATTATAAGTAATTTTAACTTTTGGAATTACTTTAACTGTTAATTTAGCTTGTACATATTTCTTTTCATTATCATTCATTGGAACAATAGCACCATCGCCTTTACCAAGTGCACTATCTGCAATTAATGTGTAACGCGAATCCAATGGTACTGATGAGCCTTTATTAATAGTTATATTATAAGGTGTATAAACTCTTTTGCCGTACATCCAACCACCGAAATAAATCCATCTGCCAGTGGTTCTTAAAAAAACTTTATTTTTGATTAAAGGTCCGCTCAGGGTAAGTTCTGCATTTCTAATATTTGTTGCATCTATATTATCTATATTTCTAAAAATATCCGTATGGTTACTAGCATAAGAACCAATATAAGTTGTAATATTAGCATGAAAATCATTAGTTCCATCTTTTGTCGCAATATTTACATAACCTGAAAGTGCTCTTCCATATTCAGCATTAAAAGCACCGCTTACAAACTGAAGTTCTTGGATACTGTTTGCATTAACATCTACAACTGTTGAACCGTCATAAACATCTGTAACAGGTACACCATCTATAGCATAAACAACCTCGCCAGATCGGCCACCTCTTACATTTCCCCCAACAAAACCGGCTTTTAATTGAAGCACTTCCTGCATTTCAGTTACAGGTAATTCTTTTATTTCATTAGAATTTATGATAGCGGTAGAAGATGTTAAGTCTTTAGTGACTAATGGTTTTTTGGCAACAACTACTATATTTTCCCCTAATTTTAAAATAGTTGTAGAAAGTTTAAAATTAATTCTTGTTGTTAAATCAATAGAAACTTTTACATTAGTATAAGTTACTGAGTTATATCCTAAAGCAGCTGCTTTAATTGTATACTTATCAGGGGAAAGACCGATAATAGAATATTCACCGTTTACATCAGTAGCAGCTCCATAATTTGTATTAACGACAATAACATTTACAAACGGTATTGCTTCACCCGTTTTTGCATCAGTTACTTTACCGGCAATTTTACCTGTTTGTGAAAAGGAAATATTTGATATAAATAAGAATATAATAAATGTGCTTATTATTGTATTAAGCAATTTCATCGTAAACTCCGCACAAACATTTTATTTTTTTTGTGGTCATAATACACGGCAATTTTCAATGAAAAAGTTTAGAGGATATTTAATAAATTTAATTATGTAAATCTGAAATGCAGTAAAACTTTTTCTATATCAATCCTTTTGTTTCTTATAAAAAACGGTTACTTAAAATTTTTTTTATTATAAAATAAAAGTAATTTTAATTATTATATAACAGCTACAAACTACGCTAAACTTTCGGTTTTTAAATTTTATTGTTTACAATCTATTGAATTATAGAACATCATTCTACTACCTAATTATAGGTATTTCAATAAATTAAAGACTTTTTACTACCTAAATGAAGTGGTATTTAATAAATTAAATTTAATTAATCAATAACCTATACTATACCTTCTTTGATAGCTTTAACAACTGCTTCTGATTGTGAGTGAACGTGCAGTTTTTTATAAATATTTCTAAAATGAAATCTTACGGTTTCAACGCTTATAAATAGTGAATCCGCTATAGCTTTAAAATTATTCCCTTCAACCAATCCGCTTAGAATTTCTTTCTCTCTTTTAGTTAAAACATATTCGTTTTTCTTATCAATATTTTTATTTGTTTTTTGAAATGATTCTATAACTTTTCTTGCAATGTGTGAACTCATAGGAGAACCGCCGTTATAAGCTTCTTTAATTGCTTCTAATAATTTTGAAGGGGGAGTTTTTTTAATGAGATAGCCTGAAGCACCGGCACATAAAGCATCAAAAATTAATTCATTTTCTTCATAAATTGTTAATACAAGTATTGTTGTTTCAGGTAAAATTTTTTTAACTTTTTTTATGCCTTCAATTCCGTTAATACCAGGCAGACCAATATCCATTAAAAGTATATCGGGATTATTATTCTCAATCTTCTTAAGCATTGATGTGCATTCAGAATATGCGTCAACACAAGAATATCCGTCCGTACCGTCAATTAGAATTCTTAATCCTTCTCGTATTTCATTGTCATCTTCAACAACAACAACTTTTATCATAAACTATATTCTCCTTTGTTTTAAAGATAATATAATTATTTTAAAATACTACCGAAAAATTTAACAATAGTACCTCCGTTTATATTTTTTGTTATTTGTAATTTTCCGCCTATATCTTCCGCTCTTTTTTTCATATTTAATAAACCGTTGCCATTTGTTTTGTCTGAAATATCAAAACCTTCCCCATTATCTTTTACCGACATAATTAATTTTTTACCCGTTACATTTGCATCCAAAATAATTTCAGTGCAATTACTGTGTGTAATTGAGTTATTGATAGCTTCTTTAAATATCAGGAATATATTCTGCCGGTGTTCCATTGATAAAGAAACTTTTTCCAAAGATTTAATATTTTCCGATTTGAAAGCAATGCTTGTATTTGTTAATAATTCTGCATAAGTATCCCTCAAACGTAAAATAAGGTCATATAAAGATTCTCTTTTAGGATTAACAAGCCAAACTATATCGCTTAAATCATCAACTAATTTACGAGAATTTTCACTAATTGTTTTTAATGAATATTTGACATCATTATCATCTGTTTTAATTTTTTTGGAAATAACTTCGCTTAAAATAGAAATACCTGTTAAACTTGACCCGATATTGTCGTGAAGATCCGCAGCTATTTTAGTTTTTATACGTTCAATCCTAAATAGATTTCTAATTCTTAAATAAATAATGGTAGCAACAAGTCCTCCAATCAGTAAAGTTGCAAATGCAATGAACCACCATGTTTTCCAAAAAGGCGGTGTGATTATAATTTTAAGAGATGCCCCTTTATTATTCCAAATTCCATCGTTATTTGAACCGTTCACTTTAAAAATATAAGTACCGGGGTCTAAATTAGTGTATGTAACAAATCTTCTATTTCCTGAGTAAATCCAATTTTTATCAAACCCCACCATTTTATAGGCATATTTATTTTTTTTAGGTGATACAAAATCGAGTGAGGCAAATTCAATAGAGAAAACATTTTGTTTAGAAGAAAGTTTAATTTCATCTGTTGCAATAATAGAATGAATTAAAGGTGAGCCTTTTTCATTAATTTTAAGTGGTTTGTTAAAAATTTGAAAATCTGTTATAACAATATTAGGAATATGTCTATTTGTTTTAACTTGACCGGGATCTAATTCATAAAATCCTTTAGTACCACCAAAAAATAATGTACCGTTCGCTCCTTTAAAACTTGCGCCCCAAAAAAATTGATTCCCTTCTAATCCGTCATTTGTATCATAATTCCTTACTGTATTATCATTGGGATTTAACATTGATAAACCATTGTCGGAACTCATCCAAATATTACCGTTATTATCTCCTTGAATACAGTAAATAATGTTGCTGTTAAGACCGTCTTCGATATTATACCTTTTAAAAAGGGGCATTTTAGAGTTTTGTTCTTTAACCGGAAGTTTATCTACACCACCTCCATAAGTACCAAACCATAGATTCCCCTTATCATCTTTGTAAACTGAGATTATTCTGTCGTCACTAATGCTAAATTGATTATTAAGATTTGTTGTAAATGTTTCAAACTTAATTTTAGCAGATTTGTTCAGTACATTTTTTCTATAATTATTGGAAAGTTTAGTTAAACCGTTCCAGGTACCAATCCAAAGGTTCCCAAAATTATCTTCAATTATGCACGATTGAATTTTATTACTGCTAATACTATTTGGAATTGACGAATTGTGGCTGAAATTTAAGAACTTATTACTGTTTCGCTCATAAACATCCAATCCAACTCCGGTACCTATCCATAATAATCCATCTGAATCTTCATAAATTGACTGGATAATGTTAGTGCTGCCCCGGTTAACTACGGAATTAGATTTTTTAAAATTTATGAATTTAATTTCATCCAATCTTTTTGTTTTAATTGGAGTAATGCTTCTGTTTAATCCCCCGCTCCAAGTACCTATCCAAAGATATCCTATTTTATCCTTATAGATTGCAGAGATAGAATTATCACTTATGCTGAATTTATCATTTGGATTATTTTTATAAGAGAAAAAATGTTTACCGTTTTTTTCTAATCTATTCAAACCTCCGCCTAAAGTACCTATCCAAAGCGTTCCATTTTTTTCTTGATAAATAGAACGCACAGTATTATGCCTTAAACTTCTTTTATCAAAAGGATCGTGTTTATAATGTTTTATTTTTAATCCTTCCCTATCGAATTTTACTAAACCGTCTTCAGCTGTACCAATCCAAATTAAACCGGACATATCCTTATAAAGAGAAAGTAAATTATTATTAATTAAAATATCCGTGTTGGATATATCAGGCAAAATTTTATAAAAAGAATTCTCCTTTTTATTGTATCTATAAAAACCGTCTCCTGTGCCTGCCCATATTTCATTTTCGTCATCTTCAATTATTGCATTTACTCTGTTGCTATTTCCGTTTTTGTTTTCAAACGGATTCATTATGAATTTTTCAATTTTGTTTGTTTTGATGTTGAGTTTATTCAAACCATTGACTGTACCAACCCACATATTATCTGCTTTGTCGTGGTAAATAGAAAGCACTATGTTTCTTTTAAATTTTTTGTTAACATCTGAATAATTTGTAAAATTATTTTTTTTGTAATTATATTTATCCAATCCTCCGTCACTCCCTATCCAAAGATTACCGTCTTTATCTTCGCATAGAGCAAGCACAACATTATCGCTTAAACTAAATTTATTATTTGGGTCATATTTGTAATGAACAAAAACATCTTTTTCCCTATCAAATTTATCCAGTCCGTTTTCCGTACCTACCCACAAATTTCCGTGGCTATCTTCAACAATAGTTCTAACGTTATTAAATGTTATAGTGTTTTTATCCAATGGATTATTTTTATATGAAATAAAAGAATCTGTTAATTCGTCATACTTACAAAGCCCGCCGTTATTTGTACCTATCCATAAAACACCGTTTTTATCTTGGTAAATACTCCAAATGAAATTATCAGAAATTGAGGTAGGATCTTGAGGATTGTTTTTGTAAACTTTGAAATTATAACCGTCATATCTGTCAAGTCCATCTTCTGTTGCAAACCACATAAAGCCCCTTTTGTCTTGAAGAATACTGTGAACGGTATTTTGAGATAGTCCTTGTTCGCTAAAAATATGTGTGAAATTTAATTGATTGGTTTGAGGGAAGATAAGATTAAAAATTCCTAAAATGAAAAAAAACAAGAATGAACAATATGTTTTTTGTCTCAGCATATCATTATTAAAGGGTTAACAAATTTTTTATCTAATTTAATGTTTTATTTATCATTGTTCCATGTTTATTATAAAAAGAAATACCCAATCCGGCAAACGTCGGATTGGGTTTTGAATCTTTGTTTTACTTTTAAGTGTAGGATTTTTGACAAATTATTTCATCAGAACTAACTTTTTTGTTTGGACAAAATTACCGGCTCTTAAAGTATAAAAATAAATTCCGCTGGCAAGACGTGAAGCATTAAAGGTAACTTTATAATTACCCATAGGTTGTTCTTTGTTTACCAGGATTGCAACTTCCCTACCGAGTATATCAAAAACTTTTAATTGTACGGACAAGTCACTTCTTGTACCTACTGAAGGTATGGAATAGCTTATAGTTGTAGATGGATTAAATGGATTAGGATAGTTTTGAAACAATTTATAATCAGTTATAATCGAATTATCATTTTTTTTTACATCCGTAATAATTCCTAAATCGGGAGCTGGTAGTTTAACATCCGTGTAAATATGGTATTCACCGGGTGCAAAATTTATAATTGCATTGGGATTAACTACATTCAAACTATCACCGGTAAAATAATCATACCATATACCTGGATGCTGAAAATTACCGTTTGTACTTTGCGTTACAACATCAAAATTACCGAAGACAGCGACTTTCATAGAGTCACCCTTCAAGTAAATCTTCTTTACAACATCAGTATTATTAACTGATAG
>Ga0114931_10006634_pt1 | contig 14218 bp, 16 predicted proteins | sample 2SBtaG_FD_89579 | JGI IMG/M metagenome (GOLD analysis project Ga0114931, IMG submission 89579) | Deep subsurface microbial communities from Kolumbo volcano to uncover new lineages of life (NeLLi) - 2SBTROV14_V59a metaG | ecosystem: Environmental > Aquatic > Marine > Volcanic | place: Kolumbo...
CAATGGCAACGCCCATCATGGTCAAAAGGGTCGTAAACCTACCGGAAAACCTGGCCATGCGTTGCATACCACTACCCCTGCTTCGACGCTAAAGTCGCGCAGTGTAGCAATGTGGCTGCAAAAATGCCGCCGCGGAACGCCAGGTTCCGCGGCCCGTTGGATTAAGCCCCAAGCAATCGATCAATACGAACCGAACATGTACTGGCCCATCTCTTCGATGGTGTGTCCCTGCTCCTCAATGATGCAGCGCACAATGTCACCGATACTGATCACGCCTTCGACCCGTCCATCTTCAACAACGGGCAAGTGACGAATACGCTTATTGGTCATCAAAGCCATACAATCCTCGGCTTTTTGATGCAATCCCACGCACACGATCTTGGTCGACATGACCTCCTTGACCGTGGTGCCCCGTGAAGAGCGCCCCTTGAGGATAATTTTGCGAGCGTAGTCGCGTTCGGACAACAGGCCCAACAGCTTGTCACCGTCCATGACCAGCAGCGCCCCAACATTCTTATCTTCCATGATTTCGAGCGCTTCGTATACGCTGCACTCGGGCGGTACGCTGAGTACGTCATGACCTTTTTCATCTAGCAACGCGGTAATAAACATTTCGTGTTTCCCCCATTCAGGAAAACGCTGGATTTCCCCATCCTGGAGCCTTCAGCGCCGTAAACCGATGTTTGTACCTTCGGATTACTCACAGGATCAATTACTTACGTGATCGACCACGGCAGCGCATCCCGCTGCTGCCCCGAAGCAACAACTTTTTTCGTTGTTCGTGTCGCGGCTTGCGTGGTTTAGTGTAGACAATCCTGGCGCCGTGGTCCATTTCACAAATTCATGCCCGCTCTGTCGGGCTTGTGATAGAGTCTTATTCGGGGTGCATCGTATTGATGCGCGCCGAATACTGGAAGTCGAGAGCGGAGCGTGCTGTGCTGTTGGACTATTTACCAGTTTTTTTTATGACCGGGTTGGTCACCCTGATCGCCCTGGCGACGTTGCTCGTCTCCTCGTGGCTGCGTCCGAAGAATTCCTACACCGAAAAAAACCAACCCTACGAATGCGGTATTGATCCGAGTGGGGAGGCCACCACCGGGCAGTTCAAGGTGGATTATTTTGTCGTTGCCATCCTCTTTATCATCTTCGATGTGGAGGCGCTGTTCTTGTTTCCGTGGGCGGTCGTTCTGAAGCAGGTCGGCGTAATTGCCTATATCGAGATGTTCGTTTTTATCGTGCTGTTGGTGATAGGCTTTGCCTACGCCTGGGTCAAGGGAGCTCTAGAATGGGAAAGCTGATCGGCCCACCCAATGATTTGTCCAACAACCTGTTTTTCACCACCGTGGATAAGGTCGTGAACTGGAGCCGGCGCTCCGCGCTTTGGCCGGAAACTTTCGGTATCGCCTGTTGTGCCATTGAAATGATTGCCACCGGTTGTTCGCGTTACGACCTAGACCGGTTTGGTGTGGTGTTTCGTTCCTCGCCGCGCCAATGCGATGTCATGGTCATCGCCGGCACCGTGACCAAGAAGTTTGCACCGGTGGTCAAGCTGCTTTACGACCAAATGGCAGAGCCGCGTTGGGTGATTGCCATGGGCACTTGCGCCATTTCCGGCGGCGTATATAACACCTACGCCGTGGTGCAGGGTTCGGAACGGATCGTGCCCGTGGATGTGCACGTGCCCGGTTGCCCGCCGCGACCGGATGCCTTGATGCATGGGTTTCTCATGCTGCAGGAAAAAATAAAAAGCGGACGGACCCGGGCCGAAGAGCCATCCGCACTGTGGCAATAGGTCTCCAGAGTATCCTCGACTTGCTCGATGAGCGCGTCCAGTCGGCGGTCGTGGAAAGCCATGATCCCCTGGGTATGCCGACGCTGGTGATCGATGCCGAGCGCATCGTGGACGTTTGCCGGTATTTGCGCGACACACCGGCGCTCGGATTCGATTTCCTGTGTGATTTGTGTGGTGTCGATTTTCATCCGCAGACCCCGCGCTTTGAAGTGGTTTATCACCTGTATTCCATTGCCCACAAACACCGCTTACGGCTCAAGTGTAAGCTGGTCGAGGGCACCAAGATTCCTTCCGTCACCCAGGTTTGGAACACCGCTAATTGGCACGAACGCGAAACCTACGACATGTACGGAATCGTGTTTGCCGATCATCCGGACTTGCGGCGGATCTACATGTGGGAGGAGTTCGAGGGTTGGCCCATGAGAAAGGATTTCCCGCTGCGTGGTTACAAGGACCAGTACAACCCGTTCGGCGAGGAGGGCTCCCCGCCGGAAAGCACATAGCCGGACATTAACATTCACCACATCAGATGACTGACGTAACGGTATTGGACAAACGCACGGAAGGCGAGGATCTGACCAAGGAGGTACTGCTGAATCTGGGGCCGCAACACCCCAGTACGCACGGCGTGCTGCGCGTGCTGCTGAAGATGCAGGGCGAGGACATCGTAGACGTTGACACCATCATCGGTTATCTGCATCGCGGCACGGAAAAACTCGCCGAGGGATTTACCTACACGCAGATCATCCCGCTTACCGACCGCCTGGATTACCTGTGCCAGCCCTCCAACAACCTTGCTTTTGTACGCGGGGTTGAACAATTGTGTGGTATCGAAGCGCCGGAACGGGCCCAGTACATTCGCGTGCTCTTGGCGGAGCTGTCGCGCATTTCCGGGCACCTGCTGATTTCCGGTGCCTTGCCCATGGATCTGGGCGCCATGACCACGTTGCTGTATACCATGCGCGAGCGGGAAATGATCATGGACTTGCTGGAAATGGCTACCGGGGCACGCATGAACGTGTCCTTCTGCCGGGTCGGTGGGATCCGCGAAGATCTACCCGCCGGCTTCGATGCCAAAGCCCGCGAATTTTGCAAAATATTCCTGCAGCGAATCGACGATTACGAACGCCTGGTGGGTGAAAACCGGATGTTTCTAAAGCGCACGGAAGGGGTGGGCGTGATCACCGGTCCGGAGGCCATCGACTGGGGCTTGAGCGGACCGTGCCTGCGCGCCTCGGGTGTGGATTGGGATATCCGCCGCGACGAACCCTATGAAATCTACGATCGATTAGAGTTCGATGTAATCGTGCGCGAGAGCGGCGATTGTTTTGATCGCTGGAAATGCCGCATGGAAGAAATGCGGGTCAGCGTCAGCCTGATGCTGCAATGTCTGGATCAAATGCCCCACGGTCCGGTGATGGTGGATGCACCCGAGATCGCTTTCCCGCCGGACAAAAAGCAAGTCAAATCATCCATGGAAACCCTGATCCACCATTTTCAGTTGTCCGCATATGGCTTCAAGGTGCCCAAGGGGGAGGTGTACGCGGCCATCGAAGCACCCAAGGGTGAATTGGGTTTCTACATCATCAGTGACGGCAGCGAGAAGCCATTTCGCATGAAAGTGCGCGCGCCGTCGTTCGTAAACCTGCAATCACTGAACGTCATTGCCAAGCGCTGCTATCTGGCCGATGTGATTGCGATGATCGGCAGCCTCGATCCGGTACTCGCCGAGGTAGATAAATGAGCACGCTTGCGAGAGAGCTTAGAGCCAAAATCGACGCCGCGGCGGCGCGCTATCCGAACCGTCGCTCGGCGATCATGCCGGCCCTGCACCTGGCCCAGGACAGCGAAGAGCATTTGACCAAACCCATCATGGAAGAAATCGCTGAGATTCTCGATGTGGCACCGATACACGTCTATGAGATCGCGACTTTCTACACCATGTTCCGCACCGATCAAGTCGGCCGTTACCACATACAATTGTGTAATAACGTCAGTTGCATGTTGCTCGGGGCCAATCGACTCCTGGAGCGGATGGAAAAAAAACTCGGCATCAAAAATGGCGAGACCACAGCGGATGGCCGTTTTACCTTGTCCACGGTGGAATGTCTGGGCTCCTGCGACACCGCACCGATGCTGCAGCTCAACGACCGATACATCGAAAACCTGACTGAGCCGAGCCTGGACGAACTCCTGGATTCGCTGGCCGACCAAGCTCCGGCCATCGAGCCGACGGTAGTTCCAGATCCCGATAGCACAGGTCCCGCATGATGGAAAAAGTGCTGCTCAAAAATATCGATAAAGCGGATAGCCATACGCTAAAAGCCTATATGGCGAACGGTGGTTACGAGGCCTGGCGCACGGTGCTAAAGGATTATGCTCCTGAACAATTGATCGAGTTGGTGAAGGCTTCAGGCTTGCGCGGTCGTGGTGGCGCGGGTTTCCCCACCGGATTGAAATGGTCCTTTATCCCCAAGGACCCCAATGTGCCGAAATACCTGTGTTGCAACGCGGACGAAGGTGAACCGGGTACTTTCAAGGACCGGGCGATCATGGAAAAAGATCCCCACCTGATGATCGAAGGGATGGCGATCACGGCCTACGCGATCGGGGCGCAGCAAGCATTTATCTACATTCGAGGCGAATTCGCCTGGCCGGCGCACGTGGTCGAGGAGGCCTTGGCGGAATGCCGTCGTGAAGGCATTTTGGGCGAAAACATCTTTGGCTCGGGTTACCGGCTTGACATGCTCGTGCACCGCGGGGCCGGCGCTTATATTTGTGGCGAAGAAACGGCCTTGATCGAATCCCTGGAAGGCAATCGTGGCCAACCGCGCTTCAAGCCGCCATTTCCGGCCATCAAGGGCCTGTATGGCTGCCCGACCGTGGTCAATAATGTAGAAACCTTTGCTTGTGTACCGGTGATCGTGACGCGTGGCGCCCAATGGTTCAACGCCATCGGGCCCAACAAGAGCCCCGGACCGAAACTATATTGTGTCAGCGGACAGGTGCAAAGGCCGGGTCTGTACGAATTGCCCATGGGGATATCGCTGCGCGAACTGGTGCAAGAACACGCCGGTGGAGCGCGGCCGGGGCATCGCATCAAGGCCGTGATTCCGGGCGGCGTGTCCGCGCCCCTGATTCCGGAACCCGAACTCGATATTGCCATGGATTTCGACACCCTGGCGGCGGCCGGCACCATGCTCGGCTCGGCGGGTGTCATCGTCATGGACGACAGCGCCTGTATGGTTGAAGTCGCGTGGCGCATCAATCACTTCTTCCACGAAGAATCCTGCGGCAAGTGCACGCCCTGCAGGGAAGGCCTGGAATGGATCGATCAGATGCTGCGCAGGATCGAGGATGGGGAAGGACGGGACGATGACATCGGGCAAATCGACCGCCTGGCGAGCAACATCTTCGGCCGTACCTTTTGCGCACTGGGCGATGGAGCGGCCATGGCGGTGCGTGCGGCCATCAAGCATTTTCGCCACGAATTCGTTGAGCACATCAACAAGCGCAGATGCGCCGCAGCCTAGCCATGCCCGTCAGCCTCACCATTAATGGCCAAAGCCACGAGTGCGAAAAAGGCACGCTGGTGCTCGATGCCGCGCGCGGATTGGGCATCGAAATCCCCACGTTTTGTTCCTATCCGGGCCTCAAACCACTGGCCTCCTGCCGCATGTGCCTGGTGGAAATCGAGGGCCTGGGAAAACTGCAACCGTCCTGCGCCACGCCGGTCAGCGATGGCATGGTGGTGAACACCCACACCGAAACGGTCAAGGACGCGCGGCGATCCGTGCTGGAGTTCTATCTGGGCAACCACCCGCTGGATTGCCCGGTTTGCGACAAGGGCGGTGAATGCGAGTTGCAAGACGCGGTCATGGCCCACGGACCGCGCAGTAGCGTGTTCGGCGAGCGCAAGCGCAGTTTCCACAGCCAGGACAAACGCTTGAGCCCCGTGATCATCGCCAACGCCAATCGTTGCGTGCAGTGCATGCGTTGCGTGCGGGTCTGCGACGAGGTGGTGGGCGCAACGTTCCTGGGCGCGGTCGGTCGCGGCAGCAACACCGTAGAGACAGGCTTTATGGACAACCTCGACGATTGCGATCAATGCGGCAATTGCATCGATGTTTGCCCGGTGGGCGCATTGATGAGTTTCCCGTACCGGCACCGCGCCCGCCCCTGGGACCTGAAAGAAACGGACACCGTGTGCCCCTATTGCGGTACCGGATGCCGCCTGACCGCCAGCACCCGCGACGGCGAACTGATGCGCGTGCGGGCCCGCGTTGGCGGCGGCTTCAACGACGAATTGCTTTGCGCGCGCGGCCGTTTCGGCCTGGACGTGGCGGATACGGCGGAACGCATTGAGACACCCATGTTGCGCCGGAACGGCCAATTGGTAAACGTTTCCTGGGCGGATGCCATCGCATTTATCACCAAGCGTTGGCAACAAGTGCTTGGAGAAGGCAAGTGCATGGGCGGCGTAGTTTCGGCGCGTTGCAGCAACGAAACCTTGTACGCTTTTCAGAAACTGCTGCGCAGCGTGTTCCATACCAATCACATCGATTCTTTCACCCGCTGGTCGCAGCCGGGCGATGCCACGGAGCATGCGTATGGTGGCTTGCATGCCCTGGTGACATCGAGTTACAGCCGCAAGCCGCTCACCGAGATACTCGATACGGACGTGGTGCTCCTGTTCGCCGACGACATCAGCCGTGAAAATCCGATTTCAGAGTACCTGCTGCGCATGCGCCAAGCCGGCCGCGGCTTTAAATTGTTCGTGCTCGGTGCGCGGCCATCGCGGGCGGATCGACTGGCCAGTTGTGTTTGCCGTTGCCGGCCGGGCGACCAGGCCGCTTGGTTGGCGAGATTACTGCGCTTGCTGGTGAAGGGTGAAACGGCGCCCGGTTTGGATGAACTCAAGACGTTTTTGACCGAGCTTGGCGATATCGGCGGAGCCGGCGCGGATCCGGATGCCAGCCTGCAAGCCCTGGTTCGTCTGTTGTCCGGGGCGCAGCGCGTTTCTCTGCTGGTCGCCTCGGATTTTCTGCGCGCGCCGAACGCGGCAAGTGTCGGCGACTGGGTGGCGAATCTGCATTTTGCGCTGGCAAGCCTCGGTAAACAGATCGAATTCCAATGCCTGTTCGACCGGCCGAACCAGCTCGGCGCCTGGGATATGGGTGCCGTGCCGAATTTACTGCCCGGTTATCGCGCGGTTGCGGATGAGCGGCGGCGCGGTGAGCTGGAACGGGCCTGGGAGGTTCGCCTGCCGACGGATCCGGGGGTGAATTTTGCCGGAATGCTGAACCTTTGCGAGGCGGGTTCCTTGGGCGCGCTGTACGTTTGCGGCGGCGATCCCTTGCTGAGCATGCCGGATGGCGACCGTGTAGCGAACTGTCTAGCCGGGCTGGATTTGCTCATCGTACAGGATGCGTTTTTTACCCAAACCGCGCGTGCAGCGCATGTCGTGCTGCCCACCTTGAGCTTCGCCGAAGTCGACGGCAGCAGCACCAACAACGAAGGCCGGGTGCAGCGGCTGGCGGCGTTTTATCCACCACGATTCGAGGCCCGTGCCGCGCCGCAAATCTTTTCCGAGATCGGTGCGGCCTTGGGGCACGGGACGGTTCCCAGCTCGGCCCGATCAATATTCGAGACGATCGGCAAGACCGTACCGGGATACGCCGAGCTGCAATTCGATGCATTGGGCGAAATGGGCGGCTTTACCGTCGCCGGCCACGAACCCGGAAAATGGTACTCGAACAAGCCTAAGCCGGGCATGGCGGGCGATGGGTTCTCGCTGGTTACCGGCAACGACTTGTTTGGATCCGGCTCCCTGGCCGATGCCTCGGCGATACTCGAACCCATGGTCCACGGGCCCTTCGTAGAAATGAACCAGCAGGATGCACAGGCGTTGGGGATTTGCGAAGGAGATCAGGTCCGCGTTTCCGGCAACGGCCACGAGGTGGTCGTATGCGCCCGCCTGAGCAAGCATTTCCCCGCCAAGCTGGTGTTTATTGCCGAAAACAGTCGCGCATTGGGGCTGAATCGCTTATTTGCGGTTGGGGCATATCCCGCGCCGGTACAAATCAGCCGCGAATCCGGGGGCGTAGATGCCGGGCACTGAAGTTCTTATCGCGGCCGGGGTCATTCTCGCCAAGGTCATCATCATGGCGGTGATCCTGTTACTTGTGCCCATACCCTTCACCTGGATTGAACGCAAGGTGGCCGGCCATATGCAACAGCGGCTCGGACCCATGCGGGTCGGTTGGCACGGCTTGCTACAACCCATTGCCGATGGCATCAAGCTATTGACCAAGGAAGACCTCATCCCCGACCAGGCAGACAAGCTCGTCTTCAAGCTGGCGCCCATTATCGCCTTGGTGCCGCCCTTCGCGGTATTTGTTGCCGTGCCATTTGGAGAAGACGTTTCCCTACTCGGCACCGAGGTCACCTTGTATTTGTCGAACATGAACGTCGGCTTGTTGTTCATTCTCGCCGTGGCCGGCCTGGAGGTGTTCGGCGTCATCTTCGGCGGCTGGTCATCGAACAGCAAGTACGCCTTATTGGGCAGCCTGCGCACCTGCGCGCAGTTGATCAGCTATGAAATCCCCATGGGCTTTTCGGTGATCGGCGTCATCATGCTCGCACAATCCATGAATCTGGTGAACATCGTCAATGCCCAGGAACCCCTTTGGTTCATCGTCTACCAGCCCATCGGCTTTTTCGTGTTTTTTGTGGCCGGGATGGCGGAAGCACAGCGCATTCCGTTTGATCTGGGTGAGGCGGAGGGCGACCTGGGAGCCGGTTACCATACCGAATACAGCGGTATGCGGTTTTCGTTTTACATGATTAGCGAATACCTGGTCATGCTCACCATTTCGGTGCTGTGCGTGATCTTGTTTTTTGGCGGCTGGCACGGCGTGCTGGTCCCCTTGCCGTCGGTGGTGTGGTTTGGGTTGAAAGTCGGCTTTTTCGTGTATGTATTCATGTGGACGCGGTTTACCTTTCCCCGCTATCGCTACGATCAGCTCATGGACATCGGTTGGAAGGTTTTATTGCCTTTGGCATTGCTCAATATTTTACTCACGGGGGTGTTGGTGGCATGAATGAAACCATTCGGCTACATCGGACCATGTTTGCGTTCCCCAGGCGGTGGTGGATATGAATATACCCAGTGCAATGGACCGGGCGGACAATCGCCAGCGATGGATTGGCTGGGCATTGTTCGCGGACCTCATCAAAGGCCTGTCGCTGACGCTGAAATACATGTTCTCGCGCAGCGTCACCATGCAGTATCCGGACAAGGAAAAATGGGTGCCGTATGAACGCTTCAAGGGCCATCACTTACTGCGTAGCGACGAAAATGGCGAAACGCTGTGCGTGGGTTGTGAACTGTGCGCCAAAATCTGTCCGTGCTATTGCATCACCGTGGTGGCCTACGAGGACGAAAAAGGCAATCGGCGGCCGAAGGTGTTCGACGTGGATACGGCGCGCTGCCTGTTTTGTGGTTTATGCGAGGACGCATGTCCCGTGGAATGCATCGCCATGGGCAGCTTTTTCGAATATTCGACGTATTCCATGCAGGAACTGGTTGCCGACCGCGACCAACTGATGCAAATGCCGGGCAAAATTGACGACGGGGGTTACATCGCCGATGCGAAAATGCATACCGCGGACGGGGTCCGCGTGACCGCCACCAAGAAACAAGACGAGAGCTGGTGGGATAACATCCACAGAAACAACTGATTGAAGCGCGTCAGTGGATGGAAGCAATGAGGACGAAACAAGCGACCGAATAAGCAACCGGACCCGCAAACAATAACAAGAGGCTTTTTGAACCTAGTGGGAATTTTTTTCTTTCTCCTGTTTGCGATCTTGGCCGTGGCATTGGCTTTGACCATGGTGATCGCCAGAAATCCGGTGCACAGCGCCTTGGCGTTGATGGGTTGCTTCGTGCAGGTGGCGGCGTTGTTCGTCTTGTTGCATTCCCCATTCCTGGCCACCGTGCAGATATTTGTCTACGTCGGCGCCATCATGGTGCTGTTTTTGTTCGTCATCATGATTCTCGATATCCGCAATGTGACGCTGCAACGATTTTTGCACGGTGGCAAATGGCTGTCGCTGGTGCTGGTTGGGTTGGTGGGGGTCGTGGTCGTCGGCGCACTCCTGAACAGCGAACGCCTGGCCCGGCTTACACCGCATCCATCGCCGTTGGGTGGCACCACCTCCGAAATCGGCGTGGCCATGTTCGGTGAGTTTCTGCTGCCCTTTGAAATCGTGTCGGTCATCCTGCTGGTGGCCCTGGTCGGGGCCATACTCATGGCCAGAAAGGAGCCGTGAGCATGCCGCAACTCGTTCCGCTATCGTGGTATGTGGTGCTGGCGAGCGTCCTGTTTCTGATCGGGCTGGGCGCCGTGTTGCGGCGCCGTAATGTACTCGTGGTGCTCATGTGCATCGAGTTGATGCTGAATGCGATCAACCTGAACCTGGTTGCGTTTGCGCATTTTTTAGAGGACGTGCGGGGCGAGATTATCGCGATGTTCGTCATTACCATCACCGCGGCGGAAGTCGCCGTGGCACTGGCCATCGTCATTGCGCTGGTGCGTCACAAGAAAACCCTGAAGGTCGACCATATGACGATTTTGAAAGGCTGACGCGGTGGCGTTCCTGCTCTCCATCAAGCCTTTATTGGCGGTATTGGTGTCGCTAACCGCGGCCGGGCTGATATTGCTGTTGCGAAACCGCCCGAACCTGCGTGAAGCCACGTCGCTGGTCGCGGCAATCGTCAAATTTGCCATCGTCGCTTCCATGGCGCCGACCATACTCGCCGGCGGGACCATCGAACTGAAACTGTTCAGCGTGCTTCCGGGTGTCGATTTCGCATTCCGAGTGGACGCGCTGGGTATGGTGTTTGCGACCATTTCATCGCTGTTGTGGATTGTTGCCGCGGTGTATTCCATCGGCTACATGCGCAGCCTGGACGAACATGCCCAAACGCGCTTTTTCGCCAGTTTCGCGGTCAGCCTGTCAGCCGCGGTGGGTGGGGCTTTTGCCGCCAATCTGTTCACCCTGGTGCTGTTTTACGAGATCCTCAGCCTGGTGACCTACCCCCTGGTGTATCACAAAGAGACCCCCGAATCCTGGGAAGGCAGCAAGAAATACCTGATTTACCTGGTGGGCACTTCCAAGACTTTTCTGTTGGCGGCGGTGGCATTGACCTATTACCTCGCTGGCAGCCTTGATTTTCTTCCCCATGGCCTGCTCGCCGAGGTCAACGCGTCGCCCTTGCTGTTGAACGTGGTGTACATCTGTTTTCTGGGCGGTTTTGCCAAAGCGGCGTTGATGCCGCTGCACATTTGGCTACCCTCGGCCATGGTTGCACCCACACCGGTGAGCGCCTTGTTGCACGCCGTAGCCGTGGTCAAGATGGGCGTATTTTGTGTGCTGCGCGTGGTGTTCAACGTATACGGGACGGGATTGATCGGGGCTTTGGGCCTGGGGGTGGCGACCGCTTATTTCGTTTCCTTCACCATCCTCATGGCGTCGGTATATGCCCTGACCCGGGATGATTTGAAAGCGCGCCTGGCCTATTCCACGGTAAGCCAGTTGTCCTACATCATCCTCGGCGCGGTGCTGTTGTCGCCCTTGTCCATGGTCGGCGGTATCGTGCATATGGCCGCCCATGCGTTTTCCAAGATCACGCTGTTTTTCTGTGCCGGCTCCATTTATTGCGCAACGCGGCGCAAGAAGATCAGCCAGTTGTCCGGAATCGGCAAACACCTGCCCTGGACCATGGGCGCATTTTTCATCGCTTCCTTGAGCATGATCGGCATTCCTCCGGCGGCCGGGTTTATCAGCAAGTGGTACCTCATTCTCGGTTCCGTGCAAGCGGACCAACTGGCGTTTCTCGGCGTGTTGCTGGTCAGCTCGGTGCTCAACGCGGCCTATTTTCTGCCCATCACCTACAAGGCGTTTTTTGAAGCCGAAACCGTCGCGGCCGCGGCACAGCCGGCACCAGCCATCCGGGAAATTCCCATGGTGGCGGCGCCACTGGTGGTAACGGCTTTACTTTCGCTGGCCCTGGGCATGTACCCGGATTACTTCGTGACGCTTGCGCAATGGGTGATCAAATGATCAAGATGCTGGCGCGATTTCTAGGCGACCCCGGATTTGCGAAAAGCCGCCGTGTCGCTTTGTATGCCGCTCTGGTCGTGGTGTTGGTCGCCGACCTGCTGGTGCCGCACCATCACGCCGTGTTTCGCTGGGAACGCTGGTTGGGCTTCAGCGCCGGTTACGGGCTGGTGTCCTGCATCCTCATCATCGTCGTGTCGAAGTTCCTCGGCCACCAGGGGGGACTCATGAAGCGTGAGGATTTCTACGATGATTGAGTGGCTGCATCCGGGCCTGGTGTACCTGTTCGGCGCCCTCGCGATCCCTTTTTTTCGCGAGCGGCCCGGTGCGCAGACCGCGCGCAACGTATACCTGATCGGCGTAACCGTAACCGCGTTACTGGCGGTCGTTTGGATGGAGCCGGGCACCTATGGCAGCGTTACCCTGTCGGGCCGGGAGATGGTGTTGGGCCGGGTCGACAAGACCAGCACCCTGTTTGCCTATGTATTTACCATCATGGGCCTGATCGGCACCCTGTATGGCCTGCACGTGCGCAAACCGGGCGAGCACGTGGCGGCGTTCTTGTATGTGGCGGGTGCGCTGGGCGTGGTGTTCGCCGCGGATTTCTTCGGTCTCTACTTGTTTTGGGAGTTGATGGCTTTTGCGTCGGTGTACCTGATATTCGCCCAGGGTGGCCGCGGCGCGATCCAGGCTGGATTCCGCTACATCCTGGTGCATGTCAGCGGCGGTGTAATCCTATTGGCCAAATCGTATTGCACGTTACCCACACCGGCTCGGCGGCGTTTGGGGCCTTGCCGCATGACGGCAGCGTTGCGTTTTACCTGATCATGACCGGCTTTATTCTGAATGCCGCCGTGCCGCCACTACATGCCTGGCTCACCGATGCCTATCCAGAAGCCACGGTAACCGGCGCCGTGTTCCTGTGCGCGTTCACAACCAAAACCGCCATTTACGTACTGGTGCGAGGGTTTCCCGGGACGGAAATACTGGTTTGGCTGGGCGCCATCATGGCGCTGTACGGGGTCGTTTACGCGGTGCTGGAAAATGACTGCCGGCGCCTGCTGGCCTACCACATCGTCAGCCAGGTGGGGTACATGGTCGCCGGCGTGGGGATGGGTACCGAACTGGCCCTGAACGGTGCCAGCGCCCACGCCTTCGCGCATATCCTGTACAAGGGGCTGCTGTTCATGGGGGCCGGGGCCGTCATCCATATGACCGGCAAGCGCAAACTCACGGAGTTGGGTGGTTTGTACAAGACCATGCCGCTGACCATGTTGTTGTACATGGTGGGCGCATTGTCCATTTCGGCGTTTCCCTTGTTTTCGGGTTTTGTCAGCAAGTCCATGGTGATCGCGGCCAGCGCGGAAGACCATCGCGCGGTGATTTTTATGATGCTGCTCATGGCCTCGGCCGGGACCTTCCTGCACACTGGCCTAAAGCTACCGTATTACATGTTTTTCGCTAAGGACTCGGGTTTGCGGGCCGCCGAGCCACCCACCAACATGTTGATTGCCATGAGCATGGCGGCCGCGCTGTGCATTGGCATCGGTGTATTTCCTGGAATTTTTTATTCGCTGTTGCCGTTTCCGGTGGATTTCTCACCCTACACGCCGGAGCATGTTACCGGCACTTTGAGCATTCTGATGTTTACGCTGCTGGGTTTCGTGCTGCTGCTCAAACAATTGGACCCGGAAAACACCATCAGCCTGGACACCGACTGGTTTTACCGCAAGGGCGGGCGCGCTTTTATGTGGGTGGCGAAGCGGCCCGTGGCGGCGTACGAAGGCGTGGTGGCCGAGTTGTCCAACACGGTCGTGTTGCGCGGCTTGCATTTTTTTGCGCGCCTGGGCTTGTGGATCGACCGCCATGTGGTCGACGCCACCGTCAACGGTGTGGCGCACTTCTGCCTGCACAGCGGCAGCTTGCTGCGGCGCCTGCAAACCGGCGTGATCAGCCACTATGCCATGGGCATGGTGATTGGTATCGTTAGCGCGGCAGCTCTGCTGGCCGTGGTGCTGCGGTAGTGGATGCCATGCATATAGCGGCCAAAAACCGATTCAATTCCTTGCACGCGGCGCCCTTGTTGCACGTGCCAAACGTGTTGGAGGGCCTGTTGTGATCGGCGCCGGTTCCTTTGCATTTCCAGTTTTGAGCACCATCGTGTTCCTGCCCATGGCCGGAGCGTTGCTGTTGTTGTTTGTGCGCCGGCCTGCGCCGGCCCGTTGGTTGGCGCTGGGTTTCATGTTGGCGGATTTTGCCCTGGTGGTGGGTCTGGTCCTGGGTTTTGATTCCAGCACC
>Ga0114931_10006635_pt1 | contig 14214 bp, 10 predicted proteins | sample 2SBtaG_FD_89579 | JGI IMG/M metagenome (GOLD analysis project Ga0114931, IMG submission 89579) | Deep subsurface microbial communities from Kolumbo volcano to uncover new lineages of life (NeLLi) - 2SBTROV14_V59a metaG | ecosystem: Environmental > Aquatic > Marine > Volcanic | place: Kolumbo...
CACCGCCGAAGTGCGCCTGCCCTTCTAGCGCTTGCAGCTCTCGCAACTGCATCCGGCCGCTTCGAGCGGCCGGCGCGCCGCCGAACCCGGCGAAGGCCCGGCCCGGCTCGCCACCCGGTCGCGGCAGAGTGGCGCCTCAGACCCCGGCAGCGCGGACGGACAGGCCGAGCCCCGCGCACGCGCGCCGCGCCAGCGCCTCGGAGGCCGTCAAGCCGGGCGACTCGATGCCGACGAGGTGCAGCATCCCCGGCGCACCGAGCGCGCTGCTCTCCTCGCACACGAAGTCGCGAAAGCCTTCGCCGGGCCCCTGCAGCTTCGCGCGCACGCCGGCCATCTCGGGGACGAGCGCGTCGTCGCCGAGTTCGGCGAAGTCCGGCAGGTAGCGCGCGAGCGCAGCGCGGAAGGCGGACGCCTTGGAGGGGTCGACGTCGTAGCGGGGCGCTTCGACGTAGGCGACGTCGGGACCGAAGCGGGTGCGGCCGCCGAGGTCGATCGTCACGTGCACGCCGAGGCCAGCGGCAGCGGGCATCGGATACACCAGGTGCCGGGTCGGCGCGGCGAGGCCGGGGCCGAGCGTGAAGTAATCGCCCTTGCAAGGGTGCAGGCGCCAGCCGACGCGCGCGGTGTCGATGCCCGCCATGCGCGCCACCCGCTCGGCCCCGAGGCCCGCGGCGTTGATGACGCAGCCCGCTTCGATGTCGACGCGCGCGCCCTCCGCGTCGCGCGTCTCGACACGCCAACGGTCGCCGCGGTGTGCGAGACCGACCACCTCGCAGCACGGCGCCAGCGCGCCGCCCGCCCGCTCGAGTTCGGCGCGGTAGCTCCCGAGCAGCCCGTGCGCGTCGACGATGCCGCTGCGCGGTGACCACAGCGCCGCGCGCCCGCGCACGCGCGGCTCGCGCGCGGCCAGCCCACGCGCTTCGAGCCACGCGAGAGACCCGGCGCCCGCCGCCTCGGCCTGCGCCTGCAGCGCCCGGAGCGCCACGACCTCGTCCTCGCAGCAAGCGACGACGAGCTTTCCGATCGCGCGATGGGCGATACCGTCGCGACGACAGCGCGCATAGACGAGTTCACGCCCCTCGACGCAGCTGCGCGCCTTGAGCGAAGCGGGCGGGTAGTAGAGACCGGCGTGGATGACTTCGCTGTTGCGCGAACTCGCCTCGCTCCCCGCGTGCCGGTGGCGTTCGAGCACGACGACGTCGCGCCCCGTGCCGGCCGCAAGGGCGCCACAGGCCATCCCGACGAGGCCTGCGCCGACGACGGCGATGTCGAAGCCGTCCTTCATCGCGGCCCCGCAGCGGCGCTCACAGACGCGTGAGCGCCACGTCCGCGAGCAGCCCGAGCAGGAACCAGCCGCCGAACTTGCGGTTGTACCAGAAGGCCGTCGCCACGAACCACATCGGCCAGACACCCTCCGGCAGGTCGGGCGGCGGCCCGTCCGGACGCGGCGCACGGTAGACGCGCCAGACCCGGCGAAGCGAGGGCGTCGCGAGGAGCGCCACCAGCACCGCCGGGGTGAAGAAGCCCGTCGCAACCAGCCACAGCAACACGGCGACCTGAGCCACCAGCATGCCGAGCACGACCGCACGAGAGACGCGTTCGCCGAGCAGCACGGGCAGGGTGCGGATGCCCTTGGCCCGGTCGGCCTCGAGTTTGTCGATGTGCTTGCCGAAGAGCACCGCCGTCGGCCCGAGCGCATACACCAGGCTCGCGACCGCCACGTCGTTGCTCCACTCGCCGGTGATGACGTAGTAGGCGCCGCCGACCATCAGCGGCCCCCACACCACCAGCACCGCCGGCTCGCCCATGCCGATGTACTTCAGCGGGAAGGTGTAGAAGAGCACGAAGAAGGCGCCCGCACCGAGCAGCCAGAGCACGGCGTCGCCACGCAGCCACACGAGACAGGCGCCCACGGCAAGCGCGGCCGCGCCGGTGAGCGCGGCGTAGAGGCCCAGGCGCGCGGGGCTCAGGAAGCCCTCCTGAACGGTCTGCGGGCCGTACTGTGTGCGGAAGTAGTTGTCAGCGTCGACGCCCTTCCAATAGTCGGTCAGGTCGTTCAGCAAGTTGTTGGTCGCGTGCGCGAGGCACAGCCCGAGCGTCACGAGAAGCCACAGCTGCAGATCGAAGCGACCCGCCCGCACCGCCAGCAGTCCCGCGAAGGCGCTCGATACGAAGGTCATGACGATGACGGCGGAGCGCGTCGCAATCAGCCAGCGCGACACGACGTCGAGACCGTCCCACTGTGCGCGATCGACGCGCGGCATTCCGGCGAGCGCGCGTCCCCACATGGTGACGTTCGGCATCGCGCCACCCTAGCACCGCGAGCCCCGGAGACCGCGAGCCGCGGAGAAGCGGGCACCGGAGCGGGTGCGCAGACGCGCGCCACGGCGCGCGCGCCCGGCGTCGGCTGCCGGACGCGTGGCAGGCCGATGCGAAGACGCGCGCCCGGCTCGCCGCGCCCGCGGCGCGCGTTATCCTGCGCGCCGATCCCCCGCAGCCGGAGCTCCTCGTGCCCATCGATCCCCGTACGCCCGTGATCGTCGGCGTCGGCCAGCACACGCAACGACCCGACCGCGGCGAAACGTCGCTCGAGCCGGCCGAACTGATGGAGATCGCAGCCGCACGCGCGCTCGCCGACGCCGGACGCGACCTGCGGCCCGCGCTGCAGAGCATCCGCATGGTGCGCGCGATCGGCGGCTACCCCGACGCCGCTGCACTCGTCGCCCGGCGCCTCGGCTTCGAGGGCGTCGAAACCGTGGGCACCCCGATGGGCGGCAACACGCCGCAGTCGCTGCTCGCCGCCACCGCCGCCGAGATCGCCGAAGAGGGGCTCGATGCGGCGCTGATCATCGGTGGCGAGGCCTGGTACTCGTTGATGGCTGCGCGGCGCGAAGGTCGCCCGACCGGTTGGAGTGAGCAGCCCGAGGGCACGCGCCCCGATCGCATCATCGGCGCGGACTTCGAGATGGCCCACCCGGGCGAGATCGAGCGCGGCATCCGCCAGCCGATCGAGATGTATCCACTGCTCGAAAATGCGCTGCGCGCCCGCGCGGGCCGCAGCGTGGACGAACAGCGCGCCTGGCTCGGAGCCCTGTGGGCGCGCGCGAGCGAGGTCGCGGCCGAGAACCCCTTCGCCTGGGAGCGCCACCCCCGCACCGCGGACGAGATCGCGAAGGCACGTGTGCCCGAAAACCGTCCGATCGGCCTGCCCTATACGAAGTTCATGAACTCGAACGAGCGCGTCGACCAGGCGGCGGCGCTGCTGCTGTGCTCGGTGGAACGGGCGCGCGCGCTCGGCATCGCACGCGACCGCTGGGTGTTTCCGCATGCCGTCAGCGAGGCGCGCGCGCTGCCGCTGTCGGAACGCGCCCGGATCGACCGCTCCGAGGCCGCGCACGTCGCGGCCGCCGCGCTCTGGCGGCTCGGCCCGGGCGAGTCCGGCTGCCGCATCGACGATGTCGCATACGTCGACCTCTACTCGTGCTTCCCTTCGGCGGTGCAGCTGCAGGCGGACGCGCTCGGAATGTCGCTCGACCGCGACTTCACCGTGACCGGGGGCATGCGCTTCGCCGGCGGCCCGTGGAACGACTACGTCACACACGCCATCGCCACGCTCGTCGAGCGACTGCGCGAACATCCGCAAGAACTCGGCCTGTGCGGGGCCAATGGCGGTTTCGTCAGCAAGCTCGCTTTCGGGCTCTACTCGAGCCAAGCGCCCGCGCGGGGCTTTCGGCGCGTCGAAGCACGAGAGCCGCAGACCGGGCGGCGCGAACTCGACCGCGCGCCGAAGGGCCGCGCACACGTCGAGAGCTACACCGTCATGCACGACCGCGCTGGCGCGCCGACGCGCGGCATCTTCGCCTGTCGCATGCCCGACGGACGTCGCGCCTGGGGCATCAGCGAAGAGCCGCCGATGCTCGCCGAGGTCGTGCGCAGCGACGCGATCGGTCGCGTGCTCGGACTTCAGCCCGACGGACGCGCCTGCTTCGCGTAGGCGCCGCCCGCGGGCGTGAACTCGGCGCGCAGTTCTCGCCAGCAGCGGGCTGCTTCGCTCGCGGCGAGGGGCGCGAAGCCACGCCACGGCTCGGTCGCGGGCGCGAAGGGCTCGCAGCGCGTGCGCGGACAGGGCCCGGCGAGGCGGCGGCGCAGGTGGGCACGCAGGCGTTCGGCCGCCTCGTCGCGCGCCGGGAGACCCGGCGCCCCCGCGAGCCCGGACACCCCGACCGCGTGCGAGAACCACGCGTCGAGTTCGTCGACCGCGATCGTACGCGCGCCGTCGACCTCGACGCCCTCGCCGAGGCGGCGCACATCGACCGCCCCTGCACCATGCGCGATCGCGTCCGCCAGCGCGCGCGCCGCGTGGAAGTAGACGGGGTTGCTCGCACAGGTGGCGCCCGACGCGCTGCGCACGGCCAACGGCGCACCGTAGCTGCGGGTCGTCGATGTGAAATCACAGCCCGCCAGCAGCACGCGCGACGCACCGAGACGCCGCGCCAGGTGGAAGGCCGTCTCGGAGACGGTGACGAAGGGTTCGTCGATCGTCGACAGCCCGGCTTCGCTCCAGACGGCTCCCTCGAGTGTGGGCGAGCGCAGGTGGAAGAGGAAGCAGCGCGACGGGCAGCGGTCGAGCACCGCCGGGTGCGACGCAGTGTCGGCGAGCAGCGCGCCGAAGGGCGCCGCGCCCGGGCCGAGCAGCGGCGTCAGCAGGTCCTGCGGGTCGGGGTTCACGACGAAGTCGACGCGCACGTCCGCGCGCAGCAGACGCTCGAGTGCCTGCGGCGCTGCCAGCAACGGCGGCCCTGCCGCGCGCAGCGCCGGCAAGGCCGCGTCGAGCGAGGGGCCACCCGACGCCACGACGACGCTGCGTCCGGCGAGCGCACCCTCGATCGAGTCGAAGCAGCGCAGTCGCGACATGCGCCGCAGCGCGTCGAAGCTGCGCTCGCAGGCGACCGCTGCACGGTGCGAGGCCGGTTGCGCGCGCTGCAGCACGCGCAGTGCGAAGCGCTGTTCGAAACGCGTCAGGTCCTCGTAGCCCGGGTGCACCGCGACGTGCGCCAGGCGCCCTGCGAGCGCGCGCTCGAAAGCCGCGGGCGAGCTGGCATCGGGCGGCGCGCAGCGCGGCGCGCCGGGCAGGTTGCGGATGGCCCTGCGCAGCTCCGCGTGGAGCGCCCCGAAGGGTTCCCAGACGACGACGTCGCTGCGCGTGTGGGCACGCAGCGCCTGCACCAGCCAGCCGAGTCCGGCGCCGATCAGCACGATCGTGGCGGCGGGGCCGGCTTCGCGTGCGATGCGTTCGGCCTGTCGGCGCGCTTCGCACTCGGGGTCGTAGCTGCCGTGCACGCGGCGCCCGCCGATCGCGAGGCTCGGCGCACCGCTGCGGGCGCGGTCGACCTCGAAGGTCACTTCCGCTGCAGCGCGTCGCATGCCGTCGCGATCCTCGCCTGCCTGCCCGCAGTCCATGGCCGCTCCCGAGCTGCAAGCGGCGTTCCGCGCGCCGAAGCGGCGGCGCCCCACCCCTGCGGCGTCGAGGCGCAGGGTGGCGCGACGGGGTTTCAGATCGAACCGCGCACGGTCCGGCTGCCGACACCCTTCTCGCAGCTGCGAGAATGCCGCCCCCGCCGGCAGCGCTCGCGCGGCGGGCGGGGGCGCGGCGAACGACGCCCTCGTCAGCTGAGCGCCTGCCCGGCGGCGGCGCTCAGGTGACGGCGCCGGCGACCTTCAGTGCGAGGATGCGCTCGGTGTCGTAGCCGAGTGCCTCGAGGATGGCGTCGCCGTGCTCGTTGAACTCGGGCGCACGGGCGGTGCCGGTCGCTTGCTCGTCGTACTGCACGGGGCTCGCGACCAGCTCGAACTCGGTGCCGTCACTCGTCGCCGCGCGGGCGATGTAGCCGTTGGCGCGCACCTGCGGGTCGGCCGCGACCTCCAGCGAGTCCTGCACCGGCGCCCACTGGCCCGCCAGCGTCGCGAAGCGCTCCGTCCAGGTGGCGAGCGTCTCGCTCGCAATCGCTTCGCGTACGATCTCCGCGGCCTCCGCCGCGTTGGCCGCCAGCTTCTCGGCCGTGTCGAAGCGCGCGTCGTCGGCGAGTTCCGGACGGCCGATGTGGCGGCAGAAGTCCGCCCAGTACTGGAAGGCCTGCAGCATCACCAGCGCGACATAGCGTCCGTCGCTCGTGCCGAAAATGCCGACGAGCGGGTTCGACGGCGCCCCCATTCCGCCCGGCATCGGCGTCACCCAGGGGTTGCCGGTGCGCAGCGACAGCGCGATCGAACCCGACAGTGCCCACGCCCCGGCGTTGAGCAGCGAGACGTCGACGACGGAGGTCTCGCCCGTGCGCTCGCGCTTGAAGAGCGCCGCGGCGATGCCACCGGCGATCGTCATTCCGCCGACCGAGTCGCCCCAGGCCGGGCCCGGCTGCGAGAGCACCCCGTCGAGCTCGCGCGGCGTGACGCTCGCCGCGTTGCCGGCGCGGCACCAGAAGGCCGTCATGTCGTAGCCGCCGCGCTCGCGTTCCGGCCCTCGCGGCCCGAAGGCGGTGCCGCGCACGTAGACGATGTCCGGGTTGGCCTCGCGCAACGTCGCGACGTCGAGGCCGAGCTTCTCGAGCGTGTGCGGCAGCTTGTTCGTGAGGAAGACGTCGCAGCTGCGGGCGAGATCGAGCAGGACGGCATGGCCCTGCGGGTTCGCGATGTCGATACCGATGCTGCGCTTGCCCCGGTTCGAATGCTCGTTGATGACGTGCACGCCGCCGGTCAGCGGCATCACGCCGGAGCGCACGAGCCCGCGCATGGCGTCGCCGCGCACGGCGTGCTCGACCTTGATCACATCGGCGCCCCAGTCGGCGAGGATCGCGGATGCGGAAGGCACGAAGGTATGTTCGGCCACCTCCAGGACGCGCACGCCCTTCATCACGTCGCTCATCCGGTCCTCCCGCTGTGCCTCGGCGGCAGCGGCTATTCCAGTGCCACTGCGAAGTGTGAGATGTAGGGTGCGAGCTGTTCGCGCAATCCGTCGGCCGTGAAGCCCCACTCTTCGGGTCGGTAGCGATGCGTGCCGAACTTTCCCTTGGGCTTGTCGGAGAGGTACTGCAGGACGCGCTCGCCATGCGCCTCGCTGAAGGGTCGCCCCATGCCGTCGTAGGCGCGCCGCAGCGTGTCGACCGGGTCCTTCATCAGGCTCTGGAAGTGCACGTCGACGAAGCGCGCGCCGCGTTCGCTCTCGCGCACGGCCACACTGCCGTTGAGCGCCGCCGCGAAGCCGGCGCTGATGACCTGTGCCAACGTCTGGAGGTCGACCGCATCGCGGCGCAGCCACTGCACCATGGCCGTCGTGCTCACGGTCGAGGGCATCGTTTTCGCCGGGTCGCGGTGTGTCTGCACGATCCAGGCATCCGGATAGGTCGCGAAGAGTGCGTCGAGTGTCATCAGGTGGCCCGGCGTCTTGAGCAGCCAGGTCGACCGCTCACGGCCACGCTGCAGGGTCTGCAGGATGCGCCGGTGGAAGTCGTAGTCGACGGCGACGTCCGGAGCCCAGCCTTCGAGCTGCGCGATCATCGGCCAGTGCATCCCGGCGAACGACGGCATGTCGAGCGTGACGCACTCGACGGGCAGGTCGGAGCGCAGCTCGTGGATGGCCGCGAACTCCGGCTGCACGACCGCCCACAGCTCCTGTTCACAGCCGCTCCAGAGCAGGCGCCGGTCGTCGCCGCCGTCCTCGGGCAGCGGTTGCGGGTGCAGCGCCTCCCAGGCCAGCGGGGCGCGCAGCGACGGGTCGAGCCACAGCAGCTCGAACAGGATGGTCGTGCCCGAGCGCGCCGGACCGGTCACGATCACCGGCGCTTCGATCGCCTCGTCGAAGAGGCCGGGGTCGGCATCGGCGCGCAGGGTCATGAGCAGGCGCGAGCGCAGCGCGCGCAGCAACTCCTCGCGCGTCATCAGCCGACCCGTCGTGTGCAGGTCGGAGCGATCGAGCGCATCGACGAGCGAGGCGAAGCGCGCGGGCCAGTCCGGGTCGCCCAGGTCGCCGCGCGGCATGCCTCCGAGCGAAGCCGCGGCCGTCTCGAGCAGCTCGTCCGCATCGAGCGGCACGATGCGGCGCGCATCACCTCCGACCGCGCCCGCCATGCGGTTGACGAGACGCACCCACTCGGGCCGTTCGTAGCGTTCGCGCATCGCAAGCAGGGCAGAAGCCAATGCGAACCCTCCGTCGGCGCGTCTCGCGGCACGGCCTGCCACTGCGCGCCCCGACGAAGCAGCCTACCACGCAGCCGCGCGTGCGCCGCAGCTGCGCACGCGTACGAAGAGCGCCGGCCGCGTGCTAGGGCAGCACGACCTCGATCAGCGAGGGGCCGGGCTCGGCGAAGGCGCGGCGCAGCGCCGTCACGAGCGCATCGGCGCAGTCGACGCGCGTGCCGGGAACGCCCATGCCGCTCGCCAGCGCGACCCAGTCGAGCTCTGGGTCGCCGAGATGTGTGAGTGCGCGCGCCGCGGGTCCAGGCTCGGCGATGCCGGCGCGACCGAGCTCCACCTCCAGGATGCGATACCGGCGGTTCGCGCACACGATCGTGGTGATGTCGAGGCCCTCGCGCGCCTGCGTCCACAACGCCTGCAACGTATACATGCCGCTTCCATCCGCCTGGAAGGCGATCACCGGGCGGTCGGGACACACGATGGCAGCACCGGTCGCACAGGGAAGCCCCTGCCCGATCGCACCTCCCGTCAGCCCGAGTTCCGTGTGCGGCGTGGCGGCGGCGGAAGTCATCGCATAACCGAGGCCACTCGTCGCGGCCTCGTCGACGACGATCGCGCCCTCGGGCTGCAGGGCGGCGAGCGCCACGCCGAGTGCGCCGACGTCGAGCGGGCCGCTGCCGGTCGGCGGAACCGGGGCCTCGCGAGCTTCCACGTCGACACCGTCCGCGGCGCCGACGTGCTCGGCGAGCGCCTCGAGTCCGGCCTCGAGGTCGTTGCGCGCGGACCACTCGAGCACCTCGCAGCCTCGCGGCGCCAACCGGCTCGGCTGGCCCGGGTAGCCGAAGAACGAGACCGGCTCCCGTGCGCCCGCGCACACCAGGCGCGTCACGCCCGCAAGCGCGTCGATCGCCTGCTCCGGGAAGTAGGGAACGCGCTCGAAGGCGGGCAGCCCACGGCCGACCTCGACGCGGGCGGAGAAGTTCTCGCGCCGCACCCGACAGCCGGTCGCGGCGGCGATGCGCGCTGCGGCACGCAGGCCGCGCTCGCCGAGCGCGCGGCCGCCGAGCAGCAGCAGCGCCGACGCCCCTTCGCACACGAAGGTCGCCGCCCGCGCGAGCGCCGCATCGTCGAGGTCTTCGGGCTGCGGCGCGGCCGCCCGCGGAAGCGCGCTGCAGGTTTCCCACTGCCGGTCGGCCGGCGCGATCACCGTCGCCACGCCGCCGGGGAGCGCCTGGCTCGCCGCCAGCGCCTGCACGCCGCAAGCCGCGAGCGATCCCTCGTCCTCGGCCGTCTCGACCCGGACCGACACCGGGCGCGCCAGCGACGCGATATCCGAAGCCAGCGGCGCGTCTGCCGCGCGGTGCCAGGTCGCCATGTCGCCGACCACGTTGACGACGGGCGAGTGCGCCCGGCGCGCGTTGTGCAGGTTGGCGATGCCGTTCGCGAAGCCCGGCCCGAGGTGCAGCAGGGTCATCGCCGGGCGCCGCTGCATGCGCGCATAGCCGTCGGCCGCTCCGGTACACACGCCCTCGAAGAGCCCGAGCACCGAGCGCATGCCGGGCACCGCATCGAGCGCCGCCACCAGCGACATCTCCGTGGTGCCGGGGTTCGCGAAACAGACCTCGACGCCGCCGGCGACGAGGCTGCGCACCAGGCTCTCCGCGCCGGTCACTTCTGTGGGCGCTCGCCGATGATGCTGGCGCGCTCCATCACGCGCACGTCGGGCCAGTAGTCGCTGGCGGCGTAGTGCTGCACGGCGCGGTTGTCCCAGAAGGCCAGCGAATCCGGCTGCCAGCGGAAGCGGCACTGGTACTCGGGGTACTCCGCCTGCCGGCACAGGTGTTCGAGGATCGGGAGGCTCTGGTCACGCGTCATGCCGGCGATGTGGGTCGTGAAGATGCGGTTCACGTACAGGTAGCGGCGACCCGTGGCGGCGTGCGTCGGCGCGACCGGGTGCTCGACCGGCGGGTACCGGGTGCGCACCTCGTCGGCGCGGCTCGCGGGCACGTTCGCGCCGAAGGCGAACGCGTAGTCGTGCACCGCGACCATGTCGTCGATGCGCTCCTTCCACTCGCCCTCGAGCCCCTCGTAGGCGGCATACATGTCGGCGAATAGCGTGTCGCCGCCGGTTTCGGGCACTTCGATCGCGCGCAGCACGGCGCCCATCGACGGGCACTCGCGCCAGGTCACGTCGTGGTGCCACAGGTTCTCGTAGCCGCCGACGTCCGCCGACTTCGCGAAGCGCACGAGCTCTGGCTCGTCCGTATTGGGAGGGATGAAGGGGTGCAGCTCGAGCTCGCCGAAGCGGCGTGCGAAGGCCACGTGCTGCGCCGCCGACAGCCGCTGGTCGCGGAAGAAGATCACCTTGTAGTCGTGCAGCGCGGCGCGCAGCTCGTCGACGACCGCCTCCGCGAGCTCGCTACGCAGGTCGAGGCCCCGGATCTCGGCGCCGATCGTGGAGGCCTGCAGCGTCGCGTCGAAATGTCTCCAGCGCAGCTTCGAGAGCCGTTCGCGCTCGCCGTGCAGGTGGGCGACCGGCCCCATCGCCAACCCGCCGTAGTCGGGCAGACGCAGCCGCATCGCGTGCAGCGCTTCGACGCCCTCCTTGTCGACCACGACCCCACCCCGGCTCGATGCCACCGCCATGTCTGCTCCTTCCGGCGCCTCCGCGCCCCATCGCAGCGCAGCCGCCGCGCGCGCAGGCGACGCATCATACACGCGCGCCCGCCCGCGCCGCCGCGCCCGCAACGGCTCAGGCCGCAGAGAAGGCCGCGCCCCCGTCGACCTTGAGCACGGCGCCGGTCGTGAAGCTCGAGGCGTCGCTCGCCAGGTAGAGCGCTGCGCCAACCACCTCCTCGGCGCGGCCACCGCGTCCGAGCGGCACCACGCTCGCGAGGCTGGCCTTGATCTCGGGCGTCCAGGCCTGCGCGATGTCCGTCAGGAACGGGCCGGGCATGATGCAGTTGACGCGAACGCGCGGAGCGAAGGCGCGCGCGAGCCCGACCGTCAGGTTGTTGAGGCCCGCCTTGGCCGCGGCATAGGGAATCTCGTGGGGGGTCGGCATCACGGCGGCGATGCTGCTGACGTTGATGATGGAGCCGCCCTCGCCCGCGGCCATGCGCTCGCCGATGCGTACCGAGAGCCGGAACGGGCCCTTCAGGTTCACCGCCATCACCTTGTCGTAGAGCGCCTCGCCGACCTCGCCGAGCGACGGGTACAGCGGAGACATGCCGGCGTTGTTGACGAGCACGTCGACACGACCGAAGCGATCGTACGCGGCGTCGACGAGCGCATCGCACTCCTGCCAGCGCCCGACGTGGCAGGCGATGGCCGCCGCCTCGCGGCCGCCCGCCTCGCGAAGTTCGCGCGCGAGCGCCTCGCAGGCGTCGCCCTTGCGGCTGGCGACGACCACGCGCGCACCGCGGCGCGCGAAGGCGCGGCAGATGGCAGCGCCGAGACCGCGGCTGCCGCCCGTGACGAGCGCGACGCGCCCGTCGAGGTCGAAGGACGCGTCGCCGGACGCGATCGCGCCGCGGCCGGGCGGCGGGGAACCGTTCGCAGAGGTCGGGTCGACCATGACGGAGCCGCTCCTCCTTGCGAGCAGGGCGCACACGGCAACACCTGCGCATGCGTAGACGATGGGCCGGACGACGTCCTAGGCTAGCGTTCCGCCAGCGCGCGCGGCCGAGGCGCGCGCGCATTTCCCGTCCCTCGCGAAGGAACCGCCGATGAGCGAAGACCCCGGACTCTTTCCCGGCGCGTGGGCGCGCCGCACCCCCGACAAGCCGGCCGTCATCATGGGCGACTCGGGCCAGGTCGTCACCTACGCCGAGCTCGACGAAACGGCCAACCGCCTGTCGCAACTCTTCCACGCCGCCGGCCTGCGACCGGGCGACCACATGGCCTTCTGCATGGAGAACCGCGCCGAGTACCTGCCGATCATGTGGGGGGCGCACTATGCCGGCCTCTACTACACGGCGGTCAGCTCGCGACTGACGGCGGAAGAGCTCGCCTACATCCTGCGCGACAGCGGCAGCCGCGCCTTCATCACGAGCCCCTACAAGGCCGAGGCGGTCGCACAGATCGCCGAACTCGACGAATACGGCGGCCTGCTCGAAGGGCTCGACCTGCGCCTGGCCGTCGGCGGCGACGTCGCCGGCTTCGACAGCTTTGAGCAGGCGCTCGCCGCGGCGCCGGACACGCCGCTGCCCGATCGCGTCGAGTCGCTTCCGATGCTCTACTCGTCGGGCACGACCGGGCGTCCCAAGGGCGTGAAGCCCGCTTTCGACCGCAAGCCGCTCGGCAGCGGCGAGCCGCTCACGGCGCTCATGGTCGGCTTGTTCGGTGCGAAGGATTCGAGCGTCTACCTGTCTCCGGCGCCGCTCTACCACTCGGCGCCCCTGCGCTACTGCACGCAGTTCCTGCGCATCGGGGCCACGGTGGTCGTGATGGAGCGTTTCGACGCGGAGCAGGCACTCGCGCTGATCGAACGGCACCGCGTCACGCACAGCCAGTGGGTGCCGACCATGTTCGTGCGCATGCTGCGCCTGCCGGAGGAGACACGCGCCCGCTACGACGTCTCGAGCCTGCAGATGGCCGTGCACGCGGCCGCGCCCTGCCCGGTGGGCGTCAAGGAAGAGATGTTCGCGTGGTGGGGCGACGACGTGATCCACGAGTACTACGCCGGCACCGAAGGCAACGGCTTCGTGTACTGCTCGCCTGCGGACTGGCTCGCCCACAAGGGCAGCGTCGGCAAGCCCGTCAACTGCACCGTCCACATCGTCGACGACGAGGGCAAGGAGGTGCCGACCGGCGAAGAAGGCACTGTCTACTTCGAGGGCGCCAACCTCCAGAGCTTCGAGTACCACAACGACCCGGAGAAGACGGCCGCCAGCCATCTCGGTAACTGGAGCACCCTCGGAGACGTGGGCAAGCTCGACGCGGACGGCTTCCTCTACCTGACCGACCGCAAGGCCAACATGATCATCAGCGGCGGCGTCAACATCTACCCGCAGGAGACGGAGAACATCCTCGCCGTCCACCCGAAGGTGCACGACGTGGCGGTCTTCGGCGTCCCGAACCCCGACTTCGGCGAGGAGGTGAAGGCAGTGGTGCAGCCGGCCGACATGGCTGAGGCCGGCCCCGAACTCGAACGCGAGCTGATCGCGTACTGCCGCGAGCACCTCGCCGACGTGAAGTGCCCTCGCAGCATCGACTTCCGCGAGGACCTTCCCCGCCACCCGACCGGCAAGCTCTACAAGCGGCTGCTGAAGGATGAGTACTGGAAGGGCCACGACACGCGCCTGCTCTGACGCGGCGGCCGGCAGTGTGGCAGCCGTGCGAGCGGGACCGGGGCCCCGCCGGGTACACGCGGCACGGCGTCGCCCTCGATCTCTGCGGCCCGGAGTCCGCCGGTTCCTCTGCGGACAGGGCCGGAATTCCGGGTTGACAGCCGAGGCGTCCCGGGACTACGAGTGGGAGGTCCCCGTAGACGGACTCGGACATGCGCCCGAGACGGACTCGGACCTGCCGCTGGAGACAGAGGTCTCTTCCGGGGTCTTCACCCGTCCGCACAATCAATCTTCTGGAGGGAACGATGCGAAAGCGACTTCGACTGGCCTGCGGCCTGGCCGTGACCGCGGCACTGCTCGTGACGACCTCGACCGCGCAGGCGAGCGTGATCTGCGTCTCGGCGACCCTCGCCTCGTGCGAGGCGACGATCGCCGATGCGATCGCCGCCGCGGCAGCCGGCGACACGATCGCCCTGCGCCGCGGCGTCTACTACGAGAACGTGGTCATCCCACCCGCGCTCACCGGGCTCAAGATCACGGGCACGGCGGGCAGCATCCTCGACCCGGGCGACGACGGCTTGAACCCTGCGCCGAATACCGGCGTGGGCATCGCCATCCAGGCCGATGACGTGACGCTGCGCGGCTTCAAGATCCGCAACGGCGATACCGACCAGGTCACTCTCGCCGCCGGAGTCACGGGGACGACCCTCACCGGCATCCACTCGCTGAACGCCGA
>Ga0114931_10006636_pt1 | contig 14206 bp, 12 predicted proteins | sample 2SBtaG_FD_89579 | JGI IMG/M metagenome (GOLD analysis project Ga0114931, IMG submission 89579) | Deep subsurface microbial communities from Kolumbo volcano to uncover new lineages of life (NeLLi) - 2SBTROV14_V59a metaG | ecosystem: Environmental > Aquatic > Marine > Volcanic | place: Kolumbo...
GTTGATAACTGATGAGTTATAACATTTACCCATTTTTTCTCCTTTGTTTTATGTGAAGTTTTAAATAGAAAAATATACTTAGGCTAAATTTGCTTTGTTCAAATTTTAAGAATATATCTTTCAATTGAAATTATTGAATATTAAGTCTAAAATCAATTTGGATAGGTGTTGGTGTGATTTGGGTAATATCTTTATTAATCAACTTTATCTTAATAATCTTTCGCTTAATATTTCTTGAATGTTTCTCCTTCCATCAAGAACCGAATGAATATATATAAGATTATTATTGATTTCATATATTATTCTGTATGGTTTATAATGGATTTCCAAATATCTTTTTATTCCGGTTAATCTTAACTCTTCAGGTATGTGCCCTCTTTCAGGATATTCCTCTAATTTGAAGCAAGTTTTTTCAATAGCATCTAATAGTTTATAAGTAGAAGAGATACTATCATTTATAGCAACATATATAAATATTTCCTTTAAGTCTCGCTTTGCTTTAGCATCGATTAAAACTTTATACTTTTTCACATTATTGCAAAGATTTTAATTCTTTCCTCAATTCGTTAAAAGTAGATTTTATATTATCAGCATCTTTGCTTTGTTCATTTGTCATTGCCAATAACTTAAGCATCGCCAATGTTTCTTGTACTTTTTCATACATTTTAATGTCTTGAACAATAACTTTAGCTTCGCCGTTTTGAGTGATGACATAGGTTTTTTGATTTTTATTAATTTCATCAACCAGGCTTGCCGCATTAGCCTTAAGATAACTTATTGATTTCACGGATTCACTTAATTTCATAACTCAGTCCTTTTTTGGACTAAATTTAGTCTGTTCTGATTATTTTGTCAAGTTGTGTCTTTCCCAATCCTTAAAAATCCCTTTGGAAAAAGCTAAAGAAACAAATATTAATTCGTATTGAAAACGATAAAGTTGAATATTTCAAAGAATTAGGCCCAAAAACAGGAATCCCTTATCAAGATTATATCATTTTTTATAAAATTGAACAAAGGACAATATTTATACATAGAATACTTCACGGAGCAAGAAATTACAAAACGATTCTTTAATATTTTATAACTATCACACTTGGTGGTTGAATCTACCACAAGAATTATTTCACATTTTGATTTCTAAAAAATATAATTTATCTTCGTCAACAGTTCTTTAACATTTTTATGGTGTCCCGATAAATATTGGGAAGAATAGGGAAACCGGTGACCAAATTAAAATAGTTTGGAATTCCGGTGCTGCCGCGCAACTGTAAGAAAGTTTGTTGTTCAGCAAATGTCACTGATTTAATTTAAAAAATTGGGAAGGCGTTGAACAATTATTTCGAGCCAGGAGACCTGCCATAAATTTTTTAATAATCAACCTTCGCGGGCGAGGTTCGGTTAATGAGTTTAATTTAACTCATTTCAATTTTTCTCCCCACGAAGTTACAACCTTTTAATTTTTTACAGGAGTAACTTCAATGAATAATTCAACTTTACTAAAAACAGTTCTTCTTTTCTTTTCTTTTTCCGTTTTTGCAAACGCACAAAATAAGTCGGCAGTTAAAACAGATTCAATAAAAACATATTTATTGAAAAAAGTAGTAGTAACTGCAACTAAAACCGCTGTACCTGAATATGAATTGGCAAGTTCTATTTCGGTTATTGATTCAAGTACAATTTCAAACTCAAACAGCAGTACGGTATTAGAATTGTTGCAAAACCAATATGGAGTTTCTGTTTCACATCAGGGCGGCAGAGGCTCTATTTCACAAGTTTATTTGAGAGGAGGTAACCCGGATTTCACACTTGTTCAGGTTGACGGAATTGAAATGAATATGCCGAATGATGTAAACAATACATTTGATTTTACTGATTTGTCGGTTGATAATATTAAAAGGATAGAAATATTAAGGGGCGCTCAAAGTACACTATACGGAAGCAACGCTATCTCCGGAGTTATTAATATTATTACAAAAAAAGGCTACGGCAGACCGAAACTTAATGTTTCTTTGGAAGGTGGTTCTTATAATTCATTTAAAGGTTTGGCTTTACTAAGCGGAAATATAAAAAAATTAAATTATACACTTTCATTCAGCAGAGAAAAAACGGACGGCTTTTCATCGGCAAACGTGCGGTTCGGAAATACCGAAAGAGACGGTTCGGCTCGTTATAACATAAATTCAAGAATCGGTTTAAGTTTAAAAGATAATCTTAACATTGACATGTTTATACATTTTACAAAAGCTAAATCAGACCTAGACCAATTTGGCGGAAAGTTCGGCGATGACCCAACATACATTTACAATTTAGAACAAGGGGCTTACAAACTGCGTGGAAAGCTGCTTTTATTAAACGGCAAATGGGAACAAACCGTTTCAGTATCTTTCCTTAAAAATTTAAGAAGATATAATTTTGATAATTCTTCTGCTCGCTCAAGAAGTTTTTACGATGGAAGAAGATTGAAATTTGCTTGGCAAAATAACTTTAACCTTAAAAACAATCTTATTACTATCGGAGCTGAAACAGAAGTAGAAAGTGCAAATTCAGATTATTACTATTTGGGAAAATACTCAGGAGCCGTACCTTTTATAAGTCCATTTCCTAAAAAATCTATAAGAAGTACGGGCGTGTATCTGCAAGACCAAGTCAAATTAGGTGGAAAATTCTTCGCTTCCGGCGGACTTCGTTACGATACACACGAAAATTTTGCTTCTGTGCTTACTTTTAGAATAGCTCCTGCTTACATTATCTGGCAAACCGGAACAAAAATTAAATTTACTTACGGTACAGGTTTTAAAGCTCCTTCGCTTACAAATCTTTTTGATCAATCATTCGGCAACCCTAATTTAAATCCGGAAAGAAGCCGAAGTTGGGATGCAGGAATTGAACAGTATTTTTTAGATTATAAATATATGATTGGAGTTACTTATTTTCACAATACATTTAATAATTTGTTCGGATTCAGCAGCAACTTTAAAGTATTTAATATAAAAAAGGCAAGAAGCAAAGGCGTGGAATTTTATATGACATTAAATGCAAATGATAACTTTGTTATAAATGCAAATTATACATACACTATAAGCAAGGACGAAAGCGGAAGCAAAAGTGTTGCTTTACTAAGAAGACCGGAAAACAAAGCATCTCTTGATTTCAATTACAACGTAAACAGAAATACAAATTTAAATTTACAAGTAAACTATACGGGCATAAGTTATGATAATAATTTTTCTTCTTTTCCTGCTAAAAGAGTTGTTTTGAGTTCACACATAATTGTCAACTCTGCGATTTCTTATTCTCTTACAAATAATTTAAAATTGTACGGAAAATTTATCAATTTATTAAATGCAGATTATGAAGAAGTTTTTGGATACGGGACAGCAAAGCGTTCGGGTTACGTCGGTTTGAAATATAATTTATAAAATAATTTTATATCTTTGAAAGCAAGTACAATTATTTTTATATTATCTTATTAAAGATGAAGATTAAGTAACTACAAAAAAGAAATTAAATAGGAGCTAAAATGTTAGAAAAAATATTTAACAAAAGAAACTTGGTTTTATTAACCATCATTGTGGCTGCTGCATTCACACGGCTCATTCCGCATTGGCCAAATTTTACGGCTATCGGGGCAGTAGCTCTTTTCGGCGGAGCTTATTTCGACAAAAAATATTTATCGTTTGCAGTGCCTTTTGCTGCATTATTCGTAACAGATTTAATACTGGGTTTACATTCAACTATGTGGGCTGTGTATTTAAGTTTTGCATTAATAGTTGTAATAGGATTTAATCTGCGCGAACAAAGGAAACTATTAAATATCGGCTTATCTGCTGTAGCTGCATCGGTATTATTCTTTTTAATTACTAACTTTGCCGTTTGGCTTTCATCTCCAATGTATCCGCCTACAATTGCCGGATTAGTAGAATCATATACTTTAGCAATTCCGTTTTTCCATTATACTTTGCTGGGTAATTTATTTTACGTTGGTGTGATTTTCGGAATTTTTGAATTTGCAAAACTCAAATTTCCGGCATTGGTAAAAGCTTAAATTTATAAAAAAATTACAAATACTATCTCAAAAGTAATTTTCAAATAAAAAATCTGCGAAAATCCGCTTAATCAGTGTTATCAGCGTTCTATTTTTTAATAAATCGATTACTTTTGAGACAGTATCCTTTTTATATGCTAAAAGATGTTCCCATATTAATTGATTTTGACGGGGTTATTAATTTAGGCGGTAAACCGACAGAAGACGCCTATGATTTTTTAAATTTTTTAATAACAAACAACATCCCTTCTTATATCATTAGTAATTCTACATTAAAAATCGGAAGTGAAATTGCCGCATTTTTAAAAAGAAACTCACTCCCCTTTCAAATACCTTGTATGACAACAGTAGATGCTACAATTAAATACTTGAAATCAAAAAAAATAAAAATTTCTATCTACTGTAATAAAAATGTTAAACAGTATTTTAATGAATTTATAACCGAAGATAACCCTGACGCAGTAGTCATTGGTGATTTAGGCAACAATTGGAATTATGAAATACTGAATGAAATTTTCAACAAAGTTTTGAACGGAGCAGAAATTATTGCGATGCAAATGAATAAATATTGGATAAAAAAAGATAAGCCTGAATTGGATGCCGGAGCGTTTATATCGGCAATTGAGTTTGCATCAAGTAAAAAGGCTTTTGTAATAGGCAAGCCCTCACCAATGTATTTTAGAGAAGCACTTAAATTATTAGGATTTTCTGAAGATAGTAAATTCATAATGATCGGAGACGATATAGATAATGATATTGACGGAGCTCAAAAATCAGGCGGAAAAGGGATACTAATTTATACCGGTAAAACTACAAGGAAAATTGCCGATAATTCGAAAATCAAACCGGGTTGGGCAGTGAACCATTTATCGGAAATAAAAGAAATACTAATAAATATTTAATCACTATAATCTTACTGTTTAGAAATTCTGTTTTTATTATTTCTTCTGCCTCTTTTATAAGCTAAATCAATTATTTTTTTTAATGCTTTAGCATAAGTGTAACCCGCCGCATCCATCGAACGCATAAATCCCGCACCCTCAGTTAAATCAGGATTAGGATTTACTTCAAGCACAAACAATTCATTGTTTTCTGAAAGACGCATATCCACCCTTGCATAATCCCTGCACTGCATAGTTTTAAAAGCTTTTACCGCAATTTCTTTAGCTTTGTTTTCTATTGTTTTAGGGAGTACGGCAGGACAAATAGGAATTGTTTTATGATAAGCTTCATCGTGTGGTTCCCATTTTGCTTCATAGCTTACAATATTATATAAATGTTCCGGCATTGTGCTGAAATCAATTTCACTTATCGGAAGTGCTTTCGGTTTTTCATCGCCTAATATTGCAAGATTTAATTCCCTGCCTGCTATAAATTCTTCCACCAATGCAGGCTGTTCATAATATTCCAAAACATAATTTATCCGTTTTATTAATTCATCGTTGTTAGTTACAATAGAATTATTTTCAATACCAGCACTTGCATCTTCTAAAGCAGGCTTTACTATTACCGGAAAATTTAACTCGTGTTTTATTTTTTGAATTGGTCTTTCAGTAACAAAAAATTTTGGAGTTATAATTCCGACTTCGTTCAGCATTCTCTTTGTTAAAATTTTACTCTGGCAATTAGCCAATGCCATAGCAGGAGCTCCTGTATAGGGAATACCGAGCAATTCCAAAAGCCCTACAATATTCATTTCCAAAGTAGGGTCGTCATTAAACAATTCAATAAAATTAAAAATTATATCCGGTTTGTTTTCTTTAATGTTATTTAAGAAGAAATATAAATCATCTTTTATATTTAGAGCATAACAACTGAAACCGATTCTCTTGAGCTTTCTTGAAATTATTTCGTACTCTTCCATCGGAGTTAGGTCATCAATTTCAAAATAGGGAACAAAATCCTGTTCTTCTATTATTTCTTCGTTAATTTTTTTGTAAATACTCGGGTCGGCTTCGTTGTAAACTATGGCAACTTTCAATCTTTTTTTCATATTAAAAATAAATTTATAAAAAAATCCCTTAAAAATATTCCTTTCATGTTTTAATTATAATCATTACTTAAATTAAAAATAAAGAAGCAATAAGTGTAGGTCTTTCTATAGATGTAAATGATTTTACATCAATAAAAAAGCAAAGCAATAAAGAAGAATTATAATAATCTTATACTAACAATTTTAAATGGTACAAAAATATAACCAAATTATAATAAGGCCTATTTGTAATGGTTTGGTTAAGCCAGGACAGAAAGAACGTAATTAATCAATTATAAACTTTAAGTAAGATAAATAAATAAATCATTTGAATTTCTAAAAAATGATTTTTCACAAGTTATTTTAATTTGTTTATTTTTAGTAACCATTATTAATAATCTTTACAACGCTGAAGGATCGAATCATCATGAAAAAAATTTTGCTTATTGTTTTTATATTATTATTTCAAACAATTAGTTTTTGTCAAGGTTCAGCAGGTGTTGATGCTAAATTCGAATATCGTTCTTTAATAGACATGCCTACAGCCGGAATTTTAGAAAAAGGATATGTAGGCTTAACTACTAATATTATGCCTAATGGTGTATTGATAGAGAAACTAGAAGTAGGGGTATTTGATAATGTTAGTTTTGGAATTTCTTACGGCGGTTCAAATATAATTAGCAGCGGTAAAATAAATTGGTATAACTATCCGGGAATAAATTTTAGAGTAAGAATAATAAATGAATCAATATCATTTCCTGCAATTAGCGTAGGCTTTGACTCCCAGGGTAAAGGAACATACTCTGATGTCAATAACCGTTATGAAATTAAATCACCCGGGTTTTATGCTGCTGTAAGCAAAAATTTTTCTTTCATTGGTTTTTTAAGTTTGCACGGTACGGTAAATTATTCATTAGAAACAAAAGACGGTGATAATTTTGCAAATTTTTCAGTAGGTTTTGAAAAAACTATCGGTGCTAAAATATCTTTAATCGGTGAATACAATTTTGCACTTAATGATAATTCATTTGCTTCTGCTTTCGGTAACGGTAATGGATACTTAAATATGGGGCTCAAATTTGGAATTGGAAACGGACTAACTTTTGAATTTGATTTAAGAGATTTACTGGACAATAAAAAATTAAACCCAAGTTCCGCTGATCGCGCTATTAAAATTGAATATATTAAAAGCATATTTTAACTTTTTTTTATAAAAATATGTTTAATAATAATTTAACAGATATTGCCTTAATCTAAATTTATTGTAGATAATTAGATACGAAGTGTCCATTTAATTATACACATTCCTTTTACATACAGCATATTTATTTATTTTTTGCATTTTTTTTTAGGCAAGATAATTGTATAGTAAAATATGAGTCAAAGGAGATGATATTATGAAAACACTAAATAAATTAATCCCGATATTTATTTTAATATTAACATTCTTTATTTCAGGATGTTACACGCAGTTAGCTGTGAGGGATAGAATACCTGATAACCGGAAAGCAGTAAACAATGATGAGCCCAATAATGATGGGCAGTATTATGATAATGCTGACACTCTAAATACTGATGACCAATACTACGATAATGTTGATGATTCTTTAAATAATTATGATGGTTACTATTATAATGACAATGAAGATAACCCTCAGTATAATCTCAGTTTAGGTTTTGGATATGTCGATCCTTGGTATAGTAGTTTTTATTATGGAACTTCTCCATACTTCGCATTCCGGCCATATTCATATTACGGATATTATAATCCATATTATTGTTGGGACCCATACTCACTATTTTGTTATCCTAATTATTATTACTCAAGTTTTTATGGATCTTATTATGATTCTTTCTTCCCCAATTCTTTTTATTATGATAATTACTATCCTTATTATGGTTATTATAATAATGATTATTACAATGGGTTTTATAAATACCGCTATAGAACAAATACCGGCTACAAACTAAGAAACCATTCGGGACTACGCGGTAAAATTTATACAAGTAGAACAAGAACACGAACCAGAATATCAAGTACTAATACAAGAGATTACCGTAACAGAAACAATGAGAGAACTGCCGGTAGAAGATATATTAATAGAACGAGAGCTACTAATAGAAACACAGAAAGAAGCAAAGTTAGAAAATCAAGGGAAAGAAACAAAAGTAGAATCGGAATTATTAAATCACACAGAATAAGAAGTAAAAATTTAAGAAGAGAAAATAGAACAAACATAACTAATAGAAGTAGAGCACCAAGGAAAAGATATGCAGTTCCTTCACATACTACTAAAAGGACTTACACAAGAAGAGCACCGCAAAGAACTAACAGAAGCAACGTAAGAGCAAATAGGTATGTAAGAAAGTATAACTATAATAGACATTCTAACAGAACATACACAAGAAGTTATCCATCAAGTCATACACGTAGGTCTTATTCTCGACCAAGTAGGAGTAATACAAGACATAGTCCATCAAGAAGTACTAATAGAACTTCAAGACACAGAGGAAGATAAATTATGTCCAATAATCTGAAAAGTCTTTTTTTAATTCTTATTACATCAATTGTTTTTACAGGATGTTATACAGTTGCTTGGCAACCCGGTGAGGCTTTACCTACAAAAGATAATTTAGAACAAATTCAAACAAGCTTTTATAATGTTAATGATTTCGGAGTATTCAGCGATTATTATAATTCGGCCTGGTGGGTAAATCCGGATTATGATTTTCTTAGAAATAATTTAACTGCTAAAAATGATTTAGATGACAATAATGAAGTCTCGGATGGAATTTTAAGTGGAGTGGATATAGGCATCATAATTCTTAACCCATTACCTATAGCACCACCTGCTATTATTTTACCAAGCCCTATAAAGTTACATAACACTACAACAGTAAAAGACGGCAACCCGACACGAAAAGTCAGACAAGATAGAAATAAAATTAGAAATAATAACGGCGGAAGAAAAACTACAAAAGGAAGACAAAGATGAAATTTAGTTTAGTAAAGATTTCTTTAATCTTTTTAATTATTGTATTTAGTTTTTCAAATAATTCTTTTAGCCAAGGTATTCCTGATGTGTTAAGATTGGGAGAACCGGGGTTGGGTGTTGGAGCAAGAGCATTAGGTATGGGAAACAGTTATATAGCTTTGAGTGATGATGCATCGGCAATGTTTTTTAACCCTGCCGGCTTAGGTTTGATGAACAGGATTGAAATCTCAGGAGGGTTGAATTATGATAGAACTAAAAACAATACGACATTTTTTAACTCAATAACAAATGAAAAAGATAATTCAACAAAATTTAACAGGTTCAGCATTGTTATTCCTTACCCAACATTTAAAGGAAGTTTAGTATTTGGTTTTGCTTTTCATTCTGTTAAAAACTTTGATAAATCATTAAGTTTTGATGGATTTAATAAAGATACAAATTCTATGATACAGAATTTACTGGACACAGATATTCCCTTTGATTTATTTTTAACCGATACTGCAAACAATACTCCCATCAATGGAAATCTGAATCAAAGCGGAAATATTCTTTCAAAAGGCTCAATAAATAATTGGGCATTTTCGGCTGCTGTTGAAGTATCAAAAAATTTGTACGTTGGATTAACAATTAACGCAATTACAGGCTCATTTAATTCTAATAACGACTATTTTGAAGATGATATAAAAAAATTATACCAAGGTGAAACAGCAGCAGGAGAACCTTTTACTAAAGATTTTCAAACATTTCATTTAAATAGAATATTGGACTGGAATATAAAAGGTTGGTTTGCAAAAGTCGGCTTACTCTATCAAATAAATAATAATATAAGGTTTGGAGCAACAATACAATTCCCAAAATATTATAAAATTGATGAACAATTCTTAGTCTCCGGTTACAGTCAATTTGGAACCGGCAATTCTGTTGACTTGAACCCCGATAAATATAGCGATGGTGTTAAATATGATGTTGTTACACCTTTTACTTTTTCTGCGGGATTTTCTTTTAATGTAAGAGGATTAATTCTTAATGCTGAAGGTACTTTCACAGATTTCTCGCAGTTAAATATTGAAAATCCCGATGGTCTCAGCAGTCAATATGTAGGTGGTGTAAATAAAGATATTATCACATCTTTAGATCAAGTATTCTCTTATAATTTAGGTGCAGAATACACTATTCCAACAGCAGGGTTAAGAATAAGGGGCGGTTATTTTGTGCAGCCATCGGCATATAAAAATGATCCCACTCAATATGATAGGAAATATGTAACAGCAGGTGTAGGTTTCTTGCTTGCTAAAAATATAGGTGTGGATATTGCATACGCCCACGGTTGGTGGAAAAATATTGGTGATAATTACGGCGCAAACCAATCACGAACATTTCAAGACATTACAAACGACAGAATTTTACTTGATTTAACTTACCGAATTTAAAATTAAAAATTATTTATTAGCAATATAAATCCGATTTCTTAATTGATATTAAATATTAGATGAAATCGGTTCTTTTTATTTAGTTTATATTCAGTACAAAATTGAAATCTTAAATACTAAAAGTTATATTTCAGTTTTACAACTAAACTAGTTTGATGAAAAAGATTATTACTGATTTTACTGAATCGTTCAAATTATTTTATACCGAAAAGATAAGTACATCTAAATCAGAACTGAATAATAATACATTGTTTAGTTTTGTCTTTCCATATAAGAATATTGATCTTGATGTAATTTTGGGAAAAATAAATTCATTTTCTCCATCCTTTAGTTTGGAGAAACCTGAAGAAAATTTTAAGATTTTAGCATTCGATTCCATTTTTAATTTAAACGATAATAGGATAAATAATTCAGCTTTAATTTCTGCTTTTATAAATGAATTAAGAAAAAACACATTTGAGAATTGGAAAAAAGAAATATCAAAAGATATTCCTTTGTTTGTCGGCGGAATGAAATTTTTAAATAATAACAGCTCTGAGCTTTGGAAAGATTTTAATCAATTCAATTGGTTTATCCCTAAATATTTATTTATTAAAAGACAAGATTTTTCCGGTATAATCTTGAATGTTTTTCATATTTCTATAAATGATATAGACAAATTTTTAGTCCTAATTAAAAATGATTTAAATAAATTATTTACAGAAGAAATTAAAAATGAATTGAATAAAAACTTAATTGAAAACAGTTTCAGTTCAAATGGAAAAGCCGAAAAACAAAATTGGATAAATAAAGTGGATAGTTTGTTAGATTTAATCCAGAGAAAAGAAATTGATAAAGTTGTACTGTCCCGAAAAATTTCACTGAAACTTAAAGACAAACCAAATTGGAATTATATTCATAAAAAACTGACTACTAATTTCCCCTCTTGTCATTTTTTTGTTTTTCATAAAAATAAATCTTTCTTTTTCGGTTCAACGCCTGAACGACTTGCAAAATTTAAAAACGGTACTGTGGAAATTGATGCACTTGCCGGTTCTGCTCCACGAGGTAAAAATAAAAATGAAGACCGGATGATTGCAGAAAAATTATTAAACAGTCTAAAAAATATCAATGAACATAATTTTGTAATTGATCACATAAAAAATTCAATTAAAGAAACAACTGAAGAAATTGAGATCCAAAATAAATACAACATCAAAAAATTAAATAACATACAACATCTTCACAGCCGAATTTCTGCAAAATTAAAAAATGGATTTACACCCTTTGACCTTTTGATGAAACTCTACCCCACCCCTGCCATTTGCGGAGTCTCCCGTGAAAAAGCTTATTCAATTATAAACGAATTTGAAGATTACGAACGAGGAATGTATTCGGGCGTAATTGGTTGGTTTAATTTTTACAACGAAGGTGAATTTACTGTAGCATTAAGATCCGCTGTAATAAACGAAAAAAAGCTAACAGCATTTGCAGGCAGTGGTATAGTTGCAAGTTCCGATCCAAATACTGAATTTGAGGAAACAGAAATAAAATTAAAAGCAATCCTCAATTTATTTGATGAAAAATATTAGTGTAAATAAAAACATTGCCTGGTCAACTGCATTAGTAAAAGAACTTGCAGCAAACGGAGTAAGATTTGCTTGTATCTCACCGGGTTCACGTAACACACCGTTAACAATTGCTTTTGCTTCCAATAAAAAAATAAAAAAATATGTTTCTATTGACGAAAGAAGTTCCGGCTTTTTTGCTTTGGGATTGGCAAAAGTAAAAAAAGAACCTGTTGTAATTGTAACCACTTCCGGTACGGCTACTGCCGAACTTTATCCTGCAATAATTGAAGCTTATAAACAAAGGTTACCATTAGTTGTTTGCACTGCTGACAGGCCTCCGGGATTTTTAGAAAGAGGTGCTAATCAAACTATTAATCAGCAAAATCTTTACGAAAATCATATTCGCTTTTTTAAAGATATGGGAATACCGAAATTAACTGTTAACAAAATCAAAAATTTAAGGAAAACAGTTAAAGTTGGTGTCGATATTTCACTCTATCAAAACCCTGGACCTGTTCATTTTAATTTTCCTTTTGACAAACCTTTTGAACCGGATAATTTTACAGATAAAATAGACCCTTCATTTAAAAACGTTTTTCAAAATAAAAATTCCGTTTCATATTTCTCTATAAAGCCAACAAAGGATTTTACTTACAGTAAAAAATTGTTTAAAAATTTAATCTCAGACATTAATAAATTTGAAAAAGGAATTATAATTGTCGGCCCGGAAAATTACAAAGATGATTTTCACAAAAAAGTTGTACAACTCGCCGGTAAATTAAATTATCCAATCCTTGCTGATGGTGCATCTCAATTAAGATTTACTGCTAATTCAAAAAAAAATTTAATTGCTAATTACGATGCATTTTTAAGAAGTCCAAAATTTTATAGAAAACATAAACCTGATATCATTTTACATTTCGGCAAAACAGTCACTTCAAAAAGTTTGGAAGATTATCTCGCCGATATTAAATGTCAAAAATATTTAATAAATGAATATGGGGATATATTTGATTCTTCAAATAATACTACAGCTTCTTTTAAGTTTTTGCCATCAGTTTTTTGTAATGAATTAATAAAAAAATTAGTCAAGAAACAAAATAAACATGATTGGTTAGATTTATTTTTAAATGCAGATTCTATTACAAATGTAATAAAAAACAAAATCATTACTGAAGCTGCATTTCCAACAGAAAGTAGAATAATTACGGAAGTTATAAATTTAATACCTGAACACTCAAACATAATGCTTTCAAACAGCATGCCGATAAGGGATTTTGATTATTTCGCTCCTAACACTAACAAAAAGATTACTGTTTTTAATAACAGGGGCGCAAGCGGAGTTGACGGAATTATTTCTACTGCTGCCGGCATTGCAGAAAGAAGTAAAAAAACTACTGTTTTATTAACGGGAGATATAGCATTTTATTACGATATAAATGGGCTTTTGATTGCAAAGAATACATCGGCTCCATTAATAATTATTTTAATAAACAATAATGGCGGTGGAATCTTTAGAGTTCTTCCAATCTCAAAATATAAAAACGTCTTTGCAAAATATTTCTTGGCATCCCATAATCTGAATTTTTTTGCGTTGACAAAAGGATTTAGCGGTAAGCATACAATTATAAAAAATTGGGAACACTTTAAAAGTTCCTTTAAAACAGCAACAAAAAGACACAACCTTCAAGTACTTGAAATAAAAACCGATTCTATTCAATCGTTTAATGTAAGAAAACAATTCTGGAGTAAAGTTAGGCAGTCCCTTTGATTATAAAAATTGATAAAATTAATCTGAACGTTGAAGCTCCCCCATCCTTACCTGCAAACAAAACTTATATATTTTTACTTCACGGTTTTACCGGTTCTGCAAATGATTGGAATGGAATTGCTCAAGGAATAAATAACAATTTTATTCCAATTTCCATTGATTTAATCGGACACGGAAAAAGTGATTTTCCGAATGAATTAAAATATTATCAAGCTGATTCATTAGTAGAGCAAATAAAAAAGATAACTACACATTTCACAGAAGAAAAATCCATCCTTTGTGGATACTCAATGGGAGGAAGATTGGCTTTATCTTTTGCTAATAAATATCCAGGAAAGTTAAAAGGATTAATTCTGGAAAGTTCCACATACGGAATAAAGGATGAAACGGAAAGAAAAGTTCGGAGAAAACAAGACAAAGAATTGACGGAATTTATACAAAC
>Ga0114931_10006637_pt1 | contig 14205 bp, 16 predicted proteins | sample 2SBtaG_FD_89579 | JGI IMG/M metagenome (GOLD analysis project Ga0114931, IMG submission 89579) | Deep subsurface microbial communities from Kolumbo volcano to uncover new lineages of life (NeLLi) - 2SBTROV14_V59a metaG | ecosystem: Environmental > Aquatic > Marine > Volcanic | place: Kolumbo...
AAGGTTTCGGATGATTACATTAATGATGTTGAGCATGCTATGCATGTCCAGCTTTTGGCGTTCTTCTTCACTGAGTTTGAGCAGGTGGGTGACTTCCATGTTGACTTATGTTTTTTGAAAAATCGGAAAAGGTATTTGTGAATTTAAAGGGGAATTCATGTCTTCTTTTTCTCCGCTTTATGATCTTATTCGCAAACCTGTAAGAGGGTTCGGATGATATCGGTTGTCGTGACAATGCCGGTAAGTTTTTTACCATGAAGCACAGGGAGGGCATGAAACTCGGCATGGGTAAGGATTTCGGCCGCTTTTCGCACAGAATCATCCTCGTTGGCCGTTACCGGACTTTGCTTCATTATCTGCCAAACGGTAAGCATGTCGGCCAGAACCCGGTCGGCACCGAGTTCGGAATCTCCGAAGGTCTCGTTGAAGGTCATTCGCTGTATATCGGTCAGGCTGACGATACCTACCAATTTCCCGCTACGTACGACCGGAGCATGTCGGATTTTATACTTTGAGAAGCGTTCGCGGGCTTCGCGCAACGTCACCTTCGGGCTGAATTTTATCACTTCCCGCGTCATTATGTCTTTGACCTTTAATTCATCCAATTCCTTATTCATACTTTCCTTTCTTTATCAATCAAATCTAGCAATTGGAAGCCATTGGAGTAATGATAAAAGTCAATGTGCCCGGGTGCTTTCGTTTTGAACTTCTTCGGCAAACTGCCTTAATTGGCGCAGTTCAAAAAGGGCCTGCTCCATATTGCCGGTATCTTTTATGATGAGGGCAAGGTTTTTAGGGCGTTGCTTGAGTTTGAAGCGTCCCGGATGCCTTTGTACATAATCGAGGATGGCAGCAAAGCGTAGACTGTCGAAAAAATGCGAATCTTCATTGCCGATAAAAATGCCCTGTATTTGTTTCTGCTTGATAATCAAGCGCTCGAAGCCCAGTTTTTTTGCCTCCCATTGCAGGCGGATGGCTTCGACAAGGGTACGTGTGGCAGCCGGTAGTGGTCCGAATCGGTCGATCAACTCTTCCATGAATCGTTGCAGCCCCGCTTCGCTTTTGATGGCATTGAGCTGCGTGTAGAGGCTGAGTCGCTCATTGCTGCTGCTCACATAAAACTCCGGAATGCGCATTTCAAAGTCGGTCTCAAGCAGAACCTCCTGGACAAACTCACTTTGATTTTTTAGTTGATCGGCAAAGAGCTCTTTGTAATCTCCTTCTTTTAGTTCGCGGATGGCCTCATTCAATATTTTTTGATAGGTTTCGAATCCTATTTCAGCAACAAATCCACTTTGTTCGCCACCAAGAATGTTGCCGGCCCCCCGAATATCTAGATCGCGCATGGATATTTGAAATCCGCTTCCCAGTTCCGCAAATTGCTCAATAGCCTTCAGGCGCTTTCGGGCATCGATGGTGAGTGTACTCAACGGGGGAGAAAAGAGATAGCAAAAGGCTTTTTTATTGCTCCGACCTACTCGCCCCCGAAGCTGATGCAGATCGCTTAGCCCGAAATGATGGGCATTGTTGATGATAATGGTGTTGGCATTCGGAATGTCGAGTCCTGCCTCGATGATATTTGTGCTTACAAGCACATCGTATTTTTGAGAGATGAAGTCCAGCATATGCTTTTCGAGCTCGTGCCCTTCCATCTGGCCATGGGCTACTCCAATACTGACATCGGGGCAAAGTTTTGAAATCATCAAAGCAATGTCCTCAATGTCTTTTACCCTATTGTGAATGAAGAAAACCTGGCCGCCCCGGTAATACTCATGATAGATGGCTTCCCTTAATATTTTGTCATTAAAGGTGTGTAATTCCGTATGGATGGGTTGGCGGTTGGGGGGTGGAGTGTTGATGACCGAAAGATCACGTGCGCCCATGAGGGAAAATTTCAAGGTGCGTGGAATGGGGGTGGCCGTTAGGGTGAGGGTATCTACATTTAGCTTCAGGTTTTTGAGTTTTTCCTTTGCCGCTACACCGAATTTCTGCTCCTCATCAATGATCAATAGGCCGAGATCTTTAAACTGAACCTGTTTGCCGATGAGGCTGTGTGTGCCGATGATAATGTCCGTTTTTCCTTCTCGCAGTGCCGCCAGGGATTTTTTCTTTTCGGCCGAAGACTTGAAACGGTTGATATAATCCACTGTGCAGGGAAAATTTTTGAGCCGCTCACTAAATGTTCGGTAATGCTGCATAGCCAGAATTGTTGTGGGAACGAGTATGGCTACCTGCTTACTGTCAGATACGGCTTTGAAGGCAGCCCGCATGGCTATTTCTGTTTTTCCGAATCCCACATCACCACATACAAGACGGTCCATCGGGTGAGGCTTCTCCATGTCTTGTTTTACGTCATTGGTGCATTTGAGTTGATCGGGCGTGTCTTCGTAGATAAAAGAGGCTTCGAGTTCGGTTTGCAGATAGTTGTCTGGCGGAAAGGCATGACCTTTTTGTGCCTTGCGTTTGGCATAGAGCCGGATAAGCTCATCAGCTATATCCTTGACTTTGCGCTTTGTTTTTCTTTTCAGATTTTCCCAGGCATCTGAACCGAGTTTATTTATTTTCGGGGGCTTTCCTTCTTTGCTGCTGTATTTGCTGATCTTATGCAGGGCATTGATATTAACATACAGCAGGTCATCATCTTTATAAATCAAACGGACAGCCTCTTGTGCTTTGTCATTTACTTCAATTTTCTCGAGGCCCGAAAATCGCCCCACACCATGGTCGATGTGCACCACAAAATCTCCTGGTGAAAGCTCGTTGAGCGCCTTGAGTGAGAGAGCCCGGCTTTTTGAAAAGGCTTCTTTGATTCGGTATTTGTGATAACGATTAAATATCTGATGATCGGTGTAGCAGGCACTTTTGTGATCATGGTCTATAAAGCCGTGGCTAAGGGAAAGAGCTACCGGAGTGAAACTAACTTCGGCATTGAGATCTTCGAAAATCTGGTAAAAGCGCTCAATTTGTTTTGGATTGTCGGCAAAGAGATAATTGTGATATCCTTTCTTTTGATTCTCAACCAGCGCCCGGCTCAGAAGCTCCAAGTTTTTGTTGAATGCCGGTTGCTCCTCTATTTGAAAATGAAATTGTCTGGACGTGGAAAAGAGGCTTTTTTTACTCAACTCCAGCGTGTTTGCCTTATGAAGATATTCTTCCCATCGGACGGCTGAAGTAAAGGGAAGGTGCTCTTCGTCTTTTCGAAAAGGATGGTCTTCTTCAAGGGCTTCCTGCCCAACGGCTTGTAGCATCTCAAATGCTTTGGACTGCAAATCACGGATAATATCTAGCGCCAGGCCCAGATTGCTGAAAGTCCAAAGTGTATTGTCCGGGAGGATATCGAAAAGATCGGTTTTCTCGGACGCCTTGAAGTGGGTTTGAATGTTGGGGATGATGGTTACCTGGCGGATTTTCCGGCTCGAGAGCTGCGTGGCCGGGTTGAAGGTACGTATGGAATCCACCTCATCGTCCCAGAGCTCAATGCGATAGGGCAGCTCATTTCCAAATGAAAAAATATCGACAATACCCCCTCGTATGCTAAACTGCCCCGGCTCGTACACAAAGTCGACCCGTTCGAAGCCGTAGCTTACCAGCAAATCTATGATAAAGTCCACATCCAGCTTTTCCTGCATCTGAATGTGCAATGTGTTATCATCCAGTATTTTTCGGCTGACTACCTTTTCAAAAAGCGCTTCGGGGTAAGTGACCAGAATCTCTGCACGGGTATCGCCCTTGATAAATTTATTGACCGATTCGGTTCGCAGTAATATGTGATTGTTGTTGAGCTGTTCGAAGTGCCCCGGACGTTTAAAAGAATCGGGAAAGTAGAAGATGTCTTTTTTCTTCAGGAGAGCGCTCAAGTCATTCTGAAAATAAGCAGCAGCATCCTTGTTTTCCATGACAATGACATGGTTCAGCTTGCTGCTGAGGTAGAAACCGGACATAGCCATCCCCGCAGCAGAGCCCGTGAGCCCACTCCAAATTATGTGATTACCGGGGTTTGTCCTTTCTGTCAGATGGGCACATTCTCTTATGCGTTCATCCGCCTGCCAAAGGGACAATAATTCATCAAGATTCATACACTTTCCCTGCAAAGGTAAAAGCCTTTTTTTCTCGGGCGGGCTAAAAATTAGTCCTTCTTCGCAATTTCTTTTTATAGGGCAAAACTTTCACCACAGCCACATGTCCGCGATGCATTGGGATTTACAAAGTGAAACCCTTTGCCATTCAGTCCATCCGAAAAATCGAGCGTAGTGCCGTAGAGATAGAGCACACTCGCGGGGTCTGTTACCAGTTTCATGCCTTTGTCCATTACCACTTCATCATCCTCTCTGATCTGATTGTCAAACTCCATCTTATAAGTCAGACCGCTGCATCCACCCGCCAAAACGGATATTCGAATAAAATAAGAGTCATCAAGCTGATCGGCTTTCATCAGCTCCAGGGCCTTTTCCCTGGCTTTTTCCGAAATACTGAGTGCCAGCATATTGTGGTCTTTTTATGTTCAGGCAAATATAAACGAGCGGTAAAAATACCGATGACAAAGAAACGACTATTTGCTTTCTTTGGTTCAATCCAAATATTATTGGGAAATTACATCGTGAAAACTCAGAGGGATGAAATTGAAAAAAATAGAACACATCGGGATTGCTGTTAAGGATCTGGAGGCGGCATCGGCTCTTTATGAGAAATTGCTTGGCCGGGAATGCTACAAGCAGGAAGCGGTGGAGACTGAGGGGGTACGAACGGCTTTTTTTGAAGTGGGTGAGAGCAAAATTGAACTGCTTGAAGCCATGTCTGAGGACAGCCCGATAGCCCGCTTCATTGAGAAACGAGGCGAGGGTATTCATCACATCGCATTTGAAGTAGATGATCTGAAGGCCGAGGCTGAGCGACTGCGTTCCGAGGGTTTTCGGGTACTGAGCGATGAGCCCCGCCCTGGAGCCGATAATAAACAGGTGCTTTTTCTCCATCCGAAATCAAGTCATGGTGTACTCATTGAATTGTGCCAGGAAGAAGCAGACGATTTATAATGAGGACTAAAAATTACCGGCATCTCTTTTTTGATTTGGATCATACGCTTTGGGATTTTGAGCGCAATTCGCACGAAACGCTGCGGGATCTCTTTGATGAGTTGCAACTGCAGTCTCAAGGTATTGCGGACTTCGAGCTTTTTATCGAGCGATATGAATTTCACAATAAATATTGCTGGATACAATATCGCAATGGAAGAATGAAGAAGGAGGAGGTACGTGTCAATCGTTTCATCTATGCCCTGGCTGACTTTCACATAGAGCGGAAGGATATTGTGTATACCCTTTCAGACCTTTATATTCAACGAAGCCCCGAAAAACGGAACTTGATAGAAGGAGCTACTGAAGTGTTGGAGGCTTTGCGTCCGGCATATCAACTTCATATTATCACCAATGGATTTGAAGAGGTGCAATTCAGAAAATTAAGAAATACGGGACTGCTTCCCTATTTTGACAAAATTGTTACTTCGGAGCGTGCAGGGGCCCTTAAGCCCTCGCCCAGAATATTTGAATTTGCATTGGAAAGTGCATCGGCCAGCTGCTCGGAAAGCGTCTATATCGGTGACAATCTGGAGGCTGACATGCTGGGCGCACGAAATGCAGGGTTGGATCAGGTCTATTTCAACCCAGAAGCCCGGCCCCATGGAGAAAAACTTACTTATGAAGTTCAGTCCCTCTCCGGGCTGATATCCATTTTCATATAAAAAAAAGCCGCTTCATACGGAAGCGGCTTTGCTTTTTCTGAAAACAGGAAGAATTTTATTCTTCTTCTTTTTTGCCTTCGTTACCATGTTTTGCACAACAGGCGGCTTTAGCGCTGGAGGATTTGCCTTCGCAGCTTTTGATGTTGGCCGAAGATTTTTTCTGGCAACAGGAGTGAGTAGCCTTTTTGCCGGCACAATGATTTCCCGGTGCGGGAGCTGCAGCCGGAGAAGGGCTTACCTGTTCCACCTTACTGTTGTTGTCATTGGTGTTGGTGCTTTGTGCCATGGCTACCGAAGCCGACAATACAAGCGCAAATAAAAGAGTGAGAAGATTTTTCATAAGTCAATTTTTGATGATCAAATTTTTGCTATAACGGTTCTGTTTGCTGTAGTTATATCTCCTAAAGATACATTTATTTTCAAATCAACGGGTAGAAATAAATCGACCCGGCTCCCAAATTTAATAAATCCTAGTTCATCGCCCTGCTTTACGCTATCACCTACATGCACATGATTGATTATTCTTCTTGCTATATAACCGGCTATTTGCCTAATCATAATAGTTGCATTTATATTTTCAATCACCACAGTGGTTCTTTCGTTGAGGGTGGATGATTTGGGATTCCATGCCACCAGGTATCGTCCCCGGTGGTGTTTTTTGTAGCTAACGCTGCCGCTCAGGGGGATGGTATTGAAATGCACATTGAAAGGAGACATAAAAATGGAAACTTGTTGCTTTTTATCATTGAAGAACTCTTTTTCGAATACCTGCTCTATGGCAACGACCACCCCATCAGCCGGTGCTAGAATGAGGTGGTCATCAGGTGTGACTGGTCTTTTAGGGTTGCGAAAAAAAGCAATAACCCATATGTTCAAGATGAAAATGCCTCCGAGAAGAATGTAAAAGAAAGCGGGAATGCTGAAATAAAAAAATGCAAAAGCCATAGCCAGGATAATGACCGAAATGCCGAGGGACATCAAAATCGGATATTTCCCGGTAGGATGAATAAATTGCATTTTAATGAATATTAAACCAGCCCCTGTGCCAACATGGCATCAGCTACTTTTACAAAGCCTGCAATATTAGCACCTTTCATGTAGTTAACTTGTGTTCCGTTCTGCCCGTATTTCACACATTGTTTGTGTATCTCTTTCATAATGTCGTGGAGCCTTTTGTCAACTTCTTCTTTGCTCCAGCTGTAGCGGATAGAGTTTTGAGCCATTTCCAGACCCGATACGGCTACTCCTCCGGCATTTGAGGCTTTTCCGGGTGCATAGAGCACATGGTTGTTACTGAAAACTTCGATGGCTTCCGGTGTACAGGGCATATTGGCACCTTCGGCTACCAGTTGAATTCCGTTTTTCACTAATATTTCGGCATCCTCACCGCTAACTTCATTTTGTGTGGCACAGGGTAGTGCTATATCACATTTCACTCTCCAGGGGCGTTCTCCGGGGTAATAGGCCAGCCCGAATTTTTCGGCAAATTTGCTGATTCTTCCCCGGTCTACATTCTTAAGTTTCATTAGATAACCCCATTTCTCTTCATCCAGGCCATCCGGGTCGTAGATATAGCCTCCCGAATCGGAAAGTGTGACTACCTTGGCCCCGAGATCTATCAGTTTGCAGGCTGCAAACTGGGCTACATTGCCGCTGCCCGATACGGCACAAATCTTTCCTTTCAGATTGTCACCTTTCAACTTGAGCATTTCTTCCACAAAATAGACACATCCGTAACCGGTCGCTTCGGGCCGGATGAGGCTTCCCCCATATGAAAACTCTTTGCCTGTAAGCACACCGACAAATTCATTTTTCATCCGCTTGTACTGGCCAAACATATATCCGATTTCCCGGCTGCCTGTACCGATGTCACCTGCCGGAATGTCAATGTTGTTGCCAATATATTTGGCCAGTTCGGTCATGTAACTCTGACAAAAACGCATTACTTCATTATCACTCCTGCCACGCGGATCGAAGTCGGCCCCCCCCTTGCCGGCCCCCAGAGGCAGTGTGGTCAGACTGTTTTTGAAAATTTGTTCAAAAGCCAGAAATTTCAGAATGCTGAGATTTACCGTGGGATGCAATCGCAGCCCGCCCTTGTATGGACCGATGGCACTGTTCATTTGTATCCTGTATCCCCGGCTGATCATAATACGGCCATCATCGGTCATCCAGGGAACCCGGAAAATAAAAATACGTTCGGGCTCGCACATCCGCTCAAAAATCTTGTTCCTGAAGTACTTCGGGTGTTCCATCGTAAAGGGAAACACATCAACAGCTACCTCAGTCACAGCCTGCATAAACTCTCTCTCTCCCGGATTTTTTCTTTTGATCAGGCTAAGGAATTTTTTAAGTTCCTTTTGAGGATCAAGCTTGCTTGGATTCATTGAAGTTGCCATGCTTATGTATCTATTTTCAGTTTAAATGAATAATATTTCGAATTAGTAAATAAAAAAATACCGGTGTTAGTGAAAAGAGTAGTGAATCGAAACGATCCAGCAACCCACCATGTCCGGGTATCAATGAACCGGAATCTTTGATTCTTATATTCCTTTTGATAAGAGATTCGAGCAGATCGCCCGTGATGGAGAAAAAAGAAATAATCAGGGAAAGGGCCGGCCAGTCAAACCAGTCGGGCATCACCAATAATTTGTACAAAAAGAAGGACAGTACCAGGGCCATGATGGCTCCTCCCAGCGCACCTTCAGTGGTTTTGGCAGGCGAGATCCTTTTGGCCAGCAGATGTTTGCCCAGATATTTCCCGATGAAATAGGCAAAAACGTCATTGGCCCATATCAGCAAAAGCACACCGATAAAAATGCGTGGATCATATACTTTGCCGGTCGGAAAAACAAAAAATACGGATAAGCACACTGGCATTACGATCCAGATTAATGAAAAATTACCTATCAGTATGCGAAGCAATGATTTCTCTCCGGCATGGAAGAGCTCAATCAACATGATGAAGGCCGGATATAAGAGAAGAAATGCCAGATAGTTGATACCATACCGGGCAAAGAGATATAGGAGGGTGAAAGCCGATGCGGAAAGCAAGGCCCCGAAGATGCTACGCATGCGAATGGATCGGCTGCTTTCATGGCTCAGGCTGGCTGTAATTTTGGTATATTCCGACATAAGCAATACCGAAAGCAGGAGGGCAAGCACAAAATATCCCATTGGACTCCATACCAAAGCTGTGATGGCGATGGTAGCCAGAATCACCGCAGCAATTACTCGCTTCAGCAATTCACCCATTGTGTTTTTTTATTAGTTGTATGGCCCGCATGACGAATTCACTTTTGGTATAAAGCTCTGCCTGCCCAAAAGTACCATAAATGGAATCTTTTTTATCCAATACAACACATGGAATATCATGCTCAATGAGCATCATTCGTATGATATTGACATGATTTACATTGCCCGACTCGTAAATTATTACCCAATCTCCATTACGTTCCATCGGCATTGGCTATTTGTGCTTTCTTTTTGAAGAAATACAAGAGAAGCAAGCTTAGAAGAGATGAAAAAATAACCGGCATCCATTGAAAATTGGCATTGCTTTGTAGCTCTGCCGGGTCTCCTCCCTGCAGGATGTACACGTAGGCGTAAACCAGCAGCATGGCATTGTTGAAAAAATGTGCCGCAATGGAATACCAAAGGTTGCCACTCCACAGGAAAAGATAGCCCAACATAGCCCCGAGTGCCAGACGGGGGAGAAAATTGAGAAATTGCATGTGGATGAGGCTAAAGATGCAGGCAGCCAACCAGACAGCCAGATGCCCATTGCGGGTCCAGCGCTGAAAAATACGTTGCACAACGCCCCGGAAGAGAAACTCTTCACCAAAAGCGGGAATAATTCCAGCCACCAACAACATCACCAATAGCCGCCCAAAAGAGTGTATATTAAGGAAAATGCGATAGCCCCGGTCTACGTTCTCATTCATTTCATTGAGCGATCGACCCAGCGCACCCATCCATTCAGGAAAGACGATTTGCTGATTGAGCCAGGCCGTAAAGGTGACAAGGCCCTGTCCGGCAATAAGCGCAGCAATGGCAAGAAACAAAAGCTGCTTTGAAACCGGCTGGTCAAGAGTAAAGAAAGAAACGGGGCGACTACGAATGATGCGGGCATAGACAATGGCCGGTAGAAGAAAAGTGCCGAATGCCGTGAATCCCTGTAAAAAAATCATGGCTTCTGGATATTGCATCTGATTATTAAAAGAAGCCGTAAAATCCTTAATACTTTCTATCCCGAAAATCCATACGGCAAGGTAAGCCCCGGTCAGACTGAACACGGCCGAAAAAAGAAAAATCAGGCTCACAAGAAGTATGAGTGCCACTACAGGGCGAAAACCGTGCGATTCACTGGAGAGTTCTCTCATTGAATTGGCTAAATTTGCTGGTGCTAAAGATAAGTATAGTTGAAACTGAAATGCTAGTCATTGCATTGAAACGGTCTGGAAAAGAAAAATGGTAAAAATAGGAGACATATCACTGGGCGAATTTCCCCTCTTGCTCGCTCCCATGGAAGACGTGAGCGATCCGACTTTTCGGGCCATCTGCAAGCAATTGGGGGCCGATGTGGTCTATACGGAGTTCATTTCATCCGAAGGTCTGATACGCGATGCGGTACGAAGCACACAAAAGTTGGATATTTATGAAAATGAACGGCCTGTAGGGATTCAGATATTTGGAGGTAGGCTCGAGACGATGGTGGAGGCTACACGGTTGGTTGAGGCCAGCAATCCTGATTTTATTGATATCAATTTCGGCTGCCCGGTGAAGAAAGTGGTAAGCAAAGGGGCCGGTGCCGGCATACTGCAGGACATTCCGAAGATGGTACGCCTTACACGCGCGGTGGTAGAGGCCACTCATTTACCCGTTACGGTAAAAACCCGTCTCGGATGGGATGAAAAAAGCAAATTCATAGTGGAAGTGGCCGAAAGGCTGCAAGGTGTCGGGATTAAAGCAATAAGCATTCATGGGCGAACGCGAAAGCAGATGTACAAAGGAGAAGCTGACTGGAGCCTTATCGCAGCAGTGAAAGAAAACCCTCGCATGCACATTCCGGTCTTTGGCAATGGAGATGTGGATAGCGGAGCGAAAGCCCTGGAAATGAAAAACAAGTACGGAGTGGATGGCGTTATGATCGGGCGTGCATCAATCGGGAACCCCTGGATATTTAAAGAGATCAAACATTATATGCAATTTGGCGAGTCTCTGCCTGCTATTGACTTTGAGGAAAGAGTGGAACTATGTAAAAGTCACCTGCTGAAAGGAATTAAATGGAAGGGAGAGCGGTTGGGTATTGTTGAAATGAGGCGCCACTATGCGAACTATTTCAAGAGCTATAAGAACATCAAGCCCTATCGATTGAAGCTTTGTCAAACCATGGATTTGAATGAAATTCTTCAAACTCTGGAAGAAATGAAGCAAAAGAAATGGGAACTGGTGGCTCGTGAAAATGAACTTGCTTAAAAACAATTAATTAAAAGGATAGAATACATGTATTTTTCACCGGAATATATGGGTTTGATGGTCATCGGACTGATTTTTGCCGTCATCGGTATGATCGTTTCAAATACCCTGAAAAAAAGATTTAAAGAATATTCAAAAATCCCTATCAGAGCGGGACTGACCGGCCGCGAAGTAGCTGAGAAAATGCTGCATGACAATGGCATTAATGATGTGAAAATTATACCGGGCCGGGGTATGCTGACTGATCATTACAATCCCGTCACCAAAACAGTATCACTAAGCGAGGCTGTATTCAACAGCAACTCCATTGCCGCAGCTGCAGTGGCTTCACATGAGTGCGGGCATGCCGTGCAACATGCGCAGGCCTATCGCTGGTTAAGCTTGCGCTCCAAACTGGTTCCGGTAGTTCAGTTCTCCTCCAGCATCATGCAGTGGATTATTCTTTTGGGTATCATTTTTGTTAGCTCATTCCCGCAGTTGCTCCTCGCTGGTATTTTGCTTTTTGCTACGACTACGTTGTTTTCCATCATCACCCTCCCGGTTGAATTTGATGCCAGCAAACGGGCTATTGCCTGGATGCAAAAGGCCAATATCGTGGACGACAGGCAGTGGTTGAAAGCAAAGAATGCCCTTAATTGGGCGGCATCCACCTATGTTGTGGCTGCTTTGTCATCCATTGCCTCCCTGCTTTACCTCATTATGATTTTTCTGGGAAGAAGAGATTGACCCAATAAAAAAATTTTATAAGGACTCTGCTCTTTATTTTAATAAATGAATACATGTTCATATATTTGCAGATATGGACGTGAATGAAATTGAAAATATCGATTATCAATTTGATGCCAGCAAGCTGGAGCGCATAGCCGAAATTCTAAAAACCCTCTCGCATCCGGTTCGTCTTTCTGTGCTACAAAGTCTACAAAAAGATGAGCGGCTATCTGTTTCCGAATTGATCTTAGAGCTTGGCATTGAGCAATCACTTCTTTCTCATCATTTGACCAAGATGAAAGACAAGGGTATTCTCAAAAGCGAGCGAGAAGGGAAGAATATCTACTATAGTTTAGCCGACATCACTATTCTAAAGATTTTCGAATGTATGGGTACTTGTGGCCTCATCTATTAAGAGTCCGTTTTACTTAACCGTCACAATATTATTATGGACCTTGTAATTATTCTTGGATATATATTGGCCTTATTGATCGGAATATCGCTGGGTCTTATCGGCAGTGGCGGAAGCATTCTGACTGTTCCCATTCTAGTTTATGTGATGGGGGTGCATCCCGTGTTGGCCACTGCTTATTCTCTTTTTGTTGTCGGAACGGCTGCATTGGTTGGGTCTTTCACCTTTATGAAGAAAGGACTTGTCAGCTACAAAACCGCCATCGTATTTGGACTACCGGCTATTGTATCGGTATATGTGACCCGGGCTTTCATCATACCCATATTACCCGATACCCTCTTTTCTATCGGGAGTGAACTCATCACGAAAGACATTGCCATCATGGTCTTTTTTGCAGTCATTATGCTTCTGGCAGCCTGGTCGATGATCAGAGGGCGAAAGGAAATGCATGAGGACGGTGAGATCAAATACAATATACCCCTCATTTTGGTCGAAGGAGTTGTAGTGGGCATGGTAACAGGTCTGGTAGGTGCCGGTGGAGGCTTTCTAATCATACCGGCCCTGGTATTGCTCGGCCGCCTGCCGATGAAACTGGCAGTGGGCACTTCCTTGCTTATCATTGCAGCCAAGTCTCTTTTTGGTTTTTTGGGCGATCTCTCCAATCCGGAGCAACATATCGACTGGGTATTTCTCCTTTTATTTACAGTCGCAGCCATCATAGGTATTTTTATGGGCTCCTACCTTTCAAATTTCATAAAGGGCCATCATCTAAAGAAAGCTTTCGGATGGTTTTTGATAGTCATGGCTGTTTACATCATTTTGAAAGAACTTTTCTTGTAGTTATACGCAGGAGGATGACATAAATCTCCTGTACAGAGAATATATGTCATCAATACAGGCCCGTTATAATCGGTAATTTTAAAATATAAAATTTACGTTATGGAAATTATTTATCAATCATGGCCTTGGTATGTAGGTGGAAGCGCTATCTCAGTCATTATGTTTCTGCTAATTTTTAGTGGAAAGGAATTTGGATTTTCAGAAAACCTGCGAATAATTATTAGCATGCTTGGCGGAGGAAAGTATAGCAAGTTTTTTGATATCGACTGGAAACAGCGTCTTTGGAATCTAACCTTTCTCTTCGGGACATTATTGGGTGGCTGGATTGCTTATACTTTTATGCGTTCTGACGAACCCATGCAGCTTTCCGCTTCTTTTTTAAACACACTGGACTCCTGGGGCTTGGCTCAAGATGTAAAGCCCGGAGAACTGATACCAACCTCCCTTATTAATTTCAGTCAACTCGGAAGCATCGCTGGCATGGTCATTATGATTTTAGGGGGCTTTTTTGTAGGCTTTGGTGCCCGTTATGCCGGAGGCTGCACTTCGGGTCATGCCATTTCGGGACTGAGCAACCTTCAATGGCCTTCGCTCATAGCCGTCATCGGATTTTTCATAGGTGGGCTCTTTGTTTCCAATATTTTGTATCCCTGGCTTTTAAATCTCTAAATCATGAAATTCTTACAATATCTTTTTTACGGAATACTTTTCGGAGTTACTCTGATCAAAAGTGAAGTTGCATCGTGGTTTCGCATTCAGGAAATGTTTCATTTTCAATCCTTCCACATGTACGGAGTCATTGGGACGGCCGTTGTGCTTGGTATAATAGGAGTACAAATCATAAAAAAATACAATCTCAAAGACTTCTACGGGAATAGAATTGTTTTCCATGACAAAAACAAATCCGTACCCCGTTATCTGATAGGAGGCATCATTTTCGGATTGGGATGGGGTCTCACAGGTGCTTGCCCCGGCCCGATAGATGTGCTCATAGGATATGGTTACCTTATTTTTATTGTACCTTTTCTTTCGG
>Ga0114931_10006638_pt1 | contig 14205 bp, 15 predicted proteins | sample 2SBtaG_FD_89579 | JGI IMG/M metagenome (GOLD analysis project Ga0114931, IMG submission 89579) | Deep subsurface microbial communities from Kolumbo volcano to uncover new lineages of life (NeLLi) - 2SBTROV14_V59a metaG | ecosystem: Environmental > Aquatic > Marine > Volcanic | place: Kolumbo...
ATGATTTTTATCTAAAAATTCTTTAGTTTTTATTGAAGATATTTTTTGAATTTTACATTTTCTTGCAAATATTTTTTTAGATTGACCTAATTTATTTCTAATTATACTTTTCCAAATTTCTCGTTTATTTGGATCTTCCCATTCATTCTCAAATATATGCAATAACTGTATACCTTTTTCTTTACATAACTTTGTCTTAATTAAATGATAATCTTTATCTTCAGATTCAACAGAATCATAACTATGATAATAAAGTCCATCATATTCTATTGCTAAATTATAATTAGGTATATAAATATCAAGTTCTAACGGAGAAATTATTTGTCGATTACATGATATAACATTATTATTTAAAGATTGGCAAAATTCTAAAATTTCATTTTCGGCAATAGATCTATTATAAGGATAACACTTAAGACATCGAATATTTACTTGCCTATGTGCTATTCGTACTTCACCACATTCATGTTGATATTTAATTAAACTAATTTTTTGTTTAATATATTCGTCTTTAGATGTAATTAATTGATATGTATTTGGAAAATTATCCAATAATTTATTATAACATTTTAATTTTAATAAAATTTTGGTTTTTTTACCATTTTCACTATTAATAGATAATCCAGTTTTAGGATTAATTTTATTTCTGGTTTTAGCACCAGCAATACCCATTCTTTGATACCCAGTTAATCCATCAATCCCAACACGCAAATTTCCTCTTTTAGATTTAATTCCAATTTCTTTAGCTTTTGTTAATCCGGTATTAGAATCAATTTTAGATTTAGTAATGCTTTGAGCAATACCCATTCTTTGATATCCGGTTAATCCTATTTCAGAATCAATCTTAGAATTTGATTTTTTTATTTTTAATCCAATTTCTTGATACCTAGTTAATCCGGTTTCAGGATTAATCTTTTTCATTTTTTTAACTGCTTTATTTGATAATTCTTTAGCCCTAGTTAATCCAGTTTCAGGATTAATTTTAAATAATGTTTTTTTAATTTTTAAACTATTTTCTTCATATTTAGTTAATCCTGTTTTAATATCAATTTTAGAATTTGATTCTTTTATTTTTAACCCAATTTCTTTAGATTTTGTTAATCCAGTTTTAGGATTAATAACAGATAAAGCACATTTTCGTGAACAATACTTAATCTCATTATTTTTTAAATCTATTTTTGCTGGTTTATTACATACCGGACATTTAACTTGTTCATAAATATCATTTCTCACATACCACATTCTATCTGAAAGCGATGCATCATAATTTAAAAATGATGTTTCATCCCATAACAATTGTTTTATAACGGATTTTTTTCTAAAATAATTACTAATACCATGATTACTAATATTAATTAATTTTTTTATTTGAACAGAATACATATAATTATTGTATCATATTTAATCCTATACATATATCAATATATCTTAATTATGTTGTACTAGGACCAACTTGTCCACCAGGTTCTGTTAAATCTGGAGCATTAGTTGAATCAGGCATCATATCAGTTCCTAAATCAATAGGTCCTCCAGCTTCACCTGATTCCATGCCAGTAACATCTGGCGCATATATTCTAGTATAAATAGATTTATCTTTAATATTATCAGGATCCTCTCCCATCTCTTTTATTTTACTACGCTCATTAGCCATAATCTCATCATCAGTCAATTTCAAAAATCGTTTCATTGCAAATTGTTTAGAAATATACGGTACACCATCTATAGTTCCATAATTATTTAATAATGCAGCATCCATTTCTTGCTCACGATACGTACCAAAATTAGAAGGTTCTGGTAATTTAATTTTAAATGTTGTAGTATCTATATTAATACCAACCATTTTTAAATATAATTTAAATTCTTTATCTAATACAGTTTCAATAATATTTTGTAATCTTTGTATATATAACGAAAATCTTAATTCTTGTATATAAGCTTGCCCAACTTTACCATCATTAAATAATGCTCCTTCAGCACCTTGTTTCATATATGATAATGGAATTCTTAATCCTCTAAAAACTTTATTTTGAAAATAATCTAAATCATCTAATGAAGTTAATCCCTGTCCTCCAGGTAATGTTTCAACTTTTGATCCTCGACCATCTGATTTTTGAGCTAAAAAGAAATCCTCCCCCATTGAATTTTTAATATAAATTCCAGCATCAATAGCAAATGTATGATAATTATGATGAATATGATTTTCATCAATAGTAATACAACCAGTATCTCTATTATCAATTTCTTCAATATTATCAATCCTACAATTTATATCATTAATTTGCTTATTTCTTTTTATAAATGGAAACAAAGAATCATTTTCCGTTAAATCTTTAGCTTCCATAAATCCTTTTCCTTGGACTGGAATTTTGTGATCAGGTGTACATATCAATTCTTTACCATTACCTAAAGTAATTTTAATACTTTTAGTATTTTTTCTAGTAATACCAGCCCATGATATTAATCCAGGAACACTTTCTCCAGTATCAGGATTAATACTATATGCCCAATTTTCTTTTCCATTTTCATATTCACCAATAATAGCATTAAGAGTCAATGTTCTTCCATCCAATAATGGAATTTTTGTTTCTAAATCAATACATTGTGGGTTATAAACCGAATCTATTTCAGATTTTCCACCGTTAAATGTTGGAATTTTCTTTTGTTTAATTTCATTTTTAATTTGTTCTAAATATTGTTTAATTCTTTGTGGGGGCATTTTACCCACATCAATATAGAATACTCTTCTTTCTGGTGCTCTTTGTATTCTATAAATAATGATAGCATCTTCTAATAATTCTTTTTGTTTATGTGTTTTATATACAGATTTTAATATAGAATCTCCAAATGGTGCAGAATCACTCATATCATCATTTAATGTAAACCTAACAATTTCTTTAGCTTCTTTAATTTCAGTTTCTATTTGTTGATTAGTTCCAGCTCCAGAACCCGGTGTTCCATACATAGATTTAACTTCATTTAAATCTTTTCTAATCTGCCATCCACGAACCTCTGTTACATCATCTTGTGCAACAATAGCAGCCATTACATTTCTCGGATGAATAAATGACCATTTTGATAATTGATCTTTTTTATTAAAAAATAAATCTCCATATTTAATAACATATCTAGCTATTTTAAATAATCTATTATGCCAATCATGAATTTCTATCCAATGATCCAATGCAGCCTTTATTGTAATAATATTAGTATTATTAATTGTAGTATCATCCGAATTTATTATATCTATTTCCAACGCATCATCAGTCTTAGTATTATTACCCGTCATTTCTTCAGCTATTGTATCTAATGCTCGATTTATCTCAATATCATCATCCATTAAATCCCATTCTCTATACTTAATTAGTCTTGATGAAGAACCTTGGATTAGTTTTGAATACCATGAATAATTGCCATATAATCCAGGTGAACCTAAATTTTGGCTATCTGTAACTTTTGTAGAATCTGTGGTTGGATTTATTATTTTATAAAAACTTTGCCATTTTGGAATTGCCATGTACTAATATCCTAAATTGTTATATAATAGTTATTTATAAAGTAAAATCGATAAGTGATTAATATGGTATATTCTAGTAAATTGTTATATTTAAAAGATCTTGCACCAAGGATTATTGGGCAATTATTAAGAAAAAATTTAGAATTAAAACAGCTTTTATTAAAAGAAACTTCATTTTTAAATTATGATGCTACAATAGCACATAGAATGTGGTATGTGAGAAATGATATTTATGAACAAGTTAAATGTCCGGTATGTGGTAAACCAACAAAAGTTAGAGAAAATAAGATTCAATGTTGTTGTTTACAATGTACAAGAAATAAAATTAATCCTGAAACCGGTTTAACAAAAGCTCAAGAAATATCTATTAATATATTAAAAGCAAATGCTAAAATTAATCCTGAAACCGGTTTAACCAAAGCGCAAGAAGGATCATTAAAAGCTGCAAAAACAATGAAGCAAATTGATCCGGAAACTGGATTATCAATATATCAAAAATCAGCTAAAAAAATTAGTGAGCATTTAAATAAAATAGATGAAAAAACCGGATTAAGTAATTCTAAAAAACACGCGATTAAGCAAAAAATAACAAAATCAAAAATTAATACTGAAACCGGATTAACAAAAGCTCAAGAAATATCTAATAAAGCTGCAAAAACAATGAGACAAATTGATCCAGAAACCGGATTATCAACATATCAAAAATCATTAAATAAACAAATAAATACAAAATTAAAAATTAATACTGAAACTGGATTAACTGTATTTGAAGAAACAGCTATTAAATCAGCAAATACAATGAAAAAAGTTAATCCTATAACTGGCAAATCTATATATACGATTGCCGGAGAAAAATCAACTAAAGAAAAACGAAAAAAATTTTATTATAGATTACAACAAATATTTAAATCTAATTATAAAAATTATAAATTATTAACATCACTCGATACTTATGTAAATCGATCTAATAATTTTATTAAATATGAACATGAATGTGGCGAAATACGAGAATCATGCTGGCCTTATATTCGTTGTCTTAAATGTTATCCTTATAATAGATCAATTGCAGAAAATGAAATTTTAGAATTTTGTCAATCTTTATCTTCTAATGTTCAATCAAATTCTAGACAAATAATCAAACCACAAGAACTTGATATCCATATACCAGACCATAATTTAGCAATAGAATATAATGGTTTATTCTGGCATAGTTCTTATTCATTAGAATCTGAAGATAAAGATTATCATTTAATTAAGACAAATTTATGTAAAGAAAAAGGTATACAATTATTTCATATATTTGAAAATGAATGGGAAGATCCAAATAAACAAGAAATTTGGAAAAGTATAATTAAAAATAAATTAGGAAAATCTTCCAAAATATTTGCAAGAAAATGTAAAATAAAAGAAATAGCTTCAAAAGAAACTAAAGAATTTTTAGAAAATAATCATTTACAAGGAAGTTGCCTAAGTTCTATTAATGTTGGATTATATTATGAAGATGAATTAGTATCATTAATGACATTTGGTAAATCTAGATTTAATAAAAAAGTTGATTGGGAATTATTAAGATTTTGTAATAAAATTAATTATTCCGTTGTAGGTGCCGCTAGTAGGTTGTTTAAGAATTTTTTGAAGGAACATACCGGGTCTATTGTTAGTTATGCAGATATGAGATATAGCGATGGAAGATTATATAGGAATTTAGGATTTAAATTTAGACATGAAAGTAATCCAAATTATTTTTATTGGAAAGATGAATTAATATTAGAATCTAGAATTGGATATCAAAAACATAAGTTGAATGATAAGTTAGAGGAATTTGATGAAAATTTGACAGAAACTGAGAATATGTATAATAATGGGTATCGGAAGATATATGATTGTGGAAATCAGGTATGGATATTTAAAAATTAATGATAAATTAGAAATATTTGATGAAACTTTGACCGAGGTTGATAATATGTACAATAATGGATATCGAAGAATATATGATTGTGGAAATCAAGTATGGATATTTAAAAATTATTGAACTACATCTGCGTCATCTGAAAATTCTAATCCATTTGCTAATGTTAGGCCATTTGATTTATTAATATTATTTGCTTCAAGTAATAATTTAGTTTGTTTAGAGTCTCCAGTAATTATCATATCAAGTTTTTCAGTTAAAATTCCATTTGCGGTCATTAATAAGGAATTTTGTTTTTGCATTTCTGATAACATATCTTGAGAAATTTGTTCTTTTTCTCTCATTTTTGTTATATCTGAAGCAGATGTTGTATCATTTGCAAGTTTACTAATTAGGTCTTTTGTAGGTTTTGTATTAAATTGTGCTTTTTTTCTAGTAGAATTAAGTTGGCCATTTCTTTTCATATTTTTTTGGCTTATATCTCCAAGAGAAGAATTAATTCTTTGATTTTCTATATTATCTAATTTTTTTCCAGCTTTTTGTTTTATGGCAATATTTTGATCTAATTTTTTATTAACAGATTTAACTTTTGCTTTTATTTCTTCTGGGTCACCAAACCAATCAACAACTGCATTTATATTATTATAGATATTGTTGCTAAGTTTATCGCCATCTAAAAATCCAAATGATATTCCTTCAACTATTCCTCCTAAAGCTGCTGCAGATTTCATACCAATTGTGGTTTTATTAGCAGCTACATTAAATGTATCAGCGGCTTTATTCCAAGCAGTTATACCTTCTACCGCTGTTAAAATTGCTGTAACAGGAAATGCTAGTTTTCCAAGTATTTTTCCAGCTCCCATCATAAGTTTTCCGGCTTTACCAGCAACTTTACTAATGTTGATCGAAGATATTCCATTAACTTTACTGATAGCTTCAACTGTTTTGTTACCGGCTTTACCGATATTTGTTTTAGCATTTCCTGCAGCTTTAGTAATAGTTGGAGCACCTTTTTTTAAGACGTCTATTGTTTTTCTACCTGCTCTACCGATATTAGTTTTAGCATTACTTGCAAGTTTACCAGCACCGGTGGTGGCTTCACCTAATCCTTTACCGATATCTTTAAATAATCCTTTTATTCCTTTTTTGCTTAATAATCCTTTTGCCCCCATGGCTGTTAATATGCCTATAATAATTAATAAATATGAATTTGTTGTTAATCCTGTTTTTATAAGTTCACCAAATTTTAATCCTGTTGCTACTCCACCAATAAGACTATCTTTGGTATTTTTAACATTTCTTTTTTTAATATCTTCAGCAGTTTTTTTGGCTTTTTTAGCTTCATCTGTATTAACTGTACCAAGTACTTCTGCACTTTTTGCTAAATTGTCTAATGTAGAAGATGTTCCTAATAATGAGGCTACCATTGCATTATTACCATCTAAAAAATTTCCAGTCATAGCTTCACTACGTTCTTTTGCTAATTTTTTTAATTCTGGTATTATTGTTGTTTGTTCTTCTTTTGATAATTTACTAATACCACCATTACGAACAGCTTTACCTATTAAATCGGCATTTTTAACACCTAATAGCGCGGCGGCCCTTTGAATTTTAAAAGATTCGGCATAACGTTCTTTTGGATTCATTCCATTGATTGAATCAAATTGGTCTGCTAATTGTTTGGCTTGGTCTGATGTTGTACCAAAATTTAATAGCATTTGTTTTGTAGATAATCTTCTTTGAAGAACGGCCAGTCTTTCTTCTTTTGTTCCAGCTGCTACTAATTTTGTTCTACCAATTTCACTTTGCGAATATTCATTAAGTTTTGCTCCTAATTCGGGAAATGTTTCACCTGATAATGCTCTAATATCATCAAAAGATTTTCCAAATTTATCTAATGTTCCGCCACTTTTTAATAATTTATCATCTAAACCGACACCGGCAATAGATAAAGTTTTCATCATTTGTGCAGAGAATTGTGTTGTTTCTGATAAATCACCTATAGAAGTAAAATATTTTTCATTTGCGGTAATTATTTGTTTTTGTAAATCTGCTGCAGACCCAAATTGATTTGTAAGTCTACGATTTTGTGCTTCTAGTTCATTCCATTGTGGGCCAGATAATCCCATCATCGTTGCTCGTACAGATTATGTAAATAGATCATTCATATCTGAACCAAATTTAATAGATGTAGTGAATGATTCAATGGCTTGTTGGGCACCTAATAATAATGGAGCTGGCGGAAAATATCTACTAAACATGCCTTTAGAAAAATCAGAAATAGATTTTCCGAATTTTTTTAATGTACTTTCTGTTTCTGTGGTAATTATATCAGCTGTTTCTTCCATTTTATCTTCAAAATCTTCATTTAATTTATCAAATGATGTATTTGAAACAAATTCTTTGACTCTAGCAGAAGATATAAATCCTTCATCAAATTTTTGTTTGGCGGTAATAAAAGATTTACCTAATAAAATAGAATCTTTTTGGAGTACTTTTTCAAGTTTATTAGATTTAATTCTTAATGCGTTTTGATTTCCAATTCCTTTTTTTAGATTATTTTGGACATGAATATAATCTCTAAGAGCATTATTAGATCTTTTTAATGCTTTTTCTTGTGCTTCAAATTCTTTAAATTGTTCTAATTTAGATTGTGAAGAATCTTCTTTAACAAATGAGGATGAACTTGTTGCACGACCCGAACCATCAAATACACCCATATCTTTAAATGCTATGGCAAATGTGCGTGCATAATTCTGTACTGTTTTAATATCAATTGTTTCTGCAGCCATTAAAATTCCCTTATAATTTCATATTCATTTATTATTTATAAATAAAACTATAACAATAATATAGAGATATTTAATGACTACAACACAATCAGAAAAAGCTAAAAATCCATTATTAGAACGTGCTAGGTTACCAGGAGAAACATTTGTTCTTCCATCTTTAGGACTTTTTTATTCAAAGGATCAAGTAGAATGTGAAAATGGAGAAATTTATATATATCCAATGACGACTCTTGAACAAATATTGTTATCATCGCCTGATAAACTTTTTTCTGGTGATGCTATTAATGATGTATTTAAAAGATGTTGTCCACAAATTAAAAAACCTCTTGAAATGTTATCAAAAGATGTTGATTTTGTATTATCGGTATTGAGAAAAATTTCATTTGGAGAAAATTCAGAGGTATCTTATATTCATGATTGTAAAGATGCTAAAGTTCATTCATATGCAATAAATTTAGGAAAATTTATTGAAAATGCAAAACATATTGATCCAACAAAAATAAAATCAGAATATGAAAAGAATTTATCTAATGGACAACAGATAAAATTGGGTCCACCAAGATTTTTACCTACATTAAAACTTTATCAAGTTGCAATGGAAAATTCTAATAAAGAAGAATCACCTGAAGATATAGTTAATACGGTATTGGAAAGTATAGCAACTATGATAATTGAAGTTGATGAAATTTCTGATCAAAAAATGATTAAAGAATGGCTTGCAATAATTTCACCAGAAATGATTGAAGAAATAAAAAATTATGTAATTAATGCTTCAACTTGGGGATCTGATTATACAACAAAAACTAAATGTCAAGATTGTGGCAAAGAAATAGATATTTCTTCTGAAATTAATCCTGTGACTTTTTTTTTCTAATATTACAACAGGGTGATCCTAATGAAATAAGTAGGATGTTTACTAAATTATCAAAAGAAGCAAGAAGTTTAATTGAAGAAGTTGTACAATTATGTTATTTTATGAGAGGTTCGATTTCCTATAATGATTTTATGTATATGAGTCCAGTAGAAAGAGAAATTGTTAGTGATTTTTTAGAAAAAAGATTAGATATTGAAAGTAAAAAATCAAATCCTATTTATTGATTTTTTATAATACAGTATATGCTTCTTTCCACCATTTAGGAAACATTGATGAATTCTTAAAAAATAAATAATTCCAGGATTCATCTATAATATAAGTAGATCCATAGTCAGTATTAGATCTAACAATTCGACCAGCTCCTTGTATTATATCTTTAATTGTTTTCATATTATACCAATCTTGTGATAATTCTAATCTTTTTTTAATCCAAGGATCTCCTAAATAAGGGAATGGCATTTTTCCTATAATAACAAATCTTCCTAAATCATCTTTTAAATCAAGACCTTCAGTGATAGATGGAGATATTAATATAGATGGACCAGAATATTTTATGTATCTATCAATAACATCACCTCTATCATAATTGCTATTTGGATTATGATGAAATATTTTAAAAGTTTTTTGATTTTTTAAATGATCAACAATAAATTCTGCTATTTTAAAATTTCCTGTATGAATAATTCCTTTTTCTTGTTGATGAATATTTAAAATCATATTAATATTATTTAAATATCTTTCTCTTCTTTTTTGATTTTCTTCATTTTTCCAATTATAATTCATTTTCATTCCACCAACATATATACATTGGCGATTTTCTTTTGGAAATTCAGATGAAACTGATAAAAAAGTTGTTTCATTTAATGGTATACCTAAATTTTTACAATATTCTTTATGATTTAATATTGTTGATGACATAAATAAAAATTTAGATGCCATATCATTTAGTATTTTATGAAAATTATTTCTTCCAAAAATAGGTTTAAATTGTAATTTTATATCATCAGATATTAGAATATATTCATTTTGTATAATTTTTTCATCATTTTCACGTAAAAAATCAACAATAGTTGAGCAATGTGAATCTAAACTTTCAAAATTTTTTAATATTTTAATGTCAGTTGGTTTTATTTTATCTTTTGATATTTCATCAATTTTAATATTTTCTACGGCTAATGCTAGTTTATTTAATTCTTCAGTAACATTAGGTAAATATTCTTTTTTAAGCCATTCTCTAGCTCTAATAATATTAGTAAATTTTTTATATTTAACTTTAAATTTTTCAGCTCGTTTTTTAGTTATATTAACAGCATTAAATCCAACCAAAAAATCTTCTAAATTATGTGCTTCATCACAAATCATTAAAGAACGTTTTTTAAAAATTTTTGTATGATTAAATACCAATAATGCTAAAATATAATTTAAAATAACATTATTTGATTTAACTGCTGATGCAATTGCTGCAGCATGTGTACATGAAGTACCACATTTTTTAAATAAAGATCCTAATGAACACGGTACATTAAATTTATGACAATGATAATTTGATTTTCCATATAAAGAAAATAATGTATTATAATCTATAAGTTCTTCATTTTCATACTGCTTTTGAAGAATTTTTTGTGGGGTTAATATAAATGAATTGCCATATTTGTGTTTGGTTAAATATCTTGATAAAGTTAATCCTATTAAAGATTTTCCAGAACCAACAGGACATTCAAGAACAAAATATTTTTTATCTATATTTTGTTCCATCCATTCAAAAACTTTTTTTTGGGTTAATCTTGGATTATATTTTGATGGCCAGGAATTTATAATAGTTGACATAATTTTTAATTTTTGGCTGTTTAAAGGAATCGAACCTTTTACTCTCTATAATAAGAGGATGATTATCTTAAAATATCAAATGGTACCAATGACATTTATAGACATATATCTTATCCTGAATATTACCTAGGATTATTCTAGACCAGATATACCATTTCACCAAAACAGCTTTATTGTATTTATTCGAAAATATAATTAATTCCATCGGTTTTAACTTCTAAAACACCAGCTATATTAATCATTCGATAACCAGCATCCGTATCTGATTTATCTTTTGGAGACCATACAGAAATTAATCCTTTTTTTACAGGATTATATGAAAGTGTTCCATTTTTTAAATATTTTTTAACATCTTTTCTACAATTCATTTTACGAATTTGGCCATTAGTTTTTTTAATAAATTTAACAGAAAAAAATTGGCCATTATTAATATTATTTAAAATGTTATATACAGAAGTTTCAGATCTAGTAATTCGTTTTTCAATCATAATTATAATTCATAGTTGTTATCAAATTTTTATCTATTATAACTTAATATTTTTTGAATGTAAATTATAAATAGTTAAAATAATACTATAAAAGGACCTATTATAATGAATTTATTACAAGAATTATTGCAATTAAATGAATTAAATGCAAAAAAAGATGTTAGTTTTTTCTCTATGGATGATATTAAAGCTATTGAAAAAATGTCAATTGCAGATGCTCAAAAATATGCAATTGGAAAAATAGACAAGAAAACTAAAGCAAAACCTGAAAATATTGCAAAAGCAAAAAATATGGTAAGTAGATCTAAATCTGTTATGCGTTTAATGCAAGGAATGACTAATTTCTTATTATCTAGCGAAAATATGAAAGTTATTAAATAAAATGCAAACTTTTTTACAATATTTAAAAAATGGAAGAAATGAATTATATATACAAGAATCTATAATAGATAATATAATAGATTCTTTTTCATTGAAAGAATTTAATCAAAACAATTTGCCTATTGATGATTCATCAAATATTAAAATTTATAAACCTAGGATTATTAAAGGTATACATTCTCAACCATTTCGTGAATATATGCGATCATTAGGTGAAGTTAAAGAACAATTAAAAGAAAAACTTTCTACTACAAATGTATCATTAGATAATATTCTAAAATTATTTGCGAAATATAATTTAGCAATTGCTGATAATTTTACTATAAAATTTCCAGTTGAACAAATTTATAAATATCGAGAATTTGATAGAACAAAAGAAACAACTGATTCAAAATATTGGGATGATTTAGCAAATTCAATTAATAACGAAGGAATTAAAGAACCTGGATTTTTGATTCTTAATAGATTAAGAACTGGTAATGTTTCAGCTATTTTAGGTGAAGGTAATCATAGAATAGCAATTGCTAAAAAATTAAAAATTAAAGAAATGCCATTAAAATTTTCATATAGGTAAAATGAATATTTACAAATTTTATAATAACCCAAAAGAATTAATCAATTAGCATCTAGGTGATCCAGAAAATATTGGAATATAAAAAAGATGGAAAATTTCATAAATAAAATGGTCCAGCAGCAGAATATTTAAATGGAAAAAGAAATTAGGAAAATAAATGAATATTTACAAATTCTATAATAAACCAAAAGAATTAATTCCTTGGCATCCAACTGATCCTGAAAATACTGGTAAAATAGAACATAAAAAAGATGGACAATATCACCGAGAAAACGGACCTGCGGTAGAAAAAGCAAATGGGCTTAAATATTGGTATAAAAATGGTGATAGACATAGAGAAGATGGACCAGCAGTAATAGAGCCAGATGGGACTAAATATTGGTATAAAAATGGCAAATTGCACCGAGAAGATGGCCCAGCAGTAATAGAGCCAGATGGGACTAAAGAATGGTATAAGAATGGCCTACGACACCGAGAAGATGGACCTGCAGTAGAATTACCAAATGGGCTTAAATTTTGGATTTTAAATAATGAATCATATTCAGAAGATGAATGGAAGAAAAAATTAGGAAAATAAAAATGTTATTAAAAGAATTATTTAAGAAAGAATTACCTTTTGTTAAAAAAGAACATCCAGTAATAGATGAATACTCATTTGAAACATCTTCTGGACAACATATAACTATGAAACTTTATAAAGTTTCTGACTTTAGACAAGCAGGAGTTGATATGACCGATTCAGGAATCGGATTTGATTTCAAAAATGATTCTGAAAATGGTACTGAAGAAATTACAGGAACTGGCGATGCAGTTGAAATATTTTCAACAGTGATTAATATTTTAAGAAAAGAAATTAATAAACGAAAACCAAATCTTATAGGATTTGGTGCACATGAAAAATCTAGACAAAAATTATATGATCGAATAATTAAAAGAATGTCTAAAGAATTTCCAGAATATAGTTTAATTGAAAATCCTCCAGTTAAATTTTCATTAGGAAATTCAAAATATTATTTATTACAAAAAAATAAATAATTAAAATGATAACATTTAAAGAATATTTAGCAAATACATCTGGTGCAAAATCGTATATTAGAAATCGGGCTTATATTAAATAAAATATTTATTTTTCTAATTTTTTACTCCAATTATCTTTTTTATATCTAATTCCATTTATCCACCATGATTTTGTTCCATCCAGATATTCTACTGCAGGTCCATCTTTCCTATGTAATTTTCCATTATTATACCAAAATTTAACTCCATTTGCTGCATCAATTGCAGGTCCATCTTCCCGATGATATTTTTCATCTTTTTTATATTCTACTTGTCCAATATTTTCTGGATCATCAGGATGCCATGGAATTAGTTCTTTTGGTTTATTATAAAATTTGTAAATATTCATTTATTTTCTTTTTCCATTCATCTTCCCGATGATATTTTCCATTTATCCACCATGATTTTGTTCCATTTTGATATTCTACTGCTGGCCCATCTTCCCGATGTAATTGTCCATTCAAATACCATGCTTTATACCCATTTGGATATTCTATCGCAGGTCCATCTTCTCGGTGATATTTTCCATTTTTATACCAAATTTTAGTTCCATCTGGCTCTATTACTGCAGGTCCATATTCCCGATGATATTGTCCATCTTTTTTATGTTCTATTATTCCATTATTTTCAAGATCATCAGGATGCCATGAAATTAGTTCTTTTGGTTTATTATAGAATTTGTAAATATTCATTTATTTAATTTCTTTTTCCATTCATCTTCCCGATGATATTTTCCATTTATCCACCATGATTTTGTTCCATTTTGATATTCTACCGCAGGTCCATCTTC
>Ga0114931_10006639_pt1 | contig 14202 bp, 11 predicted proteins | sample 2SBtaG_FD_89579 | JGI IMG/M metagenome (GOLD analysis project Ga0114931, IMG submission 89579) | Deep subsurface microbial communities from Kolumbo volcano to uncover new lineages of life (NeLLi) - 2SBTROV14_V59a metaG | ecosystem: Environmental > Aquatic > Marine > Volcanic | place: Kolumbo...
CCATCTGCTGCGGTGGCAAACTGCGGTCGATCTCGGCCGTACGTCCTCGCGGCCTGCGGTTATGTATTTCAATACACGCCCTTGACCGCTCCGGGCGTGCGGCCGACCTCGCCTCGCCTCGCATCTCACCATCCTCGCGCCGCCGTCTATCCACAACACCCTCCTAGCAGCGGCCTCAGTCACATGATGGAGATCATGTAGGGAGTTTGCTGAAATTAGGGGAAGCGTTTTGTTCGCAGGACCGTACTATGAAAGCGCAACCCAGGAAAACTCATGTCGGAACAACTATATACGGTTAATCGCGAGCAAGACGCCAACGTTCAATCCGCCGAGGATCCAATCAGCCTGCCGGAGCTTCCCCGGAGCAACAGCTCGGTCGCGGCAGAGGCCGCTCAGGCCCGGGCGTCGCGCGCGGCGCTGCAGGCCAAAGGGGAGCTGGATGGCTCCCGCGAAGATGCGGTGCACGAGCTGGCGGACGCTGGCGTGGCTGGCGAGGGCCATGCGCTTCCGCATCTGGGCGCGATCCAATCGTCGTTCGGCAGGTACGATGTGTCCGCTGTGCGTGCCCACACGGGGGGAGCCGCCGAGACGGCGACCTCGAACCTGGGTGCCCAGGCCTATGCCAAGGGCAACAACGTGGCGTTCGCGGGCTCGCCAGATCTCCACACCGCTGCCCATGAGGCGGCCCACGTGGTGCAGCAACGCGCTGGTGTGCAGCTCAAAGGTGGGGTCGGAAGCGCGGGTGATGCGTACGAGCGCCACGCCGACGCGGTTGCCGATCGCGTCGTTGCCGGCAAGTCCGCCGAAGCCCTGTTGACGACCATGGCAGGCCCCAAAGCGGCCACCGGCGATCAGGCGCTACAGATGATGGTGGACGACGCCGTGCAGTTCATCGGCACTCCCCTCAACAAGCCCCTGCCCGAAGGGGCGGCGAAGCCGGCCTACGGTGAAGACAAAGGCGAGCAGCGGCGCTACTCGGTGGAGCAGTACATCTCCATGTGGGAAAAAGAGCAGGGCCGCAAGATGACCGACCGCGAGAAGAAGACGCTGGCCCGCGGCTGCATCGGCATCACGGCGCTGAACCTGTCGGGCGGTGGGAACCCGCCGCTGGACAACGCCTACTCCAGCTTCTCCGCGGCGCATGCGTCGATGGTCAAGATGAACGAGGGGCTCGCCGCCCTGCGCTCCAATCCCGAAACGGCCGCCCAGGCCCAGGGCAAGTCCGCGGTGGTGTTCGCCAAGCTGTTCTGGTCCAACCAGGACCCCAACCCGGAGAAGCGCAAAAAGCCGGACAACAAAGCGTTCAAGCCGGACAAGGACGGCAAGGTCGACATGACGGGGTATCATTACCGGGCACAGCCGGGATTTGTGAACTTCGACTACGGGTTCTGGGACGAGGCGTCCCAGTGTTTCTGGCACGCCAACCACTCCGAGCCGGGAATGCACGTGTATCAGAGCACCCTGGACAAGTTCAGCGCCGGCTATATCGACTTCGACCGCATCATCTTCTGCGCCGCCATTGCGGAGAACTACGATCCGGGGTTGGCGGCCATCGCGCACGGGTAAGTCATGACCATCCAACTCGACAGCATGGTAGACAGCAAAGCCAAGATCGAAGGCACGGCGCGCAACGCGCGCATGGGCGCGGTGGTGCTCACCTCCGACCGCACACCGATCTACATCGACGGGCTCGACAGCTGGTCCGGCACGGGCCTCGACGGCAAGCAGATCGTCGTCGAGGGCATGTTGCGCCTGCGCAAGTTGGCGCCCGATCCCGTGGTCGACGAGGAGGGCGCGATCAGCCACGGGTTGCAGGGCGACAGCTACGTGGTCGAGAACGCCAGCTGGCAGACGGTTTGATCCACCGGGTGTAGGATCAGCGCGATGCCGATACCGAGCCTACGCGCCGGCGCGCTGTTGTTGCCGTTCGTCCTGGCTGCTTGCACCAGCGCGTCCGAATCCAAGCCGAACACTCCCCCGCAACCACCCGCCGTAGCACCGCCCGTGGATGCGGCCCCGGCAAAGCCCGCGCCGCACGCGCACCCGCCGCCAAAACCTGCCGCCACCGTGTCCGCTACGTTGAACATCGACCCCAAGCCCGGGTCGAAACAGTTTCAGGGTGTGTGGCTGGAGCAGGCCGACGGCTCTCGCCTGCTCATCGACTACCGCGCCACGGGAATCTGGAAACCGTTCGACGGGCAAAAGGTGAAGGCAACGGGGCATGTGTATCAACCCAGGGGCCAGGCGATCAGGGCCACGCACTATCACGTGAACACGCTCGAGATGGCGGATCCGCAATCGAGCGCCAGCATCGTCGCGGTGGGCCCGCTCACTCAGCTGAGCGGGGCCTTTGTGGAGAAGACCGTGCCGTCCGTCGCGAAGGGCGCGGGTGACAAGTACACAGTGTTCGTCGCCGACAAGGGCACGTCGTACCTGATCGCCAACCCCAATCCGAAGTACGTGGGCAAGGCGCGTGTGAGTGCGCGGCCGATCCGGCGCTCGCCGTTCATCACGCATCGTGGCGGTCCGACTCTGTGGATTCTCGACGTTTCCGCGCGGCCCTGAGCCCACGCGTACCCGCCGCGCACCAGGTCCACGGTCAGCGCCGTGCTCGGCGCTGCTTCCACAACCCTGGCCACCGAGCTCGAAGGACACGATCACGATGCCCGAGACAACGGTGTACAGCGACAGGATCGTGAGCCTGAAGGTCGCCACCCGCCGCTGCAGAAACTCCCGACTTGCGTCGGAGGATATCGCCGGGTCCCTCGCCCTTACCGCCGCCGGCCGCGCGACAACCGGACCCTCGCCCTTACCGCCGCCGGCCGCGCGACAACCGGACCCTCGCCCTTACCGCCGCCGGCCGCGCGACAACCGGACCCTCGCCCTTCCGCTTCCCCACCGTTCCACGCCCAAGAAAAGCGCTCTGCGTGGGCAGGTCGAGCGGACTGCGCTACGAGGAAGCACGTTCCGATGAGCTCTGCCCCGCTTCGGCGATGCGGGTGGCGGCGGCCCGCCACGAGTTTTCGTTGTGCCACTGCAGGGCGACGTCGGCGAGCTCGTCGGTGTCGAACCATCGCCGAACCTCGTCCTCGCGCAGATAGTAGGCCACGGGGGTCACCAGCTGGTCGAACATGATGTGGTGGACCTCGCGCAGGGGAAACCGGCTGATGTAGTTGAAGTACGCGCCGTAGGGCAGCCGCCTGGCCAGAAGCTTCGATCGGTAGGCGCGCAGCAGCACGCTCAGGGCGACCGCCGGTGGCAGCGATACCCAGTACAGGGTGCGCTCGGGCATGCGCGAGGTGATGCGCTGGCGGATCGGGTTGACGAAGCGCACGATCCACTCGTTGTGCTCGTAGCCGTAGACCCAGATGGATACGCGGCCGCCGACGACGAGCCGCGAATACAGGGCGCGAAAGCCGTCTTCGGGGACGGGCAGGTGATGCAAGACACCCACGGAGAACGCCAGGTCGAAGACCTGGGGAACCGGTGGTCGGGTGAGGTCGCCCTGGACCACATGCACGTTGGATAGATGGCGGGTGGCGCGGAACGCCACATCCACTGCGGTGCCCAGATCGATGGCGACGATCGCTTTGGCGCCGTAGCGGGCGACCAGCTCGGTGTGCCGGCCTTTGCCGCACCCGCCCTCGAGGACCACATTGTCGGCAAAGTCCCGGGGCTGCAGCGGCGCGACCCAGTCGAGGAATTGTTGCTCGAAGTAGTCTGCCGGGTGGTCGAAGATCTTCCACTCGGTGCCGAAGCGGTCGGCGGTGAGCTCCGATTCTTCGTTGACGTCCAGCTCGGCGTTTTCGGGGGTCAGGCGCGGGACGCCTGCCGTGATCGGATAGCGGGCGCCGCAGGCGCACACCAAAAGGCCGGCCATGATGTGGCCGTCGGGCTCGGGGCGGTCGCCGTCGGCGACCAGGCTGCCGCCACACTTGGGGCACGCCAGGTATTGCAGCGCGGAGGGTCTCACTCGCAGGTCTCCTGCAGTCGGTTTCGGGCGACGCCAACATAACGCGCATCGGCGTCGCCGGCTATCCATCGCCGCCCGTGCCTTTCCGCGACCACCGCGGTGGTGCCGGAGCCCGCGAACGGATCCACCACCAGGTCTCCCTCGTCCGATGAGCCGCAGACGAATCGGCGGATTAGCTCGGCGGGTTTCTGGGTCGGGTGAAGGGTCTTCTCTGCCGTGCCGTTGCACAGCACGGGGATTTCGAACACATCTCGTGGCTTGGCGCCGAGCGGGTGCGGCTGCCAGCGATGGCGGTGCTTGCCGCCGCCATACTGAGACGACACGGCCTGGACGCGCTCGGGGTAGCGCTTGGTGTGGTTGTTGTAGGGAATGCGCACCGCGTCCACGTTCAGCCGGGCGCGCGCGCGCTTGCGCAAGTGCAGAATCGACTCGTGGGAGCGGCCCCAGTCTTTGCCCAGGTTCGCTTTGTTGCGGTAGTACCAGACCAACCAGCGGCATGCGGCAAAATGGGCGGCGCAGCGGACCTTGACGTCGGCCAGGATCTCGGAAAAGCCGCAGATGTAGGCAGACCCGGTGGATTTGAGCACCCGCGCCACCTGGCCAATCCACTGATCGCACCAGGTCAGGTATTCATCCATGGAGCCAAACTCGTCCCACGACGCCTTGGCGATGGCATAGGGCGGGTCGGCGACCACCAGGTCGACGCTGGCGTCGTCCATCGATTCCAACAGCTCGACAGCGTCGGCGTGCCACAGGGTGCCCGCGTCGGTTTCGTACGCCACCCGCATCGGCGAGGCGGGGCCGCGCAGGTCTTCGGGGACTGGCAAGTCTTTTGCGACGCGAGGTGGACGTTTGGGCATGTCTGGGCGCATCCTATCGCGGTATGGCGGATACCGGCTACTTTGTTCATCCCACCGCGGTAATCGACGACGGCGCGAAGATCGGCGCGGGCACCAAGATCTGGCACTTCGCCCACGTCATGGCCGGTGCCGAGATCGGCCGCGACTGTGTCATCGGCCAGGGCTGCTACATCGGCAATGTGCACCTCGGCAACAACGTGCGCGTGCAGAACAACGTCTCGGTGTACGACGGCGTCACCCTAAAGGACAAAGTGTTCGCCGGGCCGAGCTGTGTGTTCACCAACGTGATCAACCCGCGCGCCGAGGTGAGTCGCAAGCACGAGTACCGCGACACCCTGGTGCAGCAAGGGGCGACCATCGGGGCCAACGCCACGATCGTGTGCGGCGCGGTGATCGGCCAATACGCGTTCGTCGGTGCCGGCGCGCTGGTCCGGCAAGATGTTCAAGACTATGCCCTGGTGGTGGGCGTGCCGTCCGCGGCCATCGGCTGGATGTGCGCCTGCGGGGTGCGCTTGCCGTCCGCCGCCGACGCTGGGCTGCACATATGCGAAGCGTGTTCGTCCAAATACGAGCTGGTCGACGGCGTGCTGACGCCGGCCGGCCACTTGTAGTGTTGTCAATCCGTCGACACTGTCCGGAACCTGGCGTCAGGGTGGACCACAGTTCCACCTGACCGTCGCATGACTGTCCCAGTGTCCCACCCCACCGCCACGCAGTCTCGCGCGGTTAGCGTGCAGCGGTGCCGGCGATCACGCCGTTGCGAGTTGGATCCACGTTTGCACTACCAGTGCGCACCGAACAACAACGCCGGAAACCACCTCAGTCAACGCAATCGGACGTGGAGGGATTGTGATGAAAAAAGCCAACGCCAAAACCAATACCGTTACCCAGCTCACCCGCGACGACCTCGCCACCGCCCAGGGCGGTAGCCACAGCCTGCCGGACTTCCGCAGTCTGGCAGTCAACGGCGTGCATAGTCCGTCGCCCAAGCGCCCCCATGAAGTCCGCTTCGTCAAACCGATCGGCTTCAAGAAATAATCGTCAACCGTAGCTACACGACAGTGTCGTCATCCTAACTCCGTGACGACCTACTGCCCCCCGCGTGCACTCGACGGTGCGTCTCCCCTCCGCGCCGTTCGAGTGCCGCCTTTTTTTGCGCTGAGGGAGGCTTAGTTCGGCGGCCGTTTTCGCGAGCTGAACCAGTGTCGATACGTTTGCATCTGCGCCCGCTGTGACGCGGGTGCGTGGCGTTTGCACGTGGACCGCTCATCGGAGCCCTTGGCCGCGGCCCAGCGGATCTCGACGCAGTCGTTTGGGTTGTAGGCCATCTCGAAGCCCTTTTGCCGGTCGACGATGTCCTGCAGCGTGAGCTTCCACTTGCTGCCGTCCGAGCGGGTGTAGGTGAACGTTCGCGCATCCAGCTCTTTTTTCAATCGAGCCCGCACCTTTTTGACCTCGGCGTCCAGCTGGGGCCCCTTGTCCAGGCCGAACCGCTGGGGCGTTCGCTTGACCGCGTCGGAAAAGCCGAGAACGCTGTCGATCGAGATCAGCAGCCGGTTGTCGCGTGACGGCGTCGAATACGCCTCCCAGCGTGGATCGGCGGACAAGAAGATGTGCGCGCCGCGGGGCAGCGCCATCAACTTGTCGTGCACCTTCTTCATGTGAGCTTCGCCGTTGTCCACCGAGTTGACCCGGCGCGCGATCGACTCGGCCAACGCGTCGACCAGGGCGACCTGGCGGATGATCGGATCGAGCGGCCGCGGATTGATCAGGCTCTCCATGGTGTCGTAGAAGTCGTCTTTGCTGCCCTGATACTGCTGCTTGCTGAAGCGGGAAAACCGTTTGGTGCGGGCCAGCCCGCGGTTGGTCCAGGTGCGGGCGCGGCCCACGCGGGTGGCGTTTGTGCCCTTGCCGGGGTCGGCGTCGGCGTCGCCCTGGTCCGACTTTTTCCAGTAGACCGGCCGCCAGGCCTTGAAGCCCGCCCCGCCCGCTTCGGTCTCGGGGTGAAACAAAAACGAGCCGCGCCAGAACCGCCGGCGGCCGATCGTTCCGTCGGGCTGGGCGTCGGCGCCCAACAGCATGCCGTAGTTGTTGCCTTTGCCCTGGGGCACCCAGTCGGCGATCATCAGCACGTGGCCGAACGGGTCCACGTACACCGCGCCCGGGCGCAGCGCTTCACGGGTGAGCTCGACCGGGTATAGATCGGTCTGCTCGTCGTCGGGCAGGGTGCGGCCGCTGGACGAGTGGATGGCCCACATGGCGCTCCTGGCGAACAGTTTGAACGCGGACAGGTCGCCACGCGGTGTGTTGTACTTTTTGCCCTTGTAGGTGTGCAGGTCCAGCCTGGACTCCAGGCTGGAGCCGTCGCCGGGCAGATTGCAGCGCGGCGGCTTGCCCTTGCTGGCGCGCCGGCACATGCGGTAGGCCATGGGCAGGCGCATCTTCCACGCGAAGTAGGTGCGCAACGCGACGGGCAGATCGGCGCAGTCCGGCTGCATGGTGAGCTTGTCGTCCTCGCCCAGGTTGCGGTGGTTGTACAGAATGTTGTGCGCCTTGTCGCGCAGCAACGTGTGCAGGTTGGGCCAGGTCTGGTCTTTGTCCGCCGGGTAGTCGAACAGGCGCTCGACGAACAACGAGTACAGGTTCTCGGTCGACCGGCTCCAGCGGCGCGTCGGTTTCCACACCGGCCCCGTGCTGTCGCCTTTGCGCGCCAAGCGATGGGAACGCACGTAGAAGCGCTGGCACGCCAGGGTGCGGTCGCCGTCGCCGAGCACCGCTTTCCACGTGCCCGGCTTCGGATTGTCGACGGTCGCGAGCATGCCGAAGGGCGGGCCGCCAACACGGGTGAGCGTGGGGGTGTGGCGCCCACCGTCCGGATCGATCAGCGCCACGGCGACCGGTCCCGGGTCGCGGCTGGTCGAGGCGATGACGCGCATCGCCGCGCCCTTGTAGGGCCGCTCGGGCGAGACCCAGAGCGCGTTGTCGGTGCTATCGCGGCAGTGCTTGGCAGGGATCGCGACCGGCGCCGGCGGCCGTAAGGTCGCGACGCCGCGCAGCTTGCGTCCGGGCATCTTGCCCAGCACGGTGGCGCGGGTCAGGCGCTCGATGAACGACGTGCGCGACGTGCCGCGGCCGATTTCCAGATCGGAGACGGTCACGGTTTTGACCCGCATGAGGGTCTCGGCGGGCTCGCCCGCGGGTTGGCCGGGCGGCTTTTGCGCGCACGACTTTTTGTACTCGGCGAACGCGTGAATCGCCATGGGCTTGCCGGCGTCGTTGCGGCCCAGATACAGCATGATGTGCCCCGGGAAGTGCAGCAGCACGATGCCGCGTTTGGCCGCCAGATCGATGAGCAGCATGCGCTCTTTTTCGTCGGTGCCTTTTAGATCGATGGAGAACTGTCCAGCCAGGGATTGCCAGGCGCTGTGGCGCGGCAGGTTGATGCCGAACGTCTCGAACACATCGAGCAAGAACCGCGAGCAGTCGCGACCGCCACCGACACCGCCGAGGCCGTAGGGAGTGTCGAGATAGCGCCATGCTTCCTGCAGCACCGCTCTGCGCGTGAGCGGTCTGGCCGTGGTGCGCAGCTCGCCGTCGGGCAGCGGTTTGGTTTGTACGAAGCCGCTTGCCGTGGCGACGTAGGCGGTCACCGTGTCTTTGCCGCGACTCGCTACCGGCAGCAAGATGCCGGCGCGCAGCTTGATGGTTTTGCCGCCGGCCACCGGTACGTCGCTGCGGCCGAGCAGCTGGCGCCGCGGCGCGCGTACGAACGTATCGCGCTTGTGTTTCGGAATCGCCGGCGACAGCGCGGCGTCTTTGGCGATCCAGCCGAACGCGTAGCGGGTGCGCGCCAGGCGCATGCCGTTGGGCCAGCGTTTGAGCACCTGGACGACTTCCTGGGCGCGCGCGGTGCTGCAGGCGTTGCGGTCGTACCGCGTGTTGACCCGGGTTGTGTCCTTGCTGTGGAACTTGTCCGGAATCGGCGCACAGCGCAGGTCTACGGGCGCGACCGCGACATACAGCTCGGGGTCGATGCTGGTCATGTCTACGGTTTTGATGGCGCCGATGGTCGCGGCCGGCAACAGCTTGCCGTCGGCGCGTACGTACTCGCCTTTGCTCAGCTTGTCCGCGGCCCAGTCGATGCGGTCCTTGGCCTTCTTGGCGTACTCGGCCGGATCGATCGTCTCGAGCAAATCCCGTTGTGGGAAGTAGCCCTCGCGCGGGTGGGCGATGGCGGCGTCGAGGGTGCGGATTTGTGCCGGCGTCATCAGCACTTCGTCGAGTTTGTAGCGTTTGCCCAGTTGCTCGAGCCAGTAGCTGAGCTGGCGGTGCTTGGGCTCGACCCGGGGCAGCAGCTTGGGCGCGTCCAGCGCGGCCGGGCACATCGAGCTCGCTGCACCGTGTGCGGTGGAGCCTGGTTTGGCCGCGCCGGTGACACCACCGCGTTCTTTGTCAACATTGTTGTTCGAGCCACAGGCGACTAGCAGCAGGACCGGGCCCGCGAGGGCAATGCCTAGAATGGAGCGATTTCGGTGACTCAAATTGACGTCTCTGAGTTGGTGCCTTCTGGCAAGAACGTAGAGGGGGAAGGCGCTATTTCACGGAGGCTATCGCGTATCGATCGCCTCTGAACCCCTGCAAGCAACTCTAATATGAAACGCCAACGCCCGCTTGTGAAGAAAACCACCCGGGTGGCTGCCGAGCCTGTCCCCAATGAAGCCAATGTGTTAGTACGCCTGTATGAAGCGTGTGGTTGCCGCTGTCTATGTTGCCGTGGCTTTGGCCGCGTGCACCAGCGGCGAGGGCACCCAGCAGGTAAAGCCCCTTGCCAAAGAGCCTCAGATCGCCGGAGATGCCGGCTATGAGGCGGCGCTGCGGGCCTATGGTCACTTCGACCCTGCGGCGGCCGACAAGTTGCGGGCAACCCTGCAAACGAACCCGCAGCATCCGCGCGCCCTGGCGCTGGCACTGTTTACCAACCTGCCGGGCAAACCCAACGATGCGCTGAGCCGCGCCAACCAATTGCTCGCCGCTCCTCCCGCTGACATTCGTCCGACCGATGCGGTGTTACTGCGTGCCGCGGTCGCGTTTCGCAAGCACGGTGCGCCGGCGGGTCAGCAGGTACTGGCTGCATCATCGGTCGCCCCGGATCACGAAACCGTGTACTGGACGGCGATCCTGGCGTACCGCGCCGGCCACTATGCCGACGCCAATCGCCACCTGTTTCAGCTGTTGCAGTCGCAACACACCGAGCTGCGCGGTCGCATTTTCGATCGCTACACCCGCGTGCTGTTGTACTTCGACGACGGCGAGGACGCGTTGTCGGTGGCTCGCGACTACCAGCGCCTGGTGCCGTCGTCCGCCGCCGCCGCGCGGCTGGTGGTGCGCGCGTTGATCGCAACCGGCGCCGTCGACGAAGCACAGCAGGCGCTGGCCAAGGTGGCCCATGACGATCGCCTGGCGGGGTTGCACGGTCGATTGGCGGCGAATCGCGGGCAGTTTGCCGAGGCCGCCCGCAACTATCTGGCCGCTGCCACATCCGCCCCGGCGGCGCGGCGCGTCTACTATTTGGCCGCGGCGGCGCTGTGCCATCAGCTGGCTGGCGACACCACGGCCGTTGCCAGCGATCTGGACCGGTGCGACAAAGCCGAGCGCAACCTGCTGTGTGGCTGGCTGCGCGCTGTCGTCGGCCCGAAACCGGCCAGCCAGGAGGAGACGTTGCGGCGGGCGGCGGGCGGCGCCATCGACGCTCCGCTCGTGGGCATTTTGCGGGCCGCGCCCGTGATGGCGCCCATCGGTTGTGTGACCAGCTCCGGTGCGCCCGTGCGAGCCACCGCGAACCCGGGCGTGCTGTCGGTAGGCGCTACCATATCGACATTATTGAACAAACGATCATTTGTGGCGGCTCGCTGGCTGCCTCTGTTCGAGCCGTTGGTGCACTGTTACCGCGCAGCGGTCGAGGCCCAGGCATCCCCCGAACAGGCAGCTAGCACCCTGGCTCCCGTGGCCAAACGCCATCCGGTATTTGCGTTGGCCCTGGCCCGTATCCAGGCTGCGTTCGATCCTGCTGCTGCGATCAAAGTTCTGGACCGGGCGGCGAAAGCGGCATCGGGTACGGCGCAGGCCAGGGCGCTCGAGGCGTTGCGGCGGCAGCTGGTCGGTTTGAACGCAAAGCCACCGCACACCAACTAACCCCTTGTTCATGCGCGGTTTGCGCCGCGTACTCTCCGGCCGTAAGCTTCCGTAACAACCCGATATGCGTACTTCCATCACACTCTGCGTGACCGCCGTCCTGGCGCTGGTGGCCATTGGCTGCGCCGATCCGCCGCCGAGCAAGTATCCCAGCCAGGTGGTCCACACCGAGGACACGAGTTTGGGGCCGGGCGACGTCTTCGAAGTGCGGGTCTACCGGCAAGACGAAATGTCCAAGCCCTACAGCGTGAGCGCCGAGGGCACGTTCTCGTTTCCGCTGATCGGCACCGTAAAAGCGCAAGGGCTCACGCCGGCCGAGCTCGAGAGGGTACTGACCAAGCGCCTGGCCGACGGGTTCTTGAAACACCCCCAGGTCTCGGTGCTGGTCAAAGAACGCAACTCCAAGAAGGTGTCGGTGTTCGGTCAGGTTCGCCGGCCGGGAACACTGCCGTTCGCCGACGGTATGACCGTCGTGGAGGCCATCTCGCAGGCGGGCGGGTTCACCGGCATGGCGTGGAAGAACGCCGTCACCGTCACCCGGGTGCGCGACCGTAAAAAGACGAACTACACCGTTCCCGTGGAAAAAATCGGCCAGGGCAAGGCGCGAAACTTCTTTGTCCGCCCCGGTGACGTCGTATTGGTGCCACAGCGAACCTGGTAGGCTGAGCGGCCCGCAGGGCCACGAGCAACATGCGCAAACGCGATCGCATCGCGGCCGCTCTGGTGGCCGGTACCATGGCGACCGCCGTGTTGGCGGTGGGCTCAGTGTTGCGCTGGGGGGTGCTGCTCAGCACGGTTTTGTGCATCGCGTGCGCCGTGCCGTATCTGCGCTCCAAGCGCAGTATCATCTCGCATCCGCCGCTGTTGATGCTGCTTCTGCTCGCGTTCGGGTTCACGTTGCTGCAGGTGATTCCGCTGCCGGCCGCCGTGGTCAAGCTGCTATCGCCGCACAAATACACCCTGACTACGGCCAACGCCAAAGCGCTTGGCTCTGGCGCGCCGGCGTGGATCCCGCTGTCCTATGACCCGGCAGCGACCCTGCTCGAGGTCGCGAAGTTTGCCGGCTACATCGTGTTTGCGTTCGCCTGCCTGCGTTTGGCCGCGCAACGGCGCGGGCGCGTGATTTTGTGCACGACCGTGGCGAGCCTGGGAATTGTCGTTTCGCTGATCGCTCACCTTCACACGCTTCTCCACGCGACCAAGCTGTACGGCGTGTACACGCCGACGTTCAAACCGATATTCCTGGCGCCGCTGCTCAACGCGAACCACCTCGCGGGATTTCTGGCCATGACGACACCCGTATGTCTGGCGTTGGCCGTGACCAATCGGGGACCGGCGCGCCTGGTGTGGAGTGGTGGCGTGGTGCTGTGCGCGGGCACCGCGTTGCTGACCGAGTCGCGGGGTGGTGCTGGAGCACTCGCGCTGGGCTTGTTGGTTGCGACCGCGTTGCTGCTGGTGCAGCGCCGGCGCGGGACGCGCGATGCATCAACTCCGGTACCCCTGTCTGTGCTCGCCCCCGCCGCTATCGTCACGTTGTGCATATCCGTGTTGCTCGTCGCGCTGACAGCGGGTGGCGTGGCCAAGGAGTTCGCAAAAACCGGCCGCGAGGACGTGGAGCACGGCAAGCTGAGCTTGTGGACGCATTCGGTGCCGCTGCTCAAGGCCAACCCGTGGACCGGTGTCGGCCGCGGTGGCTTCGAGGCCGCCTACGCGCGTTACAACCCCGAGTGGCTCAAGAGCTACTCGCACGTCGAGAACGAGTATCTGCAAGCTCCGATTGATTGGGGGATCCCGGCGGCCGGGATGATGGCGCTCGCGCTGATCTACTTGATGGTGGCGGCAGCGCGCCGGTGGCAATCGGGGCCGCTGGTCGCGGCGGCGCTCGGAGGGGTTACTGCGATCATCACGCAGAACACCTTGGACTTCAATCTGCGGTTCCCCAGCGTCGCGCTGGCCGCGATCGCCCTCGTATGTGTGATCGTGCCACCTGCGCTGAGCAAGGCGGGTTCGTCCCGTCACTCGTGGGTGTGCCGCGGCCGCACGCCGGCCGTGGCTGTGGCCGCCCTCGCCTGGTTGGTTGCCCTCACCCCGCTGACAACGACGGCCCATAGCGCCGCCGAGTCCCTGCGCGCGGGGCTTGCGAAAAAGGACGCCGACATGAGCGCGCTCGTAGCGCGGGCAAAAACCGCCATGGGGCGTCATCCATCTGACTATGTGATCGCTGGCCTCACCGCCCAGGCGATGTTTCGGCTGCCCGACCAGCGGCAGACCGCGTTTGCTGTGATCCGGCGCGCGCTGGCACTCAACCCTCTCCATGCCGGGCTCAACCAGGTCGCGGCACGCATGCTGCTCAATGCCACGCCTCCTCGATCAGATGAGGCGTTGATTCAGTACGCAGTCGCCCTGCGCCATGTCGTCTCGCCAGCGCCGATCTTGCTCGAGCTCATGGGGTTGTTTCCTGATCCCCAGGTCGCCGCACGGGGGCTGCCGTTGGACCCGAAACGGGGACTGGTGCTCCAAGGCCACTTGCTGCAGCTCAAATCGCCGGAGGTGGCGCTGGCCTATGCGCGCCGGTTGAACAAGAATTTCCCCGACGATCCGGACGTGCTCGGGATGATCGGCGCCGCGGCCCTGGCTCAGGGCAAAGCGTCTGAAGGCATAGACGCGGCCCGGCGTGCGTACAAACTGCGTCCGACCGCCGACGCGGCACTGCTGCAAGCGCGGCTGGAGTTGGAGACAAAGCAGTCGGCGAAAGCGGCCGAAGTACTCGCAGCCGCCACCGCCGTAGCGCGGCACCGGGGAGCGACCCGCGACGTGTTCCGGCTGCAGTTCCAGCAGCTGCGCGTGCTCTACGACCAGGAAAAATACAAAGACGCCAAGCTACTGGCTGCGGAGCTGTTGAACATCGCCGCCAACGCCAAAGATCGCGGACGCGTCCACATGATGCTGTCCAATGTCGAAGTGAAGTTGGGCAACCTGCACCAGGCAGTCTTTGAGCGCAATCGGGCGCTGCGCTTGCTCGGCATCGAGTCGAAAAACTAGGTACTAGGGGGTGTCCCTAAATACATGCTTCCGCCGGCTGGCCCCGCGAAACCCCTGGCTTTGTTGCTCGTCGGTCGCTGGGGGTCCACCCAACTCCCTCCTCGCGCCTCGCCATTGATTCCGCTGACCTCAGCG
>Ga0114931_10006640_pt1 | contig 14201 bp, 12 predicted proteins | sample 2SBtaG_FD_89579 | JGI IMG/M metagenome (GOLD analysis project Ga0114931, IMG submission 89579) | Deep subsurface microbial communities from Kolumbo volcano to uncover new lineages of life (NeLLi) - 2SBTROV14_V59a metaG | ecosystem: Environmental > Aquatic > Marine > Volcanic | place: Kolumbo...
CATCGTCATCGCTTCGATCTGATCGTGGGTGACGTAGACCGAGGTGACCCGCAGGCGCTGGTGCAGGGACTTGATCTCGGCCCGCATCGCGACCCGCAGCTTCGCGTCCAGATTGGATAGCGGCTCGTCGAATAGAAAGACCTGCGGATTACGAACGATCGCCCGGCCCATTGCGACCCGTTGCCGCTGTCCGCCGGAGAGCTGCCGCGGGTAGCGGCCCAGGTAATCGCTCAGATTCAGGGTCTCGGCAGCGGCCTTTACCCGCTGCTCGATCTCCGTCTTCGGGACCTTCGCGATCTTGAGCCCGAAGGCCATGTTGTCGAAGACCTTCATGTGCGGGTAAAGGGCGTAGTTCTGGAACACCATGGCGATGTTGCGGGATTTCGGTGGGACGTCGTTGACGACCCGTTCTCCGATCATAATGTCGCCGGACGTGATGTGCTCGAGCCCGGCGATCATCCTGAGCAGGGTGGTTTTTCCGCATCCGGAGGGGCCGACCAGGACCACGAACTCCTGATCCGGTATCTCGACATCGATTCCGTGAATGACTTCCGTGTTTCCGAAAGATTTTCGGACGCTGCGCACTTCGACGTGTGCCATGTTGATGACCTCGACCGATCTATATCCACGCGGCGGCGACCATATCGGACCCGCGTCGAGCCTGCGGCGCTACTTGATTGCGCCCGCGGTCAGGCCCGAGGTGTAGTAATCCATGAAGAATGCATAGAGCACGACGATGGGGATGGTCCCCGCGAAGCAGGCGGCCATCAGCGAGCCCCAGTAATAGATGTCGCCGCGGATGAGCTCGGTGAAGACCCCGACCGAGAGCGTCTTGGCGAACTGATCTTGAATGAACACGAGCGAGTACAGGAACTCGTTCCAGCTCAAGGTGAACGAGAAGAGCACCGCACAGATGAGCCCGGGCATCGCCATCGGCATCACGATCCGGAACAATGCCCGCAGCCGCCCGCAGCCGTCGACGTAGGCGCATTCCTCGACCTCATAGGGAATGGTGCGGAAGTAGCCCATCAACAGCCAGGTTACGAAGGGGATCAGGAACGTCGGGTAGGTGATGATGAGCACCCAGTACGTGTCCCGGATCGGGATGAACTGGTCGATCCAGTTGATCACGTCGACCAGGGGCAGGAAGAGCAGGGTCTGGGGAACGAGGTACGTGATGAAGACCGCGACTCCGAACATCTCCACCCCCCGGAACCGAAGTCGGGCGAGAGCATAGGCGGCGAGGGACCCCACCGAAACCGAGATGAGGGTCGTCACCACCGAGACGATGATCGTGTTCAACATCCACGATTCGAAGTAGTTCGTCTTCTCGGCCAGATACACGTAGTTCGAGAGCGTCACCCCGCTCACCCAGAACGGAGACTGCGAGAAATCGTTTATCTCCGCGGTCGTTTTGAACGAGGTCACCGCCATCAGGTAGAGCGGAAAGACCGCGAACGCCACGTAAGGCAGGACGCCCGCGTAGGTGGCCAGGCGTTTTCGTTTCTGCCAGGGTGGCGTCGGGTTGATCCGAACCTTGGAGCCCGCTGCCGGGGCGGCACGACGGGCTACTGGCGCGGCCGGAAGGGCGATATCAGGAGAGCTCATAGACCGCGTCCTTTCGTACCAGGCGAAGCTGGATAATCACGATGATGAATAGCAGCGGGAACAGGAAGAGCGAGATCGCGGCACCGAGGCCGATCTCGCGGTTACCGATGCCGGTCATGAACGAGTAGGTAGCGAACAGGTGAGTCGAGTTCATCGGTCCGCCCCGGGTCAGCACGAACACGATGTTGAAATCGGCCAGGGTGAAGATGGTCGAGAACAGGATGATGACCGCCAGGACCGGCCGGAGCAGGGGCAGGGTGATCCGCCAGAACTTCTGCGAGCCGGTCGCGCCGTCGATGTCGGCGGCCTCGTAGAGCGAAGGTGGGATCGCCATCAAGCCGGCGAAGATGGTGATGATGAAGAAGGGCAGGCCTCGCCAGATATTCACGAAGATGACGGAGGCGAGCGCGAGATTCGGATCGCCCAGATATTGATACGGCCCGAGCCCCATCGCGCTGAACGGCCAGACGTTCTGGAGGAACCAGTTGAGTTGACTGTACGTTGGGTCGAAGATGAGCCACCAGCCGAGGGTGGTGAGCGCGGTGGGAGCCACGAAGGGGATGAGGATCGCGCCCCGGATCAACCGTTTGAGCTTCGTGACGTGCATCAGCAGCAGCGCGCCCGCGATACCGAAAATCACTTTGAACAGGACCGAGAACACCGCGAACAGGATCGTGTTGCGGACCGTCTGCCGGAAGATGTCGTCCTCGGTGAGGATGTATATGAAGTTCTCGAGCCCGATGAAGTGGGTGTTCTCCGCTCCGATCCAGGCGTCGCTCATGCTGAAGTAGACGGCCAGGCAGAACGGATAAACCACCAGGCAGATCATGATGATCGCCGCCGGCAGGATGAAGCCGTATCCGTCGATGTCGGGGCCGAAGAGATCACTCCATCTCCGGCGGACCCGCGGGGCGGGGATACCGATCGCTTCCGTCGTGACGGCCATGTTCGCCTCCTCGTGCGCGGGCCGCAGGCCCGCGCTTCCCTTTTTTCTCTAGCCGGCTCGGCTCTCTGAATGGAGCCGTGTTGTCAGCTCTTCGGCGTCTCTCAGGCGGTCCGGAACCGGCGGTAGATCCGTTTGAGCTGCGTCTGCGCCTTCTTCACCGCGTCTTCCGGGCTCAGCTTCCCGGTGGCGCATTCGGCGGCGGTGTCCGGGATGATGAACTGGTCATAGACCGTCTGGGAAGCAGCGGTCGGGATCCCCGGATAGCCGATGGCGTGGGTATACCACCCGATGTAGGCGGCGAAGTAGAACTTCGGGTTGGAGGCGTAGATCGGATGCAGCGCGAAGGAACGCAACATTGGCTGGTTGTAGCCGCGGCTCGCTTCGAGGAACTTGAGCTGGTTCTCGCGCTGGAAGTGGAACTCCAGGAACTCCTTCGCGGGCTCGATGTTCTTGCTGAAGTTCCAAACCCCGATCCCGGCGTGGGAGGCGGCCATGTGCCGTCCGGCCGGACCCTTGGGCGGAATGATGTGGTTGATGACCTGGTGTATCGGGCGATTCGTGCCCTGGATCATCACCTTGCCGGTTACGGCGGAGTTGTAGGCGCTGATCGGGTTCAGGATCATCGAGCACTTGCCCGAGGTCAGGCAGACATTGTTGTTGCGGTCGTCCCAGGCCAGCACTTCCTTGTCCATCGCGTCGTTGTAGAGTGCTTTGACGAACTTGTAGGCCTCGACCGCTTCCTTGGAGTTGATGGCGACCGTTTTGCTGTCTGCCTCGACGAGCTTCGCCCCCCAGCTCCAGAGGATCCCGCGCAGGATCCAGTTCGAATCCGCCGAATGGGCGAGTTGGATTCCGAGCGGGTGGCCTTGCTTCTTGAGCTTCGTGCCAATTCGGTGCACGTCCTCCCAGGTATCGGGGAGATTTTCCCCGATACCCGAGATGAGATCGGTCCGGAGTGCAATCGGGAAGGAGATGAAGAACCAGGGTAGCGCCTTGTGACTGCCATCCTGGCCCAATCCGAACGTGTCGGTGGTCCAGCCGCCGCCCATGCCGCCGACCTTCTCGTAGAGGTCGTCCAGATTGACGAGGCTCTTCGAGTAGAGGTTCGGGATGGCGTTGCTCGCGACCGTGATGTCATGGCCCTTCTTGCCCTGCACCTCGCCCGCGTACACCGCCGGAAGCTGCAGGTGAGCGATGCGATCCATGCGCACCTTGATGCCGGCCATCTTCCCGTACTCTTCGAGCTGGCGCTTGAGCTCCTCGTCCGAGCTCGGAACGAAGTGCGACCAGGTGAGCAGCTTGAGCTCGCGCTCCTTGGTAAAGGCGGGAGGTGTTTTCGCGAGCAGGATGCCGGCGAGCCCGGCCTTGGCAGTGTTGCCGAGGAACTTTCGTCGATCGTGCTTCGGTAAGGGGGAGGCCTCGGTCGTCGACGCGGAACCGAACTCTGTGGTCATGTCTATTTCCTCCGGGCCGCGAGCCGCTCCCGGCGGGAGCCGGCGCGCTACTCATTTGTTCCTTGATTTATTCCTTAGCGTTCTCGCCGCCCGGAGGCGCGGCCCCGGGCTGACGGGTCCAGCCCTGTCTCGGGGTTGCCGGACGCAGCCGCCTGCCCCGATAGATTGCCATTCTAGCCCTCTCGGCGCAAAGATACAGATCCGGCCCCGCCGCGTATCAGCCGGGGGGGATCGTGCTCGAGACGATTCGAACGAATACCTGCGGCCGGCGACCGGCTCGAGCACGAGGCAGAACTAGAGGAGGATCGATGCTCGATCTGGCGGGACCCGCCGGCTTCGACGAGCGCGAGGACACCGTCTTCCGCGACGTCATCCTGCTCACCTTGTCCGGGTTCGTCGCGATCGTCATCTTGCTGCTGCCCCATCTCCATCCGGTGGGCGCGGAGGAGGAGACGCCGGACAACCCGCCAGGAAACGTGATCGTCGAGATCTTCTGGGACGAGGCCCGGAACGTCGATCTCGACCTCTGGGTGCGGGCGCCGGGCGACGTGCCGGTCGGCTACTCCAACCAGGGTGGCAAGTACTTCAACTTGCTTCGCGACGACCTCGGAAAGTACAAGGACGAGACGCCGCTCAACTACGAGGTGGCTTTCTCACGCGGTATCGTTCCTGGCGAGTACATTGCGAACGTGCACTTTTATCGGTTCGACGCCCCATCGTTCGGGCCCCTCCGGGCCCGGATGGTCGTCACCGTCGTCGACCCCGATACGAACGACCGCCGCCAGCTCCTGCAGCGCGACGTCGTGCTCAGCGAGGAGGGGCAGGAGCTCACCATGCTTCGCTTCGGGTTGACCGCCAAGGGCGCGCTGGTGCCGGGGAGTGTCGGAAACAGCCAGCTCTCGATCCGGGGGAACTGGCCGAAGTAGGGCCCGGTGTTCGAGTCGGAGAGGAAGGATCTCGATGCCACGCAGACATCTGTTGCTGATGCGTTACGTGCTTCTCAACGTGGTCGGGGCGGGCGGCCTCGTCGCCGCCTACTTTCAGGGTTGGGTCGGGCTCGTGCTGCGATCGGACGTGACGAACTTTTGCGTGGGGATCTTCATCGTCTTCCTCTGTGGGCTCGCCCTTTGCAGCTATCACGTGACCGGAATATCGCGGCGATTGTTGCTCGCAGAGACCTTGCTCTCGCTCGATCCTTCGGCGCGCGAGCCGCGCCTTCCGCCTGGCAGTGATCTCGCTCGCTACCTCGCTCGCGCTCGCGGGCTCGACTCGGGCGCCCGCAGCAATCTGGCCGCTGCCCTGCAGCATGGGCTCGGGCATCGGATCGGGCACGTGCGCTATCTCGCGAACTCGCTCGTCGTGCTCGGTCTGATCGGGACGGTGGTCGGGTTCATCATCGCGCTCTCCGGGGTGGATCCGAAGATCGCCACCGACCCGCAGAGCGTGAGCCCGATGATCGCGACCTTGATCGAGGGCATGTCGGTCGCCCTGTATACGACGCTCGTCGGCGCCGTGCTGAGCGTGTGGCTCGGCGCCTGCTATCAGATGCTCGCGACCGGGGCCGGCAACCTGTTCACGCTGCTCGTCGATCTCGCCGAGCCCACGACCAGCGCGTCATGAGCCTCCTGAATGGTTTCGGGGGCCTTTACCCCGGTGCTCCCGAGGCCGACCCGGTCGGCACCACCGTCTTTCGCGATGTCACCTTGATCGCGCTGGCCGGTTTTCTGGTCATCGTGCTCCTGCTCCTTCCCTGGCTCAATCCGGTCGGGCGCCAGAACGAGACGTCCCTCACTCCGCCCGGCAGCGTGATCGTGGAGATGCTGTGGCCGAAAGAGATGGCATCGGACGTCGATCTCTGGGTCCAGGCCCCCGGTGAAGATCCGGTCGGCTATCGGAACATGGGCGAGCATTACTTCAATTTGCTGCGCGACGATCGGGGTCAGGTGGACGATGCGACCCCGATCAATTACGAGACCGCGTACTCGCGCGGGATCCCCTCCGGCGAGGAGGTCGTGAACGTTTATCTCTACCGGTTGGAGCGGGGTGAGGCCCCGATCCCGGTGACGGTCTACGTGAGCGTAGTGACTCCGAAGGAGCACCACCGGCGAAACTTGTTGACCCGGAGCGTTCTGCTCGAGCACGAGGGGCAGGAGATCACGATCGCCCGCTTCGATCTGGATCTGGAAGGCGTGCTTCGAGGTTCCATTCATACCCTGGCCAGAAGCCTCGTCAACCCTGAGAAGCCTTCCGGTTACCGGCGCCCACATGGGAAGGGCTCGGGTTAACCACCGAACTCGTCGGGGAACCGCTTCAGGAACCTTCACATGGAGAGCTTGCCCTACCTCTACGCTGCCCTGGCTCTGCTGTTCGCGGTGCTGGTCAGTCTCGTGATCTGGGCCCGACGGTCGCTTCGGTGGCGCCTGGCAGGCCTCGCGGTCGGCGCTTTCGCCATCCTTTTCGCGTACTTCGCGCTCGCCGATCTGCTGAGCCGCCCGAAACCGGTCGCGCTCGAGTTCGCCCACTCTGACGTCCGCGACTTCGAGCTCTTGTACGCCGACTGGACCGAGGGTGAGGGGATCTACGTGCTGCTCCGTGTGCCCGGGACGGCGGAGCCGCGCTACTACCGGTTGCCCTGGGCAGTGACCCGGGCCGAGCAGCTCCAGCTGGCGATTACCGAGGCGGCGAAGCTGCACGGGGACCTCCGGATGGGCAATCCGTTCTTCGACCCCGACCTCGAGGAGCGCAAGCGGCTCTTCTACGCCGCGCCACCGCCGCCGCGGGCGCCGAAAGGGGGGCAGGTCGAAGAGGTGCTCCGTTACGATCCGAACGAGCCGATTCCCCTGGAGCCCGTTCCTCGGGGTAAGTCGAAGCTGCCAGACGGCCTCGTCCCGGGGGAGCGAGCCGGGCGGCGCTAGCGGTCCGGTCAGATGGGGTCGCCGAGCTGGCCGCCCCAGAGGTTAGAATTGCGACGTCATGAGTTCCTGCAATCCACCGGCACCCGCACGAAGCCGGGCGCCGGCGAGTCCGGCGCCGGCCCGACCGTTCCTGAAATGGCTCGGCGGCAAGCGCCAGCTCCTCGGGATGCTTCGCCTGGCGGCGGATTGCGCGGGAGAATTCCGGGATTACCACGAGCCGTTTCTGGGGGGCGGGGCGCTTTTCTTTGCACTGGCAGGCGAGGGCCGAATTGCAGGCCGCGCGTTTCTTTCCGATGCCAACCGGAATCTGATGGACGCCTACCTCGGGGTGCAGGAGGACGTGGAGGCGGTCATCGCGCATTTGCGGGAGCACGCGGTTCGGCACGGCAAGCCCCATTTCTACGCGGTTCGCGAAGCGATCCCCGATTCTCTTGCGGCGCGGGCGGCGCGGATCGTCTATCTCAATCGGACCTGCTTCAACGGGTTGTATCGCGAGAATTCGAAGGGGGAGTTCAATGTCCCTTACGGCCGTTACGAGAAACCGCGGATCCTGAACGAGCCCGGACTGCGCGCGGCCGCGGCTCTTCTCGAGACGGCAGATCTCGGCGCGCAGCCCTTCTCCTGCCTGCTCGAGCGCGCGTCCGAGGGTGACCTCGTCTACTGCGACCCCCCCTATATCCCGCTCTCCCGGACCTCGGATTTCACCACCTACACTCCTGGCGGGTTCGGGCTCGAGCAGCACCGGGAGCTTGCCTCGGCCGCCCGGGTTCTCGACGAGCGCGGCGTCAAGGTGATCCTCTCGAACTCGCTCACCGACAAGACGCGGGTGCTGTACCGTGGTTTTCACGTTCACCGAGTGCATGCGAATCGCAGCGTCAATGCCCAGACTCACAACCGGGGACCGGTGGCCGAGGCGGTTATCACGAACTTCCCGCTCGCCGGTCGCGCGCCGCCGGGCCTCACCCCGGTTCCGGCGCTCGACCGGGTGAACGACGCGGAGGACACCGCGGCTCGGGTCTGGCTGCGGGCGAACGGCTACCCGGAGGTGGCGGCGCTCATCGAGGAGATCACGACAGAGTGGGCGAGGCGCGGGAAGCGCACTCGCCGTAACTGGTGGGAGGTGCTGGCCGGAGGGGCGCACGGGCGCCCCCGTCAGGTCGCCGGCCGCCCGTTTCCGGTGCTGAAGGAGACCCAGCTTCGCCAGGGGCTGCCGCTCACGGTGAACGCCCGCTAGGGAAGCTCTAAACCGTCCGTCCTGGACTTCTCGGAGCACGCGCCGGCGCAAACGCGGTTTGCGCATCGCTTCGAAATCGAAGTCTCACGGCTTCACGCGTTTCTGGCCTTGAACTCTCGCCGCCGGGTATGGAGCACCCGCTCGGTGTAGCCGTTCGGCTCCGCCCGGCCCTCGAAGACGAGATCGAGGGCGGCCTGGAACGCGACGCTGCTGTCGAAGTTCGGCGCCATGGCGTGGTAGGCCGCGTCGCCGGCATTCTGGCGGTCGACGACCGCCGCCATCTTCTGGAAGGTCGCCTGTACCTGAGTCTCGTTCGTGATCCCGTGGTGCAGCCAGTTCGCGATGTGCTGCGATGAGATACGCAGCGTCGCCCGGTCTTCCATCAACCCCACGTCGTTGATGTCCGGCACCTTGGAGCAGCCAACTCCCTGCTCGACCCAGCGCACGACGTATCCGAGGATCCCCTGGGCGTTGTTGTCGAGCTCGTCCTGCACCTCGTCGGGCGAGAGATTGCGGCCGATCATCAGGGGGGGGATGAGGATATCGTCGAGGCTGGCCGAGGCGCGGCTTGCAAGCTCCCGTTGACGCTCGGCGACGTTCACCTGGTGGTAATGCGTGGCATGGAGCGTGGCGGCGGTCGGCGAAGGCACCCAGGCGGTGTTCGCGCCGGCCTTCGGGTGCCCTATCTTCGCCTCCATCATCGCCTGCATCTCGTCCGGCATCGCCCACATTCCCTTGCCGATCTGAGCGATGCCCGGCAGACCGTAGAGGATCCCTACATCGACGTTCCAGTCCTCGTAGGCTAGCATCCAGGGCGTGCTCTTGATCTCCATCTTCGGGATCATGGGCCCGGCTTCCATGCTCGTATGGATTTCGTCTCCCGTCCGGTCGAGGAAGCCGGTGTTGATGAAGATGACCCGCTCCTGCGCTCGGCGGATGCACTCTTTCAAATTGACGGTCGTGCGCCGCTCCTCGTCCATGATGCCGATCTTGAGCGTGTTCCGTGCGAGCCCGAGCGCGGCTTCCACCCGGGCGAACAGCTCGACGGTGGCAGCGACTTCGTCCGGGCCGTGCAGCTTCGGCTTGACGATGTACAGGCTCCCGGCGCGGCTGTTCCGGAGCTGGCCGAGCCCCTCGAGATCGTGTAGGGCGGCGAGCGCGGTCACCATCGCGTCGAGGAACCCTTCGGGGATCTCCTCGCCGGACTCGGTGGTGACCGCGCCGGTGTACATGTGGAGCCCGACGTTGCGGATCAGGAGAAGGCTCCGCCCGTGAAGCGTGAGCTCGCCGCCTTCCGGACGGGTATAGCGCCGGTCCGGGTCGAGCCGCCGGGTGATGGCGCGTCCGTTCTTCTCGAATGTCTCCTCGAGCGTCCCCTTCATGATGCCGAGCCAGTTTCGGTAAACGCGCGTCTTGTCTTCCGCATCGACCGCCGCGACCGAGTCCTCGCAGTCCTGAATGGTGGTGACGGCAGCCTCGAGCAGCACGTCCTTGACCCCGGCCGGGTGGCTCCGTCCAACCGGATGGCCGTGGTCGATCTGTATCTCGATATGCAGCCCGTTGTGGGAGAGAAGCACCCCTTCGAGGCCCTGTGCGCCCTCGTTGAAGCCGGCGAACCGGGTCGGATCGGCGAGGCCGGTCTCCTCTCCGTCGCCGAGCAGGAAGGAGAGGCGGGCAGGGGCGCCCGCGACCCTGATCTCGATGACGTCCGCGTAGCGACCGGCAGCGAGGGGAACGACCTCGTCCAGGAACTCGTTCGTCCGCGCGATGACTTTCTCGCCACGCCCGGCGTTGTACTCGGAGCCTTGCTCGGCGCCCTCGGTCTCGGGGATGATGTCGGTGCCGTAGAACGCGTCGTAGAGGCTTCCCCAGCGTGCATTCGCGGCGTTCAGCGCATAGCGGGCGTTGTCCACCGGGACCACGAGCTGGGGGCCGGCCATCAAGGCGATCTCCGGGTCGACGTTCCGGGTCGATATCCTGAAATCCTCACCTTCCGGAACGAGATAGCCGATCTCTTCGAGGAAAGCGCGATAGGCGATCGGATCGATTGGCTGGCCTTTGCGGGCGAGGTGCCAGTCGTCGATCTGGCGCTGGAGCATGTTCCGCCGCTCCAGCAAAGCGCGGTTTTTCGGCCCGAGGTCGCGTACGATCTCGCCGAGCGCGGCCCAGAACGCGCTGGGATCGACCCTGGTGCCGGGGACCATCTCCTGCTCGACGAGGTCGAAGAGAGGTTTCGCGACGTTGAGGCCGCCCACCGATGCAGAGTCGCTCATTGAATCATCCAGTCCCTTTGCGAAGGCGCAGCGTGCGCGGCCGGCGCCGGTTGTGACGGGCTCGGTGCGCCTTGCAAGAGGGCCCACCGAGGCAATTGCGGGCGGGTATTGTAGCGGTGCCCGAAGGGCGGCGCAGGGGCACGCGTCACAGCGGACCGGTTCCGGGAACCCGGCGGGTGAGTGACAGTGAACAGGAGGTGAATCGGGGGTGATCTGGAAGCACGCGCTCCACCCGGACTGCACTTTCGAGCCATGGTGGGAGGCACCGGAGTTCCCGGCGCAAAAGGCTTTCCCGGCGGGCACGCAAGCCAGTGAGAGTCGCTACGATGCCATCGTAGCCGGTGAAGGGCTGCCGGGGCTCTTTGCCGCCTTGCGGTGCGCCACCTCCGGTGCTCGCGTCGTGGTCGTTCATACCGCCAGGCAAGTCGATCTCGCCGGCGCCGGCCTCGGAGTCGTGCCGGTCGCGCCCTGGCTCGAGGGGGCGGTCGGAGCGGCGTTCGTTCCGTCGCCGGGCGAGCGCCTGCGGCGCAGTGCGGCGGTTCGGGATGAGCTCTTCGCGTCGCTGGCGCCGCTCGGCGCCCGCGACGGAGCTCGCCGGGTGGGCCGCTACCTTGGCGCTGCCAACGAGGCCGAAGTCGCGCGACTGATGGCGGCGGCCCCGGAATGGGTGGCGGCCGGCGAGCCACCCGCCCGCTGGCTCGGTCCCGAAGACCAGTGGCAGGAGGTCGGCTCTGCCCGGTACCGGGGCGGGCTCGTCGAGGACAGCACTGCGGTCTGTGATCCTGGAATCGTTGCGAGGGAGCTCCTCGGGCGCTGCCGGGTGGCCGGCGTTACGTTTTCGAGGCGGATCGAGCGTGCGGAGCTTCACAGCGAGGCTGAGGAGTGGGTGCTCCGGAGCGGGACGATGGTGCATCGGGCTCCGCGAGTGTCGATCAGCGGGGATTTCACCGGGAAGGGGCCCCGATACCGTCTTCCCGCGACCCTACCGGAACCTCGCGGCGCTCGAGCGCTTTTTGCCGCGACCGAGGAAATCCCGGCCGAGCTTGGGAAGATCCTCTTTCCAACCGGTCGTGTCGTGGCCGGCGCCAGCTCCCGGGACCCGGTGTTCAGGTTGGCGCCGGATGGCTCCCGGGTGCTCGTCTCGCTGCCGGTACGCGCCCGCGCCGGCAGTCCCGCGCGCCACGCCAGAACCCTGTACGGCCGGATGCTCGAGACATTTCCCCACCTGCGCGGGATCCGACTCGTGCGACTTTGGAGGGGACCGGTGGCGGGCTCTGGTCTGGTGCGGCGTAGGAAACCGGGGCTGGAGATCCTGCCGGAGGTCGGCTTTGATTGCCTGGATGGACGGAGTGTAAGGGGCCAAGAGCGCGAGCGGGCTCGAGAATGTCCAGCGGCCTCCGATGCGCATAGCCTGGAGGCTCGATGATGTCGTACACCGATCTTCCTCCCGAGGTGCTAGAGCACCACTTCAATCCGCGGGCCGCCGCCCGCGGCGTCGACGGGAAGATCGGCCGCATGGTCGCCCGCTCGGCAGAGGTGCGCGCGCGTTACCGCCATCGTTCCGATGTTCCCTACGGCGAAGGGCTGGCGGAGACGGCCGACATCTTTTTTCCCCGCGAGCCGGCGTCCGCCGGCGGCGCTCCGGTCCAGCTCTTCGTTCACGGTGGATACTGGCGGGCGATGGACAAGCGGGATTACAGCTTCCTCGCCGCCCCCTTCGTCGATGCCGGCGCGATGGCAGTGGTCATCAACTACGGGCTGGCGCCCGCGGTGACCCTCGACGAGATCGTTCGCAAGACCGTTCGTTCCATTGCCTGGACGTATCGGAGCATCGGGGCGTACGGCGGCGATCCGGAAAGGTTGTACCTGTCTGGCAACTCCGCCGGAGGTCATCTGGTGGCGATGGCGCTCGCCCATGACTGGACCGGGGAAGGATTGCCCGCCGATCTCGTCAAGGGCGCCGCGGCGATCTCCGGGGTGATGGACCTGGCGCCGGTGCTGCGCATTTCCGTGAACGAGGACGTACGCCTCGACCCCGGCATGGCTCACCGCAACAGCCCGATTCACTGTCCGCCCTTGCACGACGTTCCGCTCATTATCGCGGTCGGTGGGGCGGAGCCCGCCGGCTGGGTGGAGATGTCGCGTGCCTATCTGAAAGTTTGCGAGGCGAGTGGCCTGCACCCGCGTTACCTCGAGATGTCGGGCGCCGATCACTTCGACATCAGCGTCGCTCTGGGCGATGCCGGCAGCGAGCTCACCCTCGCCGTCCTTCGCCAGATGGGCCTGGGAGACGCGTCAAGGAACCGCTAAAAAATTCCGGCGTTCCCGCGGGATACGGATGTGCCGGCCGGGCCCGTTCGCGCGCTCAGTCGAAGACGACGACCGACTTTCCGATCACGCGGCGGTCTTCGATCCGCCGGATGGCTTCCATATAACGTTCGAACCGGTAGGTGGCGGTCACGTGCGGGTCGAGGTCGCCCGCGAGCGCATGCTCGAAGATGAAACGCTGGGCTTCGGCCAGCAATGGCGAGTGCCCGTCGAGGAAGGTTTGCAGGGTCATGCCAACCACGGCGATGTTCTTCAGAAGGAGGTAATTGGTCCGCACCGTCGGGATCTCACCTCCGGCGAAACCGGTGACGACGATCCGGCCATAGGTCGCGAGCGCCCGGAGGGCGGCGCCGAAGTGCTGCCCCCCGAGAAGGTCGACGACCAGGTCTGCTCCGGAGCCGCGGTTGGCGTCGTGCACCTGACGCCGTAAGGTGTCTTCGAGCGGCGCGGCGCTCAGATCGATGAGGTGGTCGGCCCCCGCATCGGTGGCGGCCTGTCCCTTGGCCGGAGTGGTGAGGCCGGCCAGGACCCGTCCGGCGCCGAGGGCTCGGGCGAGGGAGACGGAGGCGAGGCCGACGCCTCCCGAGGCGCCGTTCACGAGCACCGTCTGGCCCGGTTCGAGCCCGCCTCGGACCCGGAGGGCGAAGTAGGCCGTCAGGTACACGAGCCCGAAACCGGCGGCGGAGGGGAAGTCGATGGCATCGGGCACCGGCAGACACCGGGGCTCCGGGCAGATCACCCGCTCCGCGAGCCCGCCGTAGGTGACGTGGGCGAGCACGCGCTGTCCCGGAGCGAGCCCCTGCACCCCCTCCCCGATCGAGCGCACCACTCCGGCCGCGTCCTTGCCGGGGGTAAAGGGCGGCGGAGGATTGTTCTGGTATCTGCCATCCAGCGAGAGGAGATCGGTGAAGTTGATCCCGCAGGCGCGAACGTCCACCCGCACCTCTCCCGGGCCCGGGACCGGGTCGGGCACCTCCTCGATGCTCACCGCGTCCCGATTTCGGATCTCTCTGATGACCACCGCGCGCATCGCGCCCTCCTCGATTTTCCAGACCGGTGTCACTTCGACGTCAATCGGGTGCGGTAAGAACGCCGTCGGTGCTTCTCCCACTCTCGTTGCCCGCGTTCATTTCTGAAGCGAGCACCTTCCCGGAGGGCCCGCTTCGTGCTCCGTTCTCCAGTTTCCGGAACAGGAACGCCGCCGGCACCACCAGGGCGAGCAAGGCTGCCCCGAATACGATGGCCCCGTCCGGGGCCCCGCTGTGATCGACGATCCAACCGGCCGCGGGCGGTGTGGCGGTGGTGACGGCATAGTAGAGGGTGAAGAATACCCCCATTGCGAACGCTCTACGCGCGGGCGGGACCGCCTGACCGGCGAGCGCCATGATCGAACTTACCGCAGCTGTAGCCCAGTCCCAGTTGCGCCAACCCGCCCAGGGTAAC
>Ga0114931_10006641_pt1 | contig 14200 bp, 6 predicted proteins | sample 2SBtaG_FD_89579 | JGI IMG/M metagenome (GOLD analysis project Ga0114931, IMG submission 89579) | Deep subsurface microbial communities from Kolumbo volcano to uncover new lineages of life (NeLLi) - 2SBTROV14_V59a metaG | ecosystem: Environmental > Aquatic > Marine > Volcanic | place: Kolumbo...
AGACAGCCTGTTGCCCGCCGGAAAGAATTTCGCCGCGAGTCTATCGGGCAGGCGTCTGGAACAGCTCTTCGTATGCGAACAGCGCCGGGGTTCCGCCGGTGTGCCAGAAGATGACTTGATCGCGTGTTGAGAAGCTGCCCTGTTCGACGAGATCGAGCAACCCTGCCATGGCCTTGCCGGTATAGACGGGATCGAGCAGCAGGCCTTCAAACCGCGCGACGAGGCGGACCGCCTCGACCATGGCTGCGGTCGGTTGTCCGTAGCCACCGCCGAGATATCGGTCGTTGACTTCGACGCGTGATGCCGTGGCTGCATCCTTACCACCCAGCAGCTTAACGGTTTCGCGTGCAAGTTCGCCCACCTTTTCGGCGGTCGAGTCCGCTTTTCCATAAACTGAAATGCCCAACAACCGATCATCCCGGCCGAGAATCTCGAGCCCGGCCGCCAGGCCAGCCTGCGTACCGCAACTTCCGGCGGCCACCAGATGGCACACGCGGCCGAGCTTCCGCTCACGCAATTGCTCGGACAACTCGGCCATGGCATGCACGTAACCCAGCGCGCCGATCGGCGTTGAACCGCCCGAGGGAATGAAGTAGGCAGAGCCGCCCTCGCCCAAGATGCGGGTCATGATGTCGCCAAGTTTTGCGGCGGCGGCGTCTTCGTCGTCGACGATATGTAGCTTGGCACCGAGCAACTCGTCCAACAGCCGGTTGCCGCTCGTTTCATATCGGTCGCCGTGCCAATCAACCACCCGGGGCAGGACCAGCTCGCATTCCAACCCCATTCGCGCGGCCGCCGCGGCTGTTTGCCGGGCATGGTTCGACTGAACGCCGCCAACCGTGATGATCGTGTCGGCGCCTTGCGCCATCGCATCGGCCAACAGGAACTCGAGCTTGCGTGCCTTGTTGCCGCCACCGGCCAATCCGGTGCAGTCGTCGCGCTTGACGAAGATTCGCGGCCCGCCCAAGTGATGGCTGAGCCGCTCAAGCGGCTCGAGCGGCGTCGGCATATGGGCCAAGTGGACGCGAGGGAATCGATCGAGCTGTTGCATCGCACAACTGCCAGCGCCGAGAGGAATCGGCCGCGTGGCGCCTTTTGCTAACGTCAAGTCCGTAGGGGCCAAACTTGGTTCACAGCATGATGCTTTGTGGCCCTTTCAGCAAGCCGCTCGCGCCGCGGTTCGAGAGAGCCGCCCGTGGGCTCCGTTTTGCTACGCCCGGCGGCGAGCTTCGCGGCGGCGGTCCGTCTCGCGGAGCAAGGCCTTTCGCAGCCGAATCTTGGTTGGCGTCACCTCGACCAGCTCGCCCTCTTCAATATATTCCAAGGCCATTTCAAGCGTCATCTCGCGTGGCGGGCGAAGCAGGATGTTGCGATCGCTCCCAGCGGCGCGAATGTTGGTCAGCTTCTTTTCTCTTGTGGGATTGACCGTCATATCATCACGGCGGCAGTTTTCGCCGACGATCATGCCTTCGTAAACGTCGTCACCGGGGCCGACGAACAACTCCGCCCGATCCTGCAAGCCGTCAAGCCCGAACGCCACGGCTCGACCCTGCGCGTTGGAAATCAATACGCCCGTGGGCCTGCGCGGCACATCGCCCTCGAGCGGTGCGTATCGACGAAAGCGGTGGTGCATCATCGCTTCGCCGGCGGTGGCGTTCAGCAGCCGCGTTCTAAGACCGATCAACCCACGAGCGGGAATCGAAAACACGACGTGCGTGAATTCACCCCGCGAGCTCATCTCCTCCATTTGGCCGCGGCGCGCGCCGACCAACTCGATCACCGGACCGATTTTTTCCGGCGGAACTTCGACGACCAAGGTTTCAAACGGTTCTTCCGTGATGCCGTGATGCTGCCGAGTGATCACGCGCGGCTTGCCGATCGACATCTCATAGCCTTCGCGACGCATGATTTCGATCAGGATGGCCAGATGTAGCAGCCCGCGACCGGAAACGGCGAACGATTCGGTCTGCTCAATGGGACTGACACACAGCGAGACGTTGCGCTGAAGTTCCTTATTTAATCGTTCGCGCAGGTGGCGTGTCGTCAGAAAACGCCCTTCGCGTCCGGCCAACGGCGAGGTGTTGATGCTGAAAACCATTTCCAGTGTCGGTGGATCGACTTCGAGCCGCGGTAGCGCCTCGGGCTTTTCGATGTCGGCAATCGTGTCGCCGATCTCGACTTCCTCAAGGCCCACCACCGCCACGATGTCACCGGCGCCGGCCTGATCGACTTCCAGGCGACCGAGCTTGTCGAAAACATGCAAACGGCTGATCTTCGACGTCTTCACCGCGCCGCCGCGCTGCACCAGCGCGACGGTTTCGCCACGCTCGAGTTGCCCGGACTCGATCCGTCCGATGGCGATGCGCCCCAGATATTCGGACCAATCGAGCGTGGAGACCAACAATTGCAGCGTGGCCGTGTTGTCCACGCGTGGAGCGGGAACATGGTCGACCACCATCTCGAGCAGCGATTCCATCGAATCGCGTCGGACCGCCGGATCATGGGTCGCATAGCCCTCTTTCGAGCTGGCGAACAGGTAGGGAAAGTCGGCCAATTCGTCGTCCGCGCCCAAATCAAGAAACAGCTCGAACGTTTCGTTGAGTGCCTCGAACGGGCGTGCGTCGGGCCGGTCGATTTTGTTGATCACCACGATCGGCTGCAGCCCGGCGGCTAGCGCCTTGCTAAGCACGAATCGCGTTTGCGGCATCGGCCCCTCGGCGGCGTCGACCAGAACCAGCGCTCCTTCGGCCATCCGCAGAACGCGTTCGACCTCACCGCCGAAATCAGCGTGGCCCGGGGTGTCGATCAGATTGATCTTCACGCCACGAAACGGTAGGGCGATGTTCTTCGCCAGAATCGTAATGCCCCGCTCGCGTTCCAATTCGTTCGAATCAAGAATTTGCTCGCCGACAAGTTGGCTTTTGCGAAACTGGCCGCTTTGGCGCAGCAGGCAATCGACCAGCGTCGTTTTGCCGTGGTCGACGTGGGCAATTATGGCAACGTTACGAACGTCTTTGCGGTGCATCGTGGTTGGGGGGGGTCACAGTTCAGGAGAGACCGGCACCCGTCGCGACTCCGGGGTAAGGAGATCGCCGAAGATGCCGAAGAGAAGTCTATAGATGAAGCGGCTTAATGTACCAGCGAGCCGCCGCCCCGGATACCCGAAAGCAGAGGTTTCGACACCTTGCCACCAGCGGCCACAATGGCATTATTCGGGCCGGAGGCTTTTTCGACCAGTCCCGCGGCCGCTTGCGGGCCTATTTGGAAGCCTGTTGATTCGCGGGAGGCGGGGCCGGCGGAGTAAAGCTAACGAGCAGCTTGGCGTCGTCCGTATTCCAGATTCGCAGCACGCTGTCCTGCCCCCCGGCGGCCAGTCGCTTGCCGTCCGCGCTAAGAGCCAGGCAGTAAAGAAAATCCTTGCTGCCGGAAAACGTGCGTACGGCTTTTCCGTTGTCGGCGTCGTGCATGCGCACCGTGCCGTCGCCGGAGCTGGTAAGCGTGTATTTCGTATGATCCATGAAGCGGATGGCGGTGGCCTGTTTGCCGAAGCCGCCGATGGTGCGAATCTGCTCGCCGGTTTCGAGGTTCCAAAGTTTGACCACCGCATCCGCCCCCGATGAGGCCAGCGTCTTGCCATCGGCCCTCCAGCAAACGCCCAAGACATGATGCGTATGCCCTTCAAAAGCCCGTTGGAATTTTCCGTCGGCGACATGAAAAACCTTCACGAACTTATCCGCCGCCCCCGAGGCCAAACGCTCTCCGCGCGGCGAGAAGCGAACGCTGAAGACGGTATCCGAGTGGGCATCGGTGAATTCGCGAACCAGCGAACCGTCCTGGACGTTCCAGATTTTCAGTTCTCCGCTGCGCGAAGGCTCGCCGCCACCGGTTGCCAGAAGCCGCCCATCGGGACTGAAGTCCAAGGCAATCACACGATCGACCAATTTCGAGCCGGAGACGTCAAGCGGCCGATCTTCGGGCGGACCTATGCGGCGAACCAGCTTCCACTCTGGATACAGATTCCAGGCAAGCACCCGATGATCGTCCGACGCTGAGACGAGCGAGGTTCCCGAAATGAAGCGGACCGCTCGGACGCTGCCCTTATGGCCGGTGAACGACTCGAACGGGGCTCCGGTTTCGGCCGAATATGTGGCGACGCGTCCCGCCGTGCCGCCGACGGCCAGCACCTTGTTGTCCGGAGAAAAGGCCACCGCCTGGAACGGCTTGTTCAACTCGCCGGCCTTTTGATTGGCCTCACTGACAAGTTTGTCGGCCTGCTCGAAACCTTGGCGGATGCCGGCGACGACGGCCGTCTGATCGACAACAATTTTTGTCGCCCGCGCGGCGATGTGTTGGGCCTGATCGGCGGCCCGCTTGGCCGGTTCAACCTTGGCAACCGCATCCTTGGCGGCTTTGTTTTTTTCGTCGACGGCCTTTTGGGCGACCGGTTTCGCCTCGGTGGATTGCTTGACCTCGGCTGCGGCCTTGGTCAGGGCGGCCGTGGCCGCGGCCACCATTTCGGTGCTGCTCTTGGCCGCGGCCGCGCCGGCCTTGGCCTGCTGAGCGGCCTTCGCGTTCTCCGCACGAGATTGCTGGGCGACGGCCGCGGTCTTCGACGCCAATTCGGCCGCCGACTTCTTGGCGGCCGCCAGAACCGGACTTTTCGGGTCTTTGGCCAATGCGGCGTCGAGCGACTTTAATGCGACCCCAGACGCCGCGGCCGCTTTACCCTGGATGTCGGCCACCATGGCAAGTTGCGTGGCCACTTTGGCCAGCACCGAGGCAACCCGGCCGTGTTCAGCGGCCTGTTGCTCGGCTTTGGCCTTGGCCTCGGTGGCCGCCTTCAGCGCGGCTTGAGCCGTGGTGATCCGCTTTCCCGCCGCGACCAGCCCGTCGGCGGCGGTTTTGGCCGCGGCCTGAGCTTCAGCAGCCGCCTTTTCGGTGGCAGTTCGAGCCTCGGCGGCTTTCTTTTCGGCGGCTGCCTTAGCGCCAGCGTCTTTTTTCGCCGCATCGAGCTGCGCTTGATAGGCATCGAGTTGGACCTTCGCCCCGGCCTTGGCCAGCTCGAGCCGCGTTACCGCGCGGTTCGCCTCGAGGTCGCCTTTGATCTCGGCCACCGGTTTGCCATCGGCCGCGTTCCACAGCCGCACGATTTGGTTTTCCCCCGCCGACGCCAAACGTTTTCCGTCGGGTCGGATAGCCACGGCATTCACTGGGCCACCGTGGTCAAGTTGCATCTGCTGTTTCCCCGAGCCCAACTCCCAGATGCGAACCGTGCCATCTTCGCCTGCGGAGACAAAGCGATTGGCGTCGCCGGGCCAGGCGGCCACGTCACGAACCGCGCCGGTGTGGCCGGAGATGGTTCGCGGTTCGCCTTCCAGCCCGTTCCAAATACGAATCAGGCCGTCGGCCCCGGCCGTGATGAGCGCCGCTCCGTCGGCATTGACGGCCAGCGAAAGCACGGCCGACGGAGAGTCGATGGTTTTCGTCAGCGACTTGTCGGCGATCGCCCAGACATAAACTTTCGGTTGGTCGCTAGCGGCCAGCAACTGCGAACCGTCGGCCGAAAAACAAATCGCCGTGATGCGGCCTTCGGCCCCTTCGAGTCGAGCGGCCGGCTGCATCGACGACGCGTCGTACAAGGCGACCACGCTGCCCTGACTGATTGCCAAGCGGCCGCGATCCGGGCTTACGGCAAGCATCGGGTTCAAATCATCGCCGACGGCCAGTTCTTGGGTTGGGGTGTTGGCCGGTTTTTCCCAAAGCTTCACCACGCGATAGCCGCCCGAGGCCAGAAACCGACCGTCGGGGCTGATCGACAACGACTGCACCAAATCAAGATGGGCAACGCCGGCATAGGCACCCTTTTGAACTTCGAGCAGCGCGGGATCGGTCAAGCGGCCGATCGTGCGGCCGGTGGGCACGTGATAAACGAAGATCGCGCCGGCGCGGCCGCTGGCGGCATACTGCCCGTCGGGCGTCATGGCTACGGCGTAAATGGGGTTCATGCCCGGCGGCAGCGGTTGCCAGGCGATTTTCTTGTTCTCTCCCGACACGCTGCCCTTGGCACCTTGGTCGATCCACAGCTTCAGCAAACCAAGCTCTTCGCCAGAGAGCGGCTTGGCGCCGACCTTGTTGTCCGGCGGCGGCATCACCGGCTCATCGTTGGCGGAAGCCACTGCGAGCAAATAGCTTTCGCCGCTCTTGCCCGGTTCGATCACCTCGCCGCTGGCGCCGCCCTTGCGAATCGTATCCGGCGTTTCGAGAACCAACTCGCCCTTGGCCTTGCTGGCGTTGTGGCAAGCAAGACAACTACGCTTCAGCAAGGGCAGAACTTCGGCCTCAAAATCGACCGGTTGATCGTGCTTGATCTCGGCAATCGCAATGGGTTTGGGCTCGTCGGCCTCATCCTCAGCGCCTAGAACGCTGCAAGGCACAAGCCCCAAGGCTAGGACGACCCCCATCAGCCATGGTTTCCAAATCAAGGTTCTTCTCTCCCGTGACGAGCGTTGATCAAGTCAACCCCGGCTGGTGCTATGGCGCCGGTAGTTCTCGTGGTTTGGCTTTGGCGTGGTTTATTTCTGGACGTTCAGCGGAATCGGTTGATGAACCTCAACGACCTGCTTGCCGACCGTGATCCTTGCCCGCACGACCACGCCGGCATGGTTGCCTTCGCTGGCCTCGGCGTTTGCCTGAATGATGATTTTGGCGTCTTTCGCATCGGCGGGAACTTCGACTTCGGCTGCCGTAACGCCGGTAATCCCCGGCGGGATACGCAGGTCGAGCTTTACCGGGCCGGTCGCGCCGCCCCGGCGTGCGAGAGTCACCGGAATTTCGATTTGTGCACCGCGCTTGATGATCCCCTTGTTCGGCGGTTTGACGGTCAACACCAGCGGACCGGGCGTGATGGTCAAGGTGACGGGGTTCGACGGATCAAAGACGGCACGGTCCGCGGCCTTTTTGTCCGCCGGTTTTTTGAACGATACCTTGCTGGTGGATTGCAGATAAAAGGTGTATCGTCCCGGCGGCGCGTCCTGCGGAACGAACAGACGAATCACGCCTTCGGCTTGGTTCGGGGCAAGCGTCAGCGCGCCGTTTTGCACTTTCGGCGGTAACATGGCGGCGGCCAGGCTGACCGGGTTTTTGAACTCGCCACGTCGCGTTAGTTTGACCGGAACCTGAAGCTGATAGCTTTGCGGAACGGTCGCTTCACCCCACTGGGCATGAACCGCATAGGGCGCCACTTCCCCCACCGCCAAGACGAAATCTCGCGAAAGCCGCACCTTGGCGGGAGTCGCCCGGGCCGGCCAAACGACGGTTGCCGGCCGCACCTCGCGCACAAGCTCGACATCCCCAATGGCCGCCTTGGCCATCAGGCTCAGCGGTCCGACCCAATCGGCCGCCTTTTCCTCGGCGGAAAGCACCACGCGCGTTTCGGTTTGACCGGGACCAATCGTCGCGCCTGAACAGGTAACCCCCGGCGGTAGCCCCGTAACGGTCACGTCAATCGGCCCGTTGAAACCATCGCGGCGAAAAGCAAACAGACGAAACTGCTCGCTGCCGCCTTTACGCAGGCGCAGCGTCCAAGGATCGGCGTTCTTAAGCTGGTTGCCGTCGTTCACGTTCTTCGGCATGGCGGGCATGGCCACTACGCGGAAGTCGGGCTCCGGGTGCCGTAGCGAAACACGGTAGATCAACGACGGATCGCCCCGCGAGCCACGGTAAAGGTCTTCAATTCGAATGCGATACGTGCCCGCCGCCGGGGCCTGAAGCCGGAAGATCGGGTCGTCGCTGGCGGTGTGGAAATTCGTGCCGCCGATCGTGGCGGTTGACGCGTTGAGCGACTTTAGCTCTTTGACCTGCTCTTGCCCTTTGTCATTTTTGGTTACCTGCACGACGAGCAAGTCGGCATCGGTGGGCAGACCGAGACGTGACGAAATGACTTCGATCCAGTAAACCTCGCCCTTCTCCGCCTGAAATTGAAACCAATCGTCGTCGCCGACGGTCTGAAACTGTCCGACCACTTCACAGGGGACGTTGACCGTTTGACTTTGCTCGGGCAGGTTGTTCGGCTCGGTTTCCACCACCACCGGGTCGCGGGCACCGGCAATATGGATAGGGTTGGAAACGCCTTGCGGACTTGGCAAACGAAATGAAATCGCATCAAGACCACTTTCGGCGGCCGTCACCCGATCGGCCCAATCGAATCGCTGGTGCGAGGCGGGATCTTCCGCGAAGCGAGCTTCAACGGCTTGTTGTTCGAGTGGGCGATGATCGCGACTCAAAAGGTCACTCGGGCCGCCGCTAGGAAGCAGCCGACCGAACACGGCCACCGAAGCCGGCTGATCCATGGTGATCGACGGTGGAAAAACAAAATCGAGATGCGGCTTGTTGCTGACGGTCAAACGATAAAAATGCTCGTTGCCACCGCCGTAGGTGAAGTCGAAAACCCTTAACAAATACTCGCCGTCGGCGGGAAACGTGATGTCGATCAACGGATCATGGCGATGAAAATCGCGACTGGCGGCGATGCGACGGCCCGACGAGTCGAACAATTCGAACGTGGCGTCCATGCGCGAATCGATCCGTTCGGCGTCGCAAGAGATGATCACGCGCTGGCCGGCGGATGCCGTCAAACGATAGAAGTCGACGTCCGTCGCGCGGTTCGATCGCCCGTTGATCGTGGACTCGATGGAAACAGCGGTCGCTTGTTCGGGACGGTCGTTCGGTTCGCTTTCGGCGGTTTCGGCCAAATCGCCGACGACGAAAAACCGGGGGTTCGAAACGCCATAGGTCCCGACGGCGCGCACGTCATACAGCCCCGGCGGCACGTCGCCGGCGATGCTCACGACAAACTGGTTGGCGACCGGCTGAGGCTGGTCTTTGCCTTTGACGGGCTGAGTTTTTTGCGTGGCGGTGATTCCCGGATGCGAAAAGTACAGCGTGCTAACGCCTTCCAAGTCAGTACCCGAGGTAATCGTGAACTCGACCTGCGTCCCCTGCTTCCCGCCCGGCGGAAAGCAGGCCAATAGCCGTGTGGTCGGCAGTTGGGCCATCGCGGAAGACGTCCATGCGGACAAGATCAACAGCCATGTCGTGAGCCGCGGCATGCGGCAATCGATCGCCATGTGCCGGCCCGTCGAAGAAGTCGAAACCGTCGAAGCTTGGCCGGAAAGACCGCTACCCTGCCGTAAGTGGCCAATGTTCATCAGCAGAACCTCGGTGGCGAATCGGCTCTTCCCGACCCAAGCGCGGGTCAGCAAGAGGAGATCCGGCTTTCATGATGATCCGGCGGGAGTCGCGCCTGCTACATGGCAGGGGGAGGCGACGGACTGCCAAGGGGTGACGATGTCGCGTGTGTGGCGGTTGGGCACCGCTTGAGATTCAGTATAGTCCGAAAGCAAACCGGCGTCGGAGCGAGGTTCTCGCTTAGCGAAGGCTGCCGAATCTCGTGGGCATGGTGGGTGGGATTGGCCAAAGCTCCGCCAACGGACCGTCGCTGCGCGACTTGCCCGCCCAACGCACACGACGCTGGAGTCGCTTCCCCGGCGAGCCGGTTGGCGGGAATCCATGCTTGGCCTAATGGTTAAACAAAAACTCCTTCGTATTGATAAGCGCCCAGACGATATCTTCGTAGGCCTGCTGCTTGTTCTCATGGCTGGCTATGTGAGCCCGGGCAACTTGCAATTCTTCTTCCACCGGTGGCCTCGAGAAGACTCGGTAGTAAAGCTCGGTCAGCTTTTCGTCATCGCCGCGAGATTTGTCGGCGGCCAGTTTCGCGGCGCGGCCATCTTTGGCCGTGAGTTTACCTTGAATTTCAGCCGAATTGAGCAGATGTAAACTCTGGGCAAGGTTCGCCTCTTGCGATCGCTCGCACTCACAGGCCGTGTCCGATTCAGGCCGTCCGAAGACGGTGAGGAAATAGGTGTTGGCTCCCTGATCGGGAAGTCCGACCGAGCGGGTTCCGGCGGGCAATCCGGAAAAGGCGGTCGTCGAGGCGGTCACCTGATTGATCGCATCGAGCAGCACTTCGGCAGTCAGCCGCTTGGGATAATAGCGCGAGAAGTTTTGCTTGTCGTTTTGGTTGTACGGATTCGGCTCAGCGCTTAATTGATACGTCTGCGATTGGCAGATGGTGCGAACCAAGTCTTTCAAGTCGAAACCGCTTTCGACAAAGTGCCGCGCCAGCGCGTCGAGCAACTCGGGATTCGAGGGCGGATTGGTCACGCGCATGTCATCTTCCGGATCGACCAAGCCACGATCGAAGAAATGTTTCCAGTAGCGATTCACCAGCGCTCGGGCAAAAAACGGATTGTCCTTGGCCGTCATCCAATGAACCAGCGCAAGACGTGGATCTTGATCGACTGAAAGATCGACCGGCTGGGCTCCCAATCCGGCCGGCTTACGGTTCTTACCGGTCTTGATGTTTCTTGCTTGGGCCACGCCGCGATTGTGGTAGATCCGCTGTTCGCCGGGCTGGGCCGAGCTTTTGCGCCCCACGCGCGAGAAGAAGGCCGCAAAGCTGTAATAATCGTCTTGGCTCCATTTCTCGAACGGGTGATGGTGGCAGCGGGCACACTGGATGCGAAGACCGAGGAACAACTGGGCGGTGTCCTCGAGTTGCTGATTGACGTCCTTGACTTCGCGATACCAGATGACCGGTGGATTTTGGCTTGAATCACCCGAAGCGGTAAGAATCTGGCCCACGAACTGGTCGTAGGGCTTGTTTTCGTAAAGACTCTCGCGAATCCACCAGTGAAAGCTGTACGTCCCGTGGATCGAGTCGCCTGAGCGGCGTTTGTTGCGTAGCACGGCCGACCATTTATTGGCGAAATAGTCCGCATAGCCCGGCCCCGCCAACAGCGTATCGATCCACTTATCCCGCTTCGCCGGATCGCCATCGGCCAGAAAGGCCTTCGTTTCTTCAGGCGTCGGCAATCGACCGGCCACGTCAATCGTCACGCGGCGCAGAAAGGTCGAATCGTCGCACAGCGGCGAAGGCGGGATGCCCAGCGTCTTGAGCTTGGCCATCGCCAGCTCGTCGACGAAGTTCTTCGGCGGTGGAAGCTGGTCGAGCGAAATCCCTAGTGGAACTGAGGCGACAAACACGTCCACGTGAGATTGGTAGCGTGCCATGATCGAGACTTCGCCGGTCAGGTCCGTGGTGGTAACCAAGCCGGTAACGCTGGTCTCGGCCATTTCAGGATCATTGGGCTTGTACTGCGTGGTGCGTGTGACGTCTTCGCTTGATCCATCGCTGTAGTAGGCCGTTACGGTAAGTTGCTGTTTTCCCTGCCGGGGCATGCTGCGCTTTTTGGGAAACACCTCGATGCGAACCAGCGTCGGATCGTTGGCATTCCCATAGGGCATGCCCTGGGCAATCCAGCGCCGCAGCAAGCGGTACTCATGCGAATCGCCGTCCAGCCGGTGGCCGCCGCCGTGAGGTACCGAATTGGTCGCTTTTAACAACAGCAAGCTGCGGTCGGGGGCCGCCGGGAAAAGTCGGCGTCCGCGGTCTTCTTTCACCAGAAACTCATAGTCCTCGGTCGGCTAAAAGCCCAGAAGTGAAAGCCGGAAGCCGTTTTGTCCGCTTGCTTTGCCGTGACAACCGCCACCGTTGCAACCGAGCTTGGTGAAGATCGGCACGATCTGATTGGGAAAATTGATCGGGGGAATGTCTTCGAAATGTTTGACCGTGACCGTGACACGCGTCGTGACGCCGCTCTTTGCCGTCACCGAAACGGTTGCTTGCCCATCGGCCAAGGGAACGGCCAATCCGGTGGCATCGATGGCAATGATGCCCTGCGGCTCGACGGTGTAGGTCACCTGGTCGGTCAGGTCTCGAGACTGTCCCGAGTCATATTGGCCTGAAACGACCAACTGCTCACGTGCGTCAGGCCCGACAAGCACGATTTCGCCTTCCTGGCGGCCGGAGCTGATCTGAAGTCCGGTCAGCTTGCCGGGATCCCCCAAACCGGGAATTTCCGGCGCCGGTTGCTGATTCGTATTTGTCGCGGCTGACAGAGCCGCTGTGAAGACGAGCGCGGCCCCCACGGCAAACACACCGGCAAGAGTCCGGGAAAACCACGTGGCGTGTTGCGGCCAAGCCGCGGGAAGCAGTCGGCGACACATGTCGAACTCTCCCGATGCGTGCATAGGTAGGAAAATGCGGGGGGGGGGATGCCTAGCAGCCCGTTGTAAAGACTGCTCACACCATGGCGCCAATGATTTTCTCATCTATTCGCGTCACACGCAAGCGATTCTTGCATATCTCGCGGCTTCTTCGGTTTCTTCGGGGGTCGCGAGATAGACGCTCTCGGCGTCGCAAGAAATCCAGAGACGATCGAAGTTGTTTTATCCCAGCCAGTTGAGTTGCCGTAGCGGTTGGTTGACGCTGATCTTCGTGTTCTTTAGGCTGGATCACGTACCTTTCAAGTGTGCCGCTCGACGCCGCACGTTTATATTTTGTTGCCCCGCCCATCCAGCAGACCTGCCTCGCCATGCAAAATCGATGTGCCCGCCGCGTGCTTTACCCGGTGCTGTCTTTTCTCGTTCTTGCGAGCTTGTGGTTCCTCTCGCCTGCGGTGTGGGCTGCGGATTGGCCCATGTGGCGACACGATGCCGGGCGAAGCGGGGCAACCGAGATGGAGCTGGACGGCGATCTGCATCTTCACTGGCTGCGCGACCTTCCGCCACTCGATCCGGCGTGGCCCGGCGATCCGAAGCTGAACTTCGATGACCACTACGAGCCGGTCGTGGCCGGGGGCCGGATGTTTATCGGCTCGCCGCGGACCGATCGGCTTACGGCGTATCAAACGGCAACGGGCGAGGCGATTTGGCATTTCCAGGCCGATGGCCCGATTCGCTTCGCGCCGGCGGTCGATCAAGACCGCGTGTTTTTTGTTTCCGACGATGGATATCTGTACTGCGTGGCCGCCGACAGCGGCGAGCTGATCTGGAAGTTTCGCGGCGGACCGAGCGATCGGAAAGTGCTAGGGAACCATCGGTTGATTTCAACCTGGCCGGCCCGCGGCGCTCCGGTGGTAGCGGACGACGTGGTGTATTTTGCCGCCAGCATCTGGCCTTTCATGGGCGTTTTCGTGCATGCCCTGGATGCCGAGACGGGAACGCCCGTCTGGACGAACGACGGCGACGGGTCGATCTTCATCAAACAGCCGCACGACAGCAACTCGTTTGCCGGCGCCGCACCGCAAGGGCCGCTGGTCGTGGCGGGGGAAATGTTGCTGGTGCCCAGCGGGCGAAGCGTGCCGGAGTGTCTCGATCGCCGGACGGGTAAGCTGTTGTACTACCACCTGGCCGAGAACAAACGCATCGGCGGCTGGCGCGTGGCGGCCAACGAACGATTTTTCTTCAATGGCGGCCGCGTTTACGACGTGACCACCGGCGACGCACTGGCCACGCTGCGCGAACCGCTGGTCTTCGACGAACAACACCTGTACTCCTACGCGACGTTTGACCCTCATTACGAGGTCTTCAATCTGGCTGACTCGAAGGTGGTGGTCGAGGAAAAGAAAAGTCGTCGCGGACGATTGACCAAACGAAAAAAACTCGACATCAAGCAGCTTGCCGAGATCAAGGCCGCCGGTGGCGACGCTTTTATCAAGGCCGGATCGCGATTGTACAGTGGCACTAAGAACCAGGTGCTGGCCGTCGAGTTGGCCGAAGACGGCACGTCGGGCGAGGTGGTCTGGCAAGCCGACATCGAGGGAACTCCCGCCCGGCTGCTTGCCGCCGACGAGCGGTTGTTCGTCGTTACGAAGCGTGGGCGGGTTTATTGCTTTGGCCCCGGCGAGCGCGAACCAAGCGAACACGGTTGGGAAGAACACGCTCCCGAGCGCGATGGCAGCTACCAAAAAAACGTCGCTCAGATGCTCGAGTCCACCGGCGCGGACAAGGGCTACTGTATCTGTTGGGGAGTTGGCAGCGGTCAACTGATTGCCGAATTGTTGGCACGGAGCGAGTTGCACTTGATCGTCGTTGATCCGGATGCCTCGCGCGTGGCAAAGTTTCAAGACGCCATGATTGCCGCGGGGCTTTATGGCCGGCGTGTCTCGGCGCATGTGGCCGATCCGCTGGATTTTTCGCTGCCGCCGTATCTCGCCAACCTGGCGGTTTCCGAGGATCTGGTCGATGCGGGTTTCGACGCCACCGAAGCGCACATAAAGGCCTTGTTCCGTCCGCT
>Ga0114931_10006642_pt1 | contig 14200 bp, 13 predicted proteins | sample 2SBtaG_FD_89579 | JGI IMG/M metagenome (GOLD analysis project Ga0114931, IMG submission 89579) | Deep subsurface microbial communities from Kolumbo volcano to uncover new lineages of life (NeLLi) - 2SBTROV14_V59a metaG | ecosystem: Environmental > Aquatic > Marine > Volcanic | place: Kolumbo...
GGCTGGCACTGACGCTAGTGCTCTACATCGTCGGCGCGGCCGTGAACTGACGCCATCTCCGTCGCTCGCTATCCGGGGACGTTCTTTGCGAAGTTGCGTTGTTTACAACAACGCAACTTCGCAAAGAACGTCCCCGCATTGACTGTGCTGACGCGGGCCAATGCGCTCACGGCGCTACGCCTGCTGGCGGCGCCGGCACTCTTCCTGTGCCTGCGCGAAGAGCTTGCACGGGCGGCCCTTGCGCTGTTCGTACTGGCCGTGGTGACGGACGTGCTGGATGGGTGGGTGGCCCGCCGCTACGGAGAGTCCTCTGCATGGGGCGGGCTTTTCGACCACGCCAGTGACGCCGGCTTCGTGACGGCCGGGCTGGCAGCCCTGGCCTTCACGGGCAAGGTCTCGCCGCTCCTCCCCTGGCTGATCGCCGGCGCGTTCCTCCAGTACGCCCTGGACTCCCGAGCTCTCGTCGGGCAGCCGCTTCGAACCAGCTGGCTCGGGCGCACGAACGGGATTGCCTACTTCGTGTTGTTGGGAATTCCAGTGGTGCAGGGTGGCCTCGGGCTCGGCTGGCCGCCAGCGACACTCGTGCACTTCTTGGGCTGGTTGTTGGTCGTCAGCACGGCGGTCTCCATGGGCGACCGCCTGCGGGTGCTCTGGCGGCTGTCCGCTTCGGGGCCGACGTGAAGCTTTCCCGGCGCGGTTTTGGCAGGCTTGCCCTGGGAGCGGCGGCGGCTTTCGGCCCAGGGTGCAGCGAGGGTCCGCAGAAGGGGCGCTTTCGCGAGGCAGATCGCGAAGCCCTGGCAGCCCAGCGGCGCCTGGAGGTGGCTCGCGACGGCAAGGGGCCCGACGGAGTGCGCCGTTACAAAGGCTACCGAGGCCTGGCGAAGCTCCCGTGGTATGAGCTCTCGCCGGAGGGGCGGCTGCGCTGTGTTGCCGAGGTGCCTCGCGCCATCGACGTCCATGCTCACCTCGGCATGTCGCTGCTGCTTGCTCCGGATCTGGACCTGCTCGCCAGTCCGCCGCGGGTGATGTACGAGCTGGATTGCGACGGTTATGAGCCGCCGCTGTCCTTCGACCTGGACGTCTACGCCAACGGAAACTTCACGTCTCGGGAGCTCTGGGCCCTGCGCCTGGGCGCCTTGGCGCAGCTCACTGTCGGAAGCGAGCGCGCGGCCACCCAGACGTTGCCGAATCTGATCAGCGAGATGGATGCTTGCCAGGTGGAGCGGGCCTGCCTGCTGCCCATCGCCTTCGGCTTGCCCTTTGGCGACCACCTCACCGAGCGGTGGCTCGCTGCCATCCAGGTGTCTGGCGCCGAGGAGCGCGTGGTACGGGCCGCCTCCGTCCACCCTCGCGACCCCCGGCGCATCGAAAAGCTTCGGCACTACGCGGCGCAGGGCTGCCGCCTGCTGAAGATGCATCCGGGGGCCCAGCGCTTCTACGCCGACTGTCGCGGAGCGATGGAGCTCTACGAGGAGGCCGGACGGCTGGGCCTCGTGGTATTCTTCCACGCTGGGCGCGCAGGTATCGAACCCGATCTCGCTCAGCGCTACAACCTGGCGCGTTATCTGGATGCTCCCCTTGCAGACCTTCCCAACGTGACCTTCGTGCTGGGGCACGCCGGGGCGCGCGACGTCGCCCAGGCCATCCCAATCGCAAAGCAGCGTTCCAACGCTTGGCTGGGAATCCACGGTCAGGGGCTCCAGTCCCTGCGGCTCTTGCTCCGCGAGGTGGATCCGGAGCGCCTGCTCTTTGGCACCGATTGGCCCTTCTATGCCCTGGCCGCCAGCCAGGCGAAGGTGCTGATCGTCACCGAGGGCGATCCAGACTTGCGTTACGCCATCTTGCGCGGAAACGCAGAGCGGCTGCTACAGCTCGGCTGAGGAGGCTCCGGCAGCCGGCTCTGCGCCGCTGAAGAGCTCGCGGTTGGCCTGGCGCAGGAAGAGCAGGCCGATGGCAGCATTGAATAGCACGAAGAAGTTGTGCTGCACGAAGCCGAAGGCGGTCATCCGCCCCACGTGTTCGGGAAAGAGCAGGGGCCACATGCTCACCGCCACGGCACGGAAGGGGCCTGGGATGAGCGTGCCGAAGAAGATCACCGGCAGGACGCCCAGCATGTCGCGCAAGGGGATCTCTACCCCGAAGAGTGCCGCAGACTGGTGATAGACGAAAACCGCGCACAGCAGTGCGGGAGAGCGCATCAGCATGGTGGCGCCGTACTGCCAGACGCGCGCCCTGCGAAACGAAAGCAGCAAGTGGCGTTCGCGGATGCCTGCCTGCGAGAAGCGCGGGCTACGGAAGAAGTACACGAACCCGGCGAAGAAGAGCGCTGCGCCGAGGGCGATCCACGGAATGATGTGGAAGACCTCCGGCACGATGCTCCAAGCCAGCAGGCTGCCGAAGAAGGCCCAGGCGAGCAGGTAGTAGAACTCGCAGAACATGATGAAGAGCATGCTCGAGCCCACCTGCCAGGCTGGGACACCCTCTCGCCGGTTCAGGTAGAGGGCAATGGCTCCCTTGCCCACCTGCTCGTTCACGATCGAGATGATGTAGGTGCTGGCGCGCACCGGGAAGAGCCGGCGATAGGCCACGGGCGCATTGAACCAGTTCACGACGCGCCACAGCACCCAGGTGTCGATCAGGAAGAAGAACAGCGAGTAGGGGATCATGAGGGCCAGCCAAGCGGGCCAGGGCACGCCCGCAAAGACACTGGCCATGTAGCTCGCGACCCCCTGGGCTCCGGCCACAGCGGCGACCCGCCGGTAGAGGTACGCGAAGCAGGCGAGGGTCACGATCCAGGGGGACAGGCGCTTCGCGAGGGACCCGAGTTGCCTTCGTCCTGCCTGCGTTGTGGGTTCCTGCTGCTTCCTCATCGGTCCTCCTCGGGTGCGCAGCTCTGACGCAGGATCCCGCGGAGACCATACCACCCGGTTGCTGCCAAGGTGCGACTCAAGAGCTGTGGGGTCTCGGCCGATGGAGAGTGCAAGCTGTGCATCAGAGCCCCGGGGTCGGAGATTCCGCTCCGGGGCTCTCGCTTTGTGCTGCCTCCGCCTCGATGAAGACACGCCGCACATCCGGCAGCGCCTGTTTGATGCGCGTGTCCATGCGCGCCACCGCGGCCTCCACCTCGCCCGCTGGCAGCGCGTCGGCGAAGTCTACGGAGAGATTCACGAGGATGAAGTCTGGCCCCATGTGCAGGGTCAGCACCTCGTTGACCCGCTCCACCCCCGGCTCGCGCGCGGCGATCTCGCGGATCGCGGCCGCTGCCTCGGGGCCGGCGCTCTCGCCGATCAGCAGGCCGTGGGTCTCGTGGGCCAGCCAGGCCGCGGTACCGGCCAGGATCAGCCCGATGGCCACGGCGGCAGCGCCATCCAGCCACAGCCAGCCGAACTGCTGGCTTCCCAGCAAGCAGATGAGCGCCACCAGCAGCCCTGACAGGGCTGCGCTGTCCTCGAAGAGCACCACGAAGAGGGTGGGGTCCTTGCCTCGCTGCACGGCCTCCACGACGCTGCGCCTTCCGCGCACGGCCGAGAACTCCTGCCAGGCGACGCGCCAGGAGCCACCCTCGAAGAGGATGGCGAGACTCAACACCGCGTAGTTGAGGAGCGGGCGCCCGACGGGCTGGGGGTCCTGGAGGGCGTGGATACCCTCATAGATGGAGATGCCGCTGCCAAGAGCGAAGATCAGGATCGCCACGACGAAGCTCCAGAAGTAGATCTCCTTGCCGTGACCCAGCGGAAACTCCGTGTCCGGCGGCCGGCGAGCTCTGTGCAGGCCAAGGAGTAGGAGCGCCTGGTTGCCGGTGTCCACCAGGGAATGGATCCCTTCGGAGAGCATCGCTGAGCTGCCGGAGAGAATGGCCGCGGCAAACTTGGTGAGCGCGATCAGGGTGTTCCCCGCCGCCGCGGCGTAGATCACCTTCTTCGAGCCATGCTTCGAATCATGTCTTGCGCTGGATGCCATGACAGCCTCGGATGGCGCTGGAGGGGCGCGGGTGGGCAGTGTAGTCGAGGTGCCGCCGCCCTCCCGGGTGCACGCTAGGATCCAGCTGTGATTCCGCTCCGCGACGACAATCCCACGGTCGGCGGCTCCAAGGCGACGCTTGCCGTCATCGGCCTGAACGTGGCCGCGTGGGTGCTGCTCCAGGGCATGGGAAGCGAGCCGTCCCTGGCACGCTCACTGTGCGAGCTCGGCGCCATTCCCGGAGAGCTTACCGGGCGCGTCGCCCCCGGTACGACCACGGCCCTGGCTCCCGGCATTGCCTGCATCGTAGAGGCGCATGCCAGCTGGCTGACCGTGTTGAGCTCCATGTTCATGCATGGAGGCTGGTTCCATCTGCTCGGCAACATGTGGTTACTGTGGGTCTTTGGTGACAACGTCGAAGATGCCATGGGGCCGGCGCGCTTCGTGGCCTTCTACCTACTCTGCGGTGTCGCGGCAGTGGCCGCCCAGGTTGCCGCCAGGCCCGATAGCGCCATTCCGATGGTGGGTGCCTCCGGCGCCATTGGCGGCGTCATGGGTGCCTACGCAGTGCTCTACCCCCGCGTCCGGGTCCACATGCTGCTCATCCTCTTCATCTACGTGACGACCATCTCCGTCCCGGCGTGGCTGATGCTCGGCTACTGGATGCTCCTGCAATTGGTTGGAGGCATTCCTTCGCTCCAGGGAGCGGGCGGCGGCGTAGCGTTCTGGGCCCACGTGGGGGGCTTCTGCGCCGGCATGCTTCTGATATGGCCCTTCCGCGATCCACGGCGCCTCGCGGCGCACCGCGCCCTGCTGGAGCAACGCGCGGCGGCCTGACGCCGGCACCAGCCAGGCCGAGGCGGCGCGCGCCCCGCAGTGCTGCCATCTTCTCCGCTCCTTACACCCCTTGAATGCAGGAGCAGCAAGATGGAAGCGATGTGGACGCGTCTGATGGAGACCGCCGTGGGCTGGGGGCCGAACCTGATCGGGGCCTTGGTGATCCTGGTTCTGGGCTGGTGGGGGGCAAGGCTCCTGCGCGGCCTGCTGGGGCGATCCATGGCCCGCGCCGGTGTGGACCAGACCCTGGTCCGCTTCGTCGGCAGCCTCTTCTATACCGCGGTGATGGTGCTGGTGGTCATCGCCGCCCTGGGCAGGCTGGGCGTGAACACCACCTCCTTCGCCGCGATCGTGGCTGCCGCCGGCCTGGCCGTGGGCCTGGCGTTCCAGGACTCGCTCTCGAACTTCGCCGCGGGCGTGTTGCTGATCGTGTTCCGTCCCTTCAAGGCCGGGGATTACGTCGAGGCCGGCGGAGTGGCCGGCAGCATCGAGCAGGTCGAGGTCTTCACCACGGTGTTGAAGACGCCGGACAATCGCCGGGTGATCGTGCCCAACTCCCAGATCACCGGCGGAAGCATCACCAACTTCTCGGCCAACGACACGCGCCGTGTGGACCTGGTCTTTGGCATCGCCTACGACGACGACATGCGCATGGCCAAGCAGGTCCTCGAGCGCGTGCTGGCTGGCGACAACCGGATCCTGAAGGAGCCGGCTCCGGCAGTGGCTGTGGCCGAGCTCGCGGACAGCAGCGTCAACCTGGTGTGTCGTCCCTGGGTGCGCTCGGCGGACTACTGGGGCGTGCGCTGTGATCTCACCGAGTCGGTCAAGCGCGCCTTCGACGCAGAGGGTCTCTCCTTCCCCTTCCCGCAGTCGGACGTGCACCTGCATGGGCAGGACGCCAGCGCAGCCTAGGGCTCAGCCGTTGGGGGGCGCTGCTATTCAGCGGCCCGGATGGAGATCTCCACGGATTTGTAGGCCGGGGTGCGGCTGCGCGCGTCCATCTGGCCCACGGGAACCAGCGGGTTGGCTTCTGGGAAGTAGCTCACCGCGCAGCCCGCTGGCGTGTCGTAGGGGAGCACCTGGAAGCCCCGCACGCTTCGACACTCCTCCTTGCCTGCCTCGCCGCGGAAGTGGCTGGTGAGATCCACCCGGGCGCCCTCTGCCAGGTCCAGGGCCTTCATGTCCTCGGGGCAGAGCAACACGACGCGCCGGTTCCCGCGGACATTGCGGTAGCGATCGTCGTCGGAGTAGATGGTGGTGTTGTACTGGTCGTGGCTGCGCACGGTCATCAAGAGCAGGTGGCCGGGCGGAACAGTCAGATCCGGGACCGGGAGCGCCTTGAAGAGCGCGCGCCCACCTGGTACGTCGAAGCGTCGCTCGCCGGGAGGACGTGGCAGCACGAATCCCCGTGCGGCGCGCACCCGTTCGTTGAAATCCTCGAAGCCCGGGATCACCCGCGCGATGCGGTCGCGGATCCGGTCGTAGTCGGAGATGAGCTCCTCCCACGGGATCCGGGTGTCGTCTCGCAGCGTCGCTCGGGCCAGGCCTGCCACGATCGCCGTCTCGCTGCGCAACGCCGGGCTCGCCGGCGCAAGCCGGCCCTGGGAGCGGTGGACGCAGGCCATGGAGTCCTCGACGGTCACGAATTGCAGGCCGCCGCGTTGCGGATCGCGCTCGCTGCGTGTCAGGCAGGGCAGGAGCAGGGACTCCCGTCCTCCCACCAGATGGGTGCGGTTCAGCCGGGTCGCGACGTTCACCGTGAGCCGCGCCCTTCGCAGGGCCTCCTCGGTATAGGGTGTGTCCGGCGTAGCACGCGCGAAGTTGCCCCCCAGCGCCACGAAGACCTTGGCATCGCCGTCATGGAGGGCGTGGGTCGCCTCTACGCTGCTCATGCCTGCCTCGCGTGGCGAGGAGATGCCGAACTCCGAGTCCAAGGCGTCCAGGAGAGCGGGCTTCGGCCGCTCCCAGATCCCCATGCTCCGGTCGCCCTGGACGTTGCTGTTCCCGCGTACCGGGCAGGGGCCCGCCCCGGGCTTGCCGACGTTGCCGCGCAGCAGCAGCAGGTTCATCACCTCCTGCACATTGTCCACGCCATGAGCGTGCTGGGTGAGGCCCATGGCCCAGCAGGCGATGCTGCGCTCCGAGCGGGCGTAGAGCTCCGCCAGCTCCCGCATCTGCTCGCGGGATACGCCCGAGAGGGCCTCCAGCTCGGTCCAGCCGTGCCCCTCGAGAGCACGTCGGAACTCATCGAAGCCCTGGGTGTGCAGGCGGATGAACTCGTGGTCCAGAACCTGGGCCGGCCGTTCTGCGTCGAGGGCCAGGAGCTCCTTCATCACGCCCTTCAAGAGCGCAATATCGCCACCAAGCTTTACCTGCACGAAACGCTCCGCCAGAGGGGTCCCTCGGCCGAGGATTCCCGAGAGCTGCTGGGGATGCCGGAAGCGCACCAGCCCGCGCTCGCGCAGGGGGTTGATGCTCACGATGTGGCAGCCGCGTCGGGCGGCGCGCTGCAGTGTGGCGAGCATGCGTGGGTGGTTGGAGCCGGGGTTCTGGCCGATCACGAGGATCAGGTCGGCCATGGCGAAGTCCTCGAGCCCCACCGTCCCCTTGCCGAAGCCGATGACTTCCGTGAGGCCTGTGCCACTGGATTCATGGCACAGGTTCGAGCAGTCCGGAAGGTTGTTCGTACCGAACTCGCGCACGAAGAGCTGGTAGAGGAATGCCGCCTCGTTGCTTGCGCGGCCCGAGGTGTAGAAGACGGCCTCATTGGGCGAGGCCAGGGCGCGCAGCTGTTCCCCAGCCCGGGCCAAGGCATCCTGCCAGGAGATCGGCTCGTAGTGGTGCTGCCCCGACCGCTGAATGAGCGGCTCGACCAGGCGTCCCTGGGCCTCGAGCCAGCGGTCGCTCTGCTCCAGCAGGCGGGGGATGGGCCAGCTCAGGAAGAACTCGCTCGTCAGCTTCCTGCGCGTGGCTTCGTGGCTCACCGCCTTGGCGCCACTCTCGCAGAATGCGATGCGTCGCCGATCCTGTTCCTCTGGCCAGGCGCAGCCCGGGCAGTCGAAGCCCCGTGGCTGGTTCACCATGCGCAGGGCGGGCAGCGCCCTTGACAGGCCGGCGCGAGCCGCGGCACGGGCCGTCTCCACGACCGCCTCGATTCCGCCCGCGGCCTTGTCCTTCGCCATGCCGGGAGTCTAGGTCAGACGTTCCGGGCGGGCGTAGAGGTTCATGCGGCCCTCGCGCACGAAGCCCGCCAGGGCGATCCCGGCGGCTTCGGCCAGGGACACCGCGAGGGACGTAGGCGCAGAGACCGCCGCCACCAGCGGGATGCGGGCGGCCAGGGCCTTCTGGACGATCTCGAAGGAGACGCGTCCCGAGACCATGAGGGCGTGCCCCGCCAGGGGGAGCCGACCTTCGCCTGCGGCCCAGCCGATGACCTTGTCCACGGCATTGTGGCGCCCCACGTCTTCGCGCACGACCAGCAGCTCCCCGGCGGCGTCAAAGAGGCCCGCCGCGTGCAAGCCCCCTGTCTCGTCGAAGACGCGCTGGTGCGCGCGCAGCTTTGCGGGCAGGCTCAGCAAGATCTCGCAGCCAAACCGGGAGGAGTCGTCCGCCAGGGGCGGCGCCGTGGCGAGGGCGTGCTCGAGGCTGGCCTTTCCGCACACCCCACAGCTACTGCTCGAGAGGAAGTTGCGTCGGTGGGCCTCGAGGTCTACATGGACCCCCTCCGTCAGGGTCGCGCGCACTACGTTGTCTGAGGCCTCCGCTCGCGGCGCCTGGCTGCTGTGACGTAGGGAGGCGAGCTGGGAAGGCCCCTCCACGACGCCTTCGCTGAGCAGGAAGCCCGTTGCGAGCTCCAGATCGTTCCCCGGGGTGCGCATGAGCACCGCCAGCGAGAACGATCCCAGCTGGATCTCCAGGGGCTCCTCGTGGGCGAGGTGGTCGGGCGCCTCCCCTCGCAGGCCGGCTTCAAAGCGCAGCACGCGGACCTGTCGCGTTCCCTCTTCTTGCGCCACCGGCTACTCGAAGCCCAGCTCGAGCTTCGCGGCTTCGGACATCATGGCGGGGTCCCACGGCGGGTCCCAGACCAGATCCACGGCGACGTCCTTGACACCCTCCACCGAACGGGCCTTGGCCTCGACCTCGGGGGGGAGGCTCTCCGCGACGGGACACATGGGCGACGTGAGCGTCATGCGGATGCGTACCGCGCCACCCTCCTGGACGTCCACGTCGTAGACGAGGCCCAGCTCGTAGATGTCCACCGGAATCTCGGGGTCATAGACCGTGCGGAGCACATCGACCACGGCCTCGCGTATCTCGTTGTGGGTCGTCGTCATTCGGTCCTCGCTGTCTCGCCGCTACCCTGGAGGGCGGACTTCAGCGTGTGCCAGGCCAGGGTCGCGCACTTCACCCGCATGGGGTACTCGCGCACGCCCGCGAAGACCACGAGCTTTCCGACCCCGTCTGTCTCCGCTGGTCCGGTGGGTGGCGCGGTGACCAACTCGTGGAAACGCTGGAAGAGCGCGAGGGCCTCTGCCTTGGTCTTGCCCTTGACCGCTTCGGTCATCATGGAAGCCGAGGCCGTGGAAATGGCACAGCCCGAGCCCTGGAAGCCGACCTCGCGGACTACACCGTCTTCCAGCAGGAGGTGGATGCTCACTTTGTCCCCGCACAGCGGGTTGTAGCCGTCGGCTTCGCGGTTGGCGCCCTCCGGCACCTGGAAGTTCCGGGGCTTCCTGTTGTGGTCCAGGATGGTGGTCTGGTAAAGCTCGCGTAGGTCGGACATCAGTGGAACAGCCGGATCGCCTCGCGGAGGGCTTCCGCCAGCCGGTCGAGATCGTCTTGGTTGTTGTAGAGCCCCAGGGAGGCACGGGCGGTGGCGGTCACCTGAAGGCGCTCCATCAGGGGCTGGGCGCAGTGGTGGCCAGCCCGGATGGCGACGCCCTGCCGGTCGAGGATGGTGCCTACGTCGTGGGGATGGATGCCGTCCACGACAAAGGAGAGCACGCCGGTCTTGTGGGGAGCGGTGCCGACCAGCCGCAGGTCGGGGATCTCCAGAAGCAGCTGCGTCCCGTAGGCGAGAAGCTCCTCCTCGTGGGCGGCGATGGCCTCGAGGCCCAGGCCCTGGATGTAGTCGATGGCTGCAGCCAGGCCCACGGCGCCGGCGAGGTCCGGCGTACCGGCCTCGAACTTCTGGGGCAGGGGCGCAAAGGTCGTCTTCTCGAAGGAGACGGATTCGATCATGTCGCCGCCCGTCATCCACGGTGGCATGTCCTCCATTAGCTCGCGGCGTCCGTAGAGCACGCCGATCCCGCTCGGGCCGTAAAGCTTGTGCCCGGAGAAGGCATAGAAGTCGCAGCCGATTTCGGTGACGTCCACCGGGAATCGCGGCACAGCCTGGGAGCCGTCGAGGAGCACCGGGATGCCGCGTTCGTGGGCCAGGGACACGATCTCGTGTATGGGGTTCACGGTGCCCAGGGCGTTCGAGACGTGGCTGGCCGCAACGATGCGGGTGCGTTCGGAGAGCAGATTCTCGAAGGCGTCCATCTCGAGCTCGCCGGCATCACTGATGGGAACCACGCGCAAGCGCGCACCCTTCTCCAGGCAGAGCTGCTGCCAAGGCACGAGGTTGGCGTGGTGCTCGAGGGTGGTGATCAGCACCTCGTCTCCCTCGCCTACGACAGAGCGGCCGAAGGATTGTGCCACCAGGTTGATGGATTCCGTGGCGTTGCGGGTGAAGACGATCTCGCGCGTCTCTGCCGCGCCGAGCAGGCCGCGCACTGTCTCCCGGGCCGCATCGTGCATGCCGGTTGCGACTTCGGAGAGCTCGTAGACCCCACGATGGATGTTGGCGTAGTGCTGCTCGTAGAAGTCCCGGATCGCGTCAAGGACCACCTGGGGCTTCTGGGCGCTGGCGGCGGTGTCCAGGTAGACCAGCGGTCTACCGCGCATGCGGGTAGCGAGGATCGGGAAGTCCGCGCGTGCGCGCGCGATGTCGAGGGGGCCCGTCACCCGCCTGTCTCCGCGGCGTCCAGAACCTCCGAGAGCACGCTTCCCAGCGCCTCGCCGAGTACTTCGCCAGGGAGCGCCCGCAGCACCTCGGCGGCAAAGCCCCGGGTCAACAGCCGCTGCGCCATTGCCATGTCGATACCCCGGGAGCGCAGATAGAAGAGCGCATCTTCGTCCAGGCGGCCGATGGCCGAGCCGTGGCTGCACTTGACGTCATCCGCATGGATCTCCAGCTGGGGCTGGGTATCGATCTCGGCGCCGTAGTCGAGCAGCAGGTTGGGATTCGACTGCCGGGCATCGGTCTGCTGGGCATCCGGCCGCACCAGGACGCGGCCCCGGAAGATGCCCCGCGAGCGACCGGCAAGGATGCCCTTGTAGAGCTCCTGGCTGCTGCAGTGGGGGACCGCATGGTCCACCAGGGTGTGGTTGTCGACCACACCCTCGCCGGAGCCCAGGAAGAGCCCGTGGAGCCGCGTCTCAGCGCCTTCACCGACCAGCAGCGTCCTGAGGTCGTTGCGTACCAGGCGGCCTCCCAGGGTGAGGGTGTGGGAGCCCATGCGAGAATCGCGGGCCTGGCGTACTTCGAGGTTCGAGACGTGGAGGGTTGCGTCGCTTTCGCGCTGGAGAAGGACCAGTTCGAGGTGTGCACCCTCCCCGAGGGTCACCTCGGTGACGGCGCTCGTGAGGCGCGGGCCTTCTCCCCCGACCACGACGTGGTCCTGCAGCACGACGGCGTGGCTGCCGGGGCCGGCCTCGATCCAGACCCGCGGCGTAGAGAGAGGCGCCGCGGCGCCAGTCGAGACGAAGACCAGGTGGATCACGTGCTCCACCTGCGTGGCGGCGGGAATGCTCACCAGGGCGCCGTCGTCGAGCAGCGCCGTGTTCAGCGCCGCAAAGGGGTGGGCCTTGAGGTCCGTCAAGGTTCCGAGCTCGCTTGGCAAGGCTTCTGCTCCGCTCGCCCTCACGTCCCGCAGGCTCTCCACCCGCAGGTCTCCGGCAAAGGCGTGGGGCGTGGAGAGATCGTGGCGGTGGTGGCCGTCCACGAATACGAAGAGAGAGCATGCGAAGACCGGCGAAGAGAGGAGCTCGAGCTCTCCCCGGTCTACGGTCGCCTCTCCCGAGGGCAGGTGGAACGAGAGCCCCTCCAGGGGCTTCAAGCTGGTGTGGCGCCAGGCCTCCTGGCGCCGCGAGGGGAGGCCCCCGGCCGCGAAGGCCTCACGGCCCGCCGCGCGCAGGGCGGAAAGGAAGGTGGGCTCCGGCCCCTGCGGTGAGAATCCCTCGCAGAGCGCCAGCAGCTGGCTCGCAGTTCGCGCCGAAGCACTCATCCCGAGGCTCCCGCTTCTGCTTCCGGCGGGTCCTTCTCGAGCCAGCCATAGCCCTTCTCCTCGAGCTCCAGGGCCAGCTCCTTGCCACCGGAGCGAACGATGCGCCCCTCCGAAAGCACGTGTACAAAGTCGGGCACGATGTAGTCCAGGAGCCGCTGGTAGTGTGTGATCACCAGCATCGAGCGCTCTGGGCCGCGCAGGTGGTTCACTCCGGTGGCGACCACGCGCAGGGCGTCGATGTCGAGGCCGGAATCCGTCTCGTCGAGGATCGCGAGACTGGGCTCCAGCAGCAGCATCTGCAGCACTTCGTTGCGTTTTTTTTCACCGCCCGAAAACCCTTCGTTGATGGCGCGCCCCATCAGGTCCTGCGGCATCTCGACGATCTTCATCTTCTCCTTCACGAGGCTGAGGAAGTCGATGGCGTCGAGCTCTTCCTGGCCGCGGTAGCTGCGGATGGCATTCAGCGAGGCTTTCAGGAAGTAGTTGTTGGGGACGCCGGGAATCTCCACCGGGTACTGGAACGCCATGAAGATGCCCTCGCGAGCGCGCTGCTCCGCAGGCAGCGAAAGCAGATCATGGCCCTTGTAGTGCACCCCGCCACCGGTCACTTCATAGGCGGGACGACCCGAGAGCACACCGGCCAGGGTGCTCTTGCCCGAGCCGTTGGGCCCCATGATGGCATGCACCTCGCCGCTGCCGATGGTGAGGTCGATCCCATGGAGGATCGGCGCCTCACCAGCGCGGGCCTGCAGGTTCCGAATCTCGAGGATGGGTCCTTCGCTAGCCAACACTTCCCTCCAGGCTCACGCCGAGCAGCTTCTGCGCCTCCACGGCAAACTCCATGGGCAGCTCTCGCAGCACCTCTTTGCAGAAGCCGTTCACGATCATCGAAATGGCGTCCTCCTCGGAGATGCCACGCTGACGGCAGTAGAAGAGCTGGTCTTCTCCGATCTTCGAGGTGGTGGCTTCATGCTCCACGGTTGCGTTGGCGTTCTTCACCTCGAGGTAGGGGAAGGTATGAGCGCCGCAGTGATCGCTCAGCAGCAGCGAGTCGCACTGCGAGTAGTTCCTGGCGCCCTTTGCCTTGGGACCGATGCGCACGAGTCCGCGATAGGATTGCTGCCCGTACCCCGTGCTGATTCCCTTGGAGATGATCGTGCTGCGGGTGTTCTTCCCGATGTGGATCATCTTGGTGCCGGTATCCGCCTGCTGGCGATTGTTGGTGAGGGCCACGGAGTAGAACTCTCCCACGGAGTCGTCGCCCTGCAGGATGCAGCCCGGATATTTCCAGGTGATGGCAGAGCCTGTCTCCACCTGGGTCCACGAGATCTTCGAGCGCCGACCGCGGCAGGCGCCGCGCTTGGTGACGAAGTTGTAGATGCCGCCCTTGCCGTCCTTGTCGCCGGGGTACCAGTTCTGGACGGTGGAGTACTTGATCTCTGCGTCGTCCAGGGCCACCAGCTCCACCACCGCGGCGTGCAGCTGGTTCTCGTCGCGCATGGGCGCCGTGCAGCCCTCCAGGTAGCTCACATAGGAGCCCTCCTCGGCGACGATCAGCGTGCGCTCGAACTGGCCGGTCTCCTGGGCGTTGATGCGGAAGTAGGTGGAGAGCTCCATGGGGCAGCGCACGCCCCGTGGGATGTAGGCGAAGGAGCCGTCGCTGAAGACCGCGGAGTTGAGCGCGGCGAAGAAGTTGTCTGAGTAGGGAACCACGGAGCCCAGGTACTTCTGGATCAGCTCCGGATGCTCCCGCACCGCGTCGGAGAACGACCCAAAGAGAATGCCCTGCTTCTCGAGCTCCTCCTTGTAGGTGGTCGCCACCGAGACGCTGTCGAAGACGGCATCCACGGCCACGCCCGCCAGGCGCTTCTGCTCCCCCAGGGGAATGCCGAGCTTCTCATAGGTGGCGAGGAGCTCCGGGTCCACCTCGTCCAGGCTCTCCAGCTGCTCCTTCGGCCTTGGTGCCGAGTAGTAGTACATGTCCTGGTAGTCGATCTTCGGGTAGGAGAGCTGTGCCCAGCTGGGCTCGGCGTCTTCTTCGAGCATGCGCAGGAAGCGTCGATAGGCCTTGA
>Ga0114931_10006643_pt1 | contig 14200 bp, 10 predicted proteins | sample 2SBtaG_FD_89579 | JGI IMG/M metagenome (GOLD analysis project Ga0114931, IMG submission 89579) | Deep subsurface microbial communities from Kolumbo volcano to uncover new lineages of life (NeLLi) - 2SBTROV14_V59a metaG | ecosystem: Environmental > Aquatic > Marine > Volcanic | place: Kolumbo...
AAAACCATTTTAATTTGTATCTAAAAGAAATGGAGTTTAGGTATAATTACAGAAAGGTGAATTTGTTAGATTTGTTGGTCAAAATACACTTTAGTCCTAAATTGTCCTAATCACCTAAAAATAATATAGTACAACACTACCGTGAGCAGCGCTCAAGTAAGGGCTCCCGCGGGCGCGGTAACTCTACTCGGCCTCTTGAGGCTTTATTATGTACCAGCCAAGGAACGCTAAGCCTATTACGATTAATGTCCACATATTGTATATCCTCCTATTTCGGGCATTCATGACGCACTGCCTCTATTTCAATATTAATAGGTTTTATGTATGTATGTCAAGTAAAAGTATCAGTATGCAGGATGTTTGAAGCCACACTCATACAAGCTCTGTTTTACAGTGCATGGATTAGGGGGAGGATTGCGCTCCGGCTTCGCATCTTGCCATACCCCGACGGGCATTCGCTTTTTGTCTTAGCGATGACACTTAAGATTGAATATGATTTATTTTAGGAACTACTCCTCACCTACTATTTCTTTCAGCTCCCGGAGGAGGCCCCTTGTGAACTTTACCCAGTCCGCCCAGGCATCCATGTATTCCATGTCGTTGTCAACCGGTTTAAGTAGCTTGAAGCCCAAGGACGTTTCATGGACGAAGAAATCCTCTTTCCCGTCTAACTTTTGTTTGAGAATATTGACGTACCTGTTCAGGAGCCGGAGCTTATCTTCGTCCCCTTCCCTGTATTCTGCGACGAAGTGCCCACCCGACTGTGCGGTCGGCATTTGCATAAAGGCACTTTCTTTAAAGTAAATACCTTTATTGATGGTTTCCGCTTTCATCGATATTAGAAGTTCCATATTATCCTCGACAGGCAAGTATATAAATCTATTCTATTTAGATTATCATAATATTGTCAAGAAAGGTTTGTAAATGTATGTCTGGTTTTACCTGAGACAGGATTATGGCTCGAAGAAATCCAGAGAGGTGTGTATGCGAAGATTAAAAGACAGATGCGCTGTTATAACCGGGGGTACCGGGGGACTTGGTGTCAGGGTGTTGGAAGAGTTCTTATCAGAAGGCGCTCGGGTGCTCTCGACCTATATGGAGGAGAGGCATCTTAAGTACAGCGCACAGATAAAGGATAAATACGGGGCCGCCTTGTCATTTGCAAAAGCGGATGTTACAAAGCCAAAGCAAGCTGAAAGACTCATTCAAAGGGCAGCTAAGAAGTTCGGGCGTATAGACATACTGGTTAATATTGTAGGCGGTTTTTCGATGGCGGGTATTACAGACACGGACGACGAAATGTGGGAGCGGGTGATGGCTATGAACCTTAAGACAGTGTTCCTCATGACGAGGGCCGTGCTACCGCATATGATGGAGCGGGATTACGGAAGGATAGTGAATATCGGAGCCCGCCCTGCCCTTCACGGAGCGGCGAATATGAGTGCATATGGAGCTTCAAAGGCGGGGGTTATAAATCTCACTCAGTCAGTTGCGGTTGAGATGTCGGGATATAACATAAACGTAAACGCCGTTATACCCGGGACTATGGACACGCTCCGTAATAGAAAAGAGATGCCCAAGGCCGATTACTCAAAGTGGGTGAAGCCCGAAGGGATTGCAAAGGTGATTTCGTTCCTCTGTTCCTCTGAGGCCGAATCTGTTTCAGGCGCTGTGGTGCCTGTGCTGGGAAAGTCCTGAATATTTATGGGGGAATTATTAGGATACTTTTTGGTCCGAGTGCGCCATATCTTGGAATATGAAATCGAGAAGCTTCCCGCCGAAGGAAGACGCGGTCTTGATGTCTTCTCTCGATATCTCTACATTGTTAAGGTACTGGAGCCTAAGGATATCGGAGTCAGAGTACTCGGGGACGGCGTATCCGAAGAAAAATCCCAGGCTCCTGAGAGCCTGAGCTACATGACCGGATCCCTCCTTGTTTAAAGGAAGGTCGGCGTATATGCAATCCACCCGCTCCAATGAAAGCTTCCTCAGATAATATGCTATCTCGCTGAGAGTGTTGTTTCCGCAGGACTCTGTGGTGATAATACCCTGGTTGTGGTCCGCTCTGAGCTTGACGCTGACTTTGCTCTCCGAGTCCGGATCAAAGGTGTAATCCGGATCTTCTGTAGCAAATTCGCGCTTAATCTGGATGTTGCTATATATTTCGGTGAGGATCTCCTTATAAGCCCCTGGAACAAAAATTTTGCCGGGTGCGGATTGGAGCACGGGGAGGTACATAAGGGCTACGGACTGGCGTCTAGGTTTTTCGCCTTCCGTTATATTTTGAAATGAAACAGTGCCCGGGCTGTATCCGAGGAGATACCCTATCTCGCTTGCTCCTACGTCGAGGTTCCCCCTCTGGCTGTAGGGATGTACTGTAACTGCTTCACTGTAGATTCCGACGACGCCGTTTGATGCGGATTCTTCCTTCAGAAAATTCTTCATCTTCTGGAAAATGCTTCTTCCCCTGTACCTGGGGTCGACCACGGCTTCTCCCGATTCGCCTACCCTGGCTCCAGGCTTTGAGAATACGAGCGCCAGGTGGCCGATAAGCTCTCCCGCGCCGTCGTATGCGCCGCAGGACATCATCAGTCCGCCTTGGATTAGCGCCTCTATTTGCTCGGGGTAATACATAAATTCGTTTGCGTATGTGTAACCGTAGCATTTATATACGAGACGGACGAGCTCATTTACGTTTTTATGGTCGAACGCTTCAATTGTAAACTCCGCGTCGTAGGGTGCTGGCTCGGCTTTCAAGTGCTCGTAGTGCTCGTTTATATTCATCTCCTCCCTAATATCGCTCGAAGGAAGGTTCTTTACTATCTCGGTTCTGTTGCCGCGGTTGCCGAGACTACTGAAATTCACTGTATCGGCATAACCCCTGGACATGTATGACCTGAAACGCTTGTCCTCGCCGTGCTCCAGGTTCTCATAGTCAAACGGGAGCCCCCGGTCTTCAAGCGCTATCACAAACGTGTGGAGCCGCTTGGACAACATGACATCGATAGGCTTACAAGTGTCTTCCTGAAACCCGTACTTCACTATATTGCGGAATATATCCATAAGCACTTTCTCAAGGTGGTTCGTTTCTTTTTTGCCTATACCGTTAGCTTCCGAAATGTCGCTTACAAGATCGACCAATGCTTTTAAGTAGCGGTCCTCAGGCAAGATGCTGAGTCGGACAATCTCTATGTGGCGCTTGGTGTCGGGGGCGTGGGTCATTGTCCGGATTACTACTACTAGTTAACGGTTCCTCTTTGGTTTATATACGTGAGTGCTCTGACCGTAGAAAACCTCGGCTGATTCCATTACGGTCTCAGACAAGGTAGGATGAGGGTGGATGCTTAGCTCTATGTCAGAAGCAAGGGCCGCCATTTCTATTGCGAGCACGCCTTCAGCTATAAGCTCTCCGGCTCCCGGGCCTACTATACCCATGCCGAGCACCCGCTCGGTCTCGGGGTCTACGATAAGCTTCGTCGTCCCGTCCCGGCGGTCCAGTGTGGCTGCCCTGCCGGAAGCGCCCCAGGGGAACCGGGCTACTTTGACAGGGATGTTCTTTTCTTTAGCTTCGGATTCGGTAAGGCCGCACCAGGCGATTTCGGGGTCGGTGAAAACGACTGCAGGAATGGCGGTGGGTTCAAATGCGCTCTTCTTCCCGGCGAGTATCTCGGCCACTACCCTGCCCTCATGTGTGGCTTTGTGTGCGAGCATAGGCTCTCCCGCCACGTCGCCTATTGCGAAAATCCCGGGCTCTGTAGTCCTCCTCTCCTCGTTTACTTTGATGAACCCGGCCCGGTCGACCTCGACCTTCGTATTCTCAAGCCCAAGACCCTCCGAGTTGGGTTTCCTGCCGACCGAAACAAGCACTTTATCAAAATTACTTCGGGTCTCACCGCCGTCCTTACTTTCGAAGCTAACGGTTAAGCCATTCTTAGTTTCTTCGATCCCGACGACTTTTGTGTCGAGTATAATTTCTTCATAAATACTCTCGGCACTCTTTTGGAGCACTCGTACCAGGTCGCGGTCCACTCCGGGCATGAGGCCTGAGGTCATTTCTACAACAGATACCCGCGTGCCTAGCGAAGCGTAAACCGTCCCGAGCTCAAGCCCGATATATCCGCCGCCCACAACTAACATTGTCTTCGGAATAACGGGAAGGTCGATAGCCGTGGTAGAATTCAGAATGCCCTGGGACTTAGGGAAAGATGGAATTACGGAAGGTCGAGAGCCCGTTGCAATTACCGCTCGCCCGAATGAGAGCTCCTCTTCGTCGCCCCCCTCTTTTTTTACGATAAGAGTATTTGAATCAAGGAACTCAGCCCTGCCCCTCATATATGAAATATCGCGCTGTTTCGATAGCTGGCCGAGCCCCCTCACGAGCTTTTGCACTACACGGTCCTTCCAGTCCCTTAGCTTGTCCAGGTTTATTTTTGGTTTTCCGAAATCTATCCCGAGGTTTGTGGCATGGTCTGACTCCGTGATTACTTTGGCTGCATGAAGGAGAGCTTTCGAAGGGATGCATCCTCTGTACAGACACACCCCACCCGGGTCCTCTTCGGGGTCAATCAGGGTTACCTCGATACCGAGGTCTGCCGCGAGGAAGGCGCACGGATAGCCGCCGGGGCCCGCGCCGATTATAGCTATGTCTGTCGAATTCTTTTTATCGCTCATCAGTATCCCGGTGCTTCATATAGAATTGGTAATAATAATCAGACTCCTCAATTTATCTTCAGGAACCAGCTGAGAGGCTCTTCCAGCCTCTCTATCACACTGTGGAGGAACCTGACGGCGTTTGCGCCGTCCACGAGGCGGTGGTCATAAGAGAGTGAGAGAGGGAGCATGAGTCTCGGGACGAACTCCTCTTCCAGGTATACGGGCTCTGTCTGAGAACGGGATACGCCGAGAATCCCGACCTGAGGCGCGTTCAGCACAGGGGAGAAGTACGTACCTCCTATTCCGCCCAGGTTGGTAATCGTAAACGTGCCGCCCCTGAGCTCATTGGCAGTGATCTTTTTATTCCTGGCTCTTTCAGATATATCCGCAAGCTCTATGGATAGCTCCGTAATATTTTTCTTGCCGGCGTCTTTGACAACCGGCACCAAGAGTCCCCTATCTGTATCTACGGCGATTCCTATATTGTAGTAATGTTTATATACAATTTCACTGTTCTCCATATCGACGCTTGCGTTCATTTCAGGAAACTCTTTAAGCGTTTTAGCTACGACTTTTATGAGAATGGAGGTCATGGTGAGCTTGCCGCCTGCTTTTCCTACAGTACTTCCGTACTGCTTTCTGAGTTTCTCAAGCTCGGTTATATCCGCTTTGTCATACTGAGTTACGTGAGGGGCTTTCCATGCCTCGGTCAATCTCTCGGCGGTGAGCTTCCGTACTTTGGACATCTTTACCCGCTCTTCCTTTCCGGGCTCAGACCGGGGCCGGGTTTTTGTTTTTGCCTGGGACTCTTTTCCCGGGGCAGGGGTCTCAGCTTCCGGTTCTTTCGCTTTCTTCTGAGAGCCCGTACTTGCCTTTAAATCCGCTTCAGAGATGCGCTCTCCCGGGCCTGTGCCAATTACTTTATTTATATCGATGCCGAGCTCCCGTGCGAGTCTTCTTATTGAAGGTGATGCCGGGGGCGGCTGCGACGAGGCTTCCTTAACCTGGGGCTCAATATTTTCTTTCTGTGGTTCTTGCGCTTGCTCAGCCTTTTCCTCTTCTTCCTGTACAGAGCTAGTATTTATCCTTTCTTCGGGCGTGGTTTCAGGCTCGGAAGCAATTTCTTCTTCTATTGTCTCTTCATCAACCTTATGTTCGGGTTCTTCGGTTTGTCCTTGCGCCGTACCTTCACTCACTGCCGTGTTTTTATGGCCGTCCACGCCGTCTTCAATCGTCACGAGCAGCTGGCCTACTTTTATGGTCTCACCGTCCGCAACATGGATCTCTTTAATTACTCCCGCTGCGGGAGAAGGCACTTCGATCGCCGCCTTATCGGTCTCGATTTCCATAAGCGGCTGCTCTTCGGATACGGTATCACCCAAAGAAACGTATACGCTAATAACGTCTCCTGTATCTATCTCCTCGCCTAACTCCGGCAGTCTGTATTCAATCGTCATTTCGCTTCCGCCTTATGAATTATTAAGCTGCTTACCCTAAGTATGAATAAATATTTGTTTTCCACTTGTAATGAGTAACTGTTCGATTTTATCGCTGCCCCGGCATCGCTGTGATGCGCTCGCCTCCGTCCCCATTATGAGATTATCGGATTTGCTTTTGCGGGGTTTATCTCAAGCTCCTTTATAGCTTTCTCTACAACGTCTGTTTTAATTTTTTTCTCCCACGTGAGTGAAGCCAGCACTGCGAGCGTTATGTAGCGCCAGTCTACTTCAAAGAAGTCCCTGAGCGCCTTGCGAGTGCCGCTTCGTCCGTATCCGTCCGTGCCCAGTGTGACCAGAGGACGGGGAAGCCATTGGGATATGGAATCCGGCAGAGCCATCATGTAATCCGAGGCGGCGACGAATACGCCCGGGGAGTCTTTAACGCACTCTGTGATATAAGGCACCCTCTTGATTTCCGAAGGATGGAGCATGTTCCAGCGCTCGGTATCGAGACCGTCCCGGTATAGCTCCTTATAGCTTGTAACGCTCCAAACGTCTGCCGAGACGCCGTATTTCTCCTGAAGCGTTTCCTGCGCGCGGAGCACCTCGTTTAGTATCGCACCACTCCCGAAGAGCTGCGCGCGGAGCTCGGATCCTTGATTCTCCGTCGCCTTGAATTTATACATGCCCTTTAGTATCCCTTCCCCGGCCCCTCCCGGCATGGGGGGATGTAAGTAAGGTTCGTTCATAACAGTTATGTAATAGAAAAGATCTTCACAATCTGTAAACATACGTTTAATGCCGTCCCGGATAATCTCTGCAAGCTCGAACGCGAATGCCGGATCGTAGGCCTTTAGGTTCGGTACCGGATAGGCGAGCAGATGGCTCTGACCGTCCTGGTGCTGGAGCCCTTCGCCTGCAAGAGTCGTCCGCCCGGCGGTGCCGCCCAATAAAAACCCCTTGGTCATCATATCGCCCGCTGCCCATATCAGGTCGCCTATCCTTTGAAAACCAAACATCGAGTAATATATGAAAAACGGAATCATGTTAATTCCGTGCGTAGCATAGGATGTGCCTGCAGCGATGAATGAGGACATTGAGCCAGCTTCGGTGATGCCTTCTTCCAATATCTGTCCGTCTACAGCCTCTTTGTAGTAAAGCAGCGTTTCAGCGTCCACGGGCTCGTAGAGCTGTCCTACATGAGAATATATTCCTGCCTGCCTGAACAGAGACTCCATACCGAATGTGCGCGCTTCGTCAGGGATGATCGGTACTATGTACTTGCCTATATTTTTATCCTTGAGGAGCTTGCCGATCATCCTTACCACAGCCATTGTGGTTGCAAATTCCCTTTTGCCCGAGCCTTTGTAGAACTCCTCGAAAATACTCTCAGGCGGGGGTCTCAAGGCGGGGTAATTGACTTCTCTCTTAGGTAAAAAGCCCCAGAGCTTCTTTCTTCTCTCAAGTAAATATTTTATTTCGGGGCTGTCCTCTGGAGGTTTGTAAAAAGGCGCTTTGGCAACGTCTTCGTCCGATATGGGTATGTCGAAACGGGTTTTAAAGTGCCTGAGCTCGTCTTCGTTCAGTTTCTTCTGCTGGTGCGTTACGTTCCTGCCTTCACCCGCCTCGCCGAGTCCGTATCCCTTTATGGTTTTGGCTAATATTACTGTAGGGGAGCCTTTATTCTCAAACGCCTTCTTGTAGGCCGAGTAGATTTTCTCTGGGTCGTGACCGCCGCGTCTGAGCTTCTGAAGCTCTTCGTCTGAGAGGTCTTTTACCATGTCAAGCAGCTCGGGCTCCCTTCCGAAAAAGTGGCTCCGGATGTATGCGCCCGAGGCTACCGAGTACTTTTGGTAATCGCCGTCCAGAGCGTCGGTCATTCTCCTTACCAGTGCCCCTGTTTTGTCTTTTGCAAGAAGGGGGTCCCAGTTACTTCCCCATATTACTTTTATAACGTTCCAGCCAGCGCCCCTGAAGATTGCCTCGAGCTCCTGTATGATTTTACCGTTTCCCCTGACGGGGCCGTCGAGTCGCTGGAGGTTACAGTTGACTACGAAAATCAAGTTGTCGAGATTCTCCCTCGAAGCGAGCGTGATGGCGCCCAGTGATTCAGGCTCGTCACATTCTCCGTCTCCCAGAAACGCCCAGACTTTTGCGTCAGAGGGTTTCTTAACTCCCCTGTCTTCTAGATAGCGGTTGAACCTGGCCTGATAGATAGCCATTATGGGGCCGAGTCCCATTGAAACTGTCGAAAACTGCCAGAAGTCTGGCATTAGCCAGGGATGTGGATATGAGGATAGTCCCTTATTGGGGCCTGTTTCGCGCCTGAAGTTCTCGAGGTCCTCTATGCTGAGCCTTCCCTCAAGATACGCCCTTGCGTAAATACCAGGGGCCGCATGCCCCTGCATATAAACTATGTCACCCTCCCGATCCCCGGTGCTCCCTCTTAAAAAATGATTAAACGCTACGTCGTAAAGGGCTGCCGCCGAGGCGAATGTGGAAATATGCCCGCCTATACCCTCCTCGATCTTGTTCGCGCGAACGACCATAGCCATTGCGTTCCAGCGTATGAGGCTCCTTATATTCCACTCTATGGCTGGGTCGCCGGGGTAAGGGAGCTGGTTTTCCACCGGTATTGTATTCACGTAAGGCGTATTCGCCGAAAAAGGAAGATTAATGCCGCTTTTCTGAGCGTGAGCCCGAAGTTCTTCCAGAAGCCTACCCGCGCGCTCCGGACCGCTCGAGCTGAGTACGAAATCAAGCGATTCACGCCATTCGCGGTTTTCCTGCTCCTCGATTTCGGATTTGCTGAATTCAGTATCTTTTTTCTTCTGCATATCTCGCCCGAATTAGTGTAAAAACCTCGCTATGTCGACCGTTACTCCAATTCCTCATCATCCCCTGAATAAATATTACAGCAAGCCCTCAAAACAAGTCAATGGTAATCTTAATATTAGAGTAAATTACTTGCCAGACAGGTTCAGAATACCTTCCTGCATAGGATGCCGAGACTCGGGTTTGCATGGAATTGATTGACGCTAAAGCGATTGAATATATAATTATCCCTACTATGGAAAAATTCGATTTAACAGTGATAGGGTCAGGGCCCGGAGGATATATCGGAGCAATAAGGGCTGCACAGCTTGGAATGAAGGTCGCGGTAATCGAACGTGACAGACCCGGCGGAGTGTGCTTGAACTGGGGCTGTATACCTTCTAAATCGATACTAAAATGTGCTGAAGTTTATGAATATTTCAAACGTTCCAGCGAGTTCGGTATAACACATAAAGGGCTTTCTTATGATTTTTCAAAGGTCATTGATAAGAGCAGGGGTGCATCTGATAAGCTCACAAAGGGGGTCGAGTACCTCCTTAATAAGAATAAAATTACCCTTTTTCGCGGGATTGGAAGGATAATAACTAACGGTAAGGTTAGTGTTAAGGGGGAAAAGGAGCAGGTCGAGATCGACACCGAAAGGATTTTAATAGCCACGGGCTCAGTACCTGTGACGGTGCCGGGTTTGGAAGTGGACGGAAAGCTCGTCATGACTAGTGATGAAGCTATTTTTCACCCCGAGGTTCCCCCCTCAGTCGTCGTTATCGGAGGCGGATATATCGGCGCTGAGTTTGCATACGTATACAATTCATTCGGAAGTAAAGTGACTATCGTAGAGATGATGGACCATTTGTTGCCCGGTGCGGACAGGGATGTAGCGCGGGACCTTGAAAGGTCGTTTAAAAAGAGTGGAATGACCATAATGACGAGCACAAAATACAAAAATATCAAAAAGAAACGTGAAATAGTTGATGTAACACTTGAAGATATTAAAAAGGGCTCGGAATCCACTGTTTCAGCCTCCATGGTGCTTGTAGCGGTAGGTAGACGCCCGGTAGCGAACGACGCGCCCACATCGCTCAGCTTTTATAAAAAATCGGGGGATATCGGGTTGAGTGACGCCCGGGTCGAGCTCAATGAGCGCGGTTTTATTAAGACTGACGGTTCTTATATGACTACATCGAGCAATATTTACGCCATCGGGGATGTGATCGGGCCCCCTCTTCTGGCGCATAAGGCCTCGGAAGAGGGCGTTGCGGCCGTTGAGATGATGGCGGGGCTAAAGAGTAAGGTACATTATGGAAATATTCCCGGATGCGTGTATTGTCAGCCCGAAATCGCCATGTTAGGAATGACGGAAGAAGAAGTAAAGGATAAAGGTTATGAGTACAACGTCGGAAAATACCCGTTTAAAGCAGCCGGAAAAGCAGTAGGCACCGGAGAGACGGACGGGTTTGTAAAGATCATATCGGATAAGAAAACAGGTGAAATACTGGGCTCTCACATAATCGGTCACGGAGCGACTGAGCTTATAGCCGAGGTGGCGGTCGGAAGGACATTGGAGACAACCCCTTATGAGATAGCTGTTACGTCCCATGCTCACCCTACTCTTTCTGAGGCGGTTATGGAGGCCGCACTGGCGGCTATGGGAAGAGCAAGGAATATTTAACTGCCTATTTTATTTAAATACCGGCCTGCGGTTCCCGCACTATATTTCAGTTTTTAATTAAAAACCCTTATACAAAGCACTTTTTCCAGCTAAAATAAAGTAATGCATAATTTTAAGGTCTATAAGCTCGGGCTTGTTCCTTATGACAAGGCGATTGAGATTCAGCTGGATCTTCTGGAGCGAAGAAAAAAAGATGAGATAGAGGACACTCTTTTGCTTCTCGAGCATCCTCCTACTTTCACGATCGGGAGACGCGGGAATATGGGAAATTTGCTGGCCGCCGAAGAGGCTCTGAAAAAAGAAGGGATCAGTCTCGAAGTGATAAGCCGGGGCGGAGACATTACCTTTCACGGTCCGGGGCAGCTGGTGGGTTACCCGATTGTTGACCTGAGCGATATGGGACGGGACGTACACAAATACCTGAGGGCTCTGGAAGAGGTGATAATTCAGGCCCTTCTGGATTGCGGCATAAAAGCGAGAAGGATCGAGGGTATAACAGGGGTGTGGGTGAAGTGGCATAAAATCGCATCGATCGGAGTCGGTGTGAAGAGGTGGGTTACCTATCACGGGTTCGCCCTAAACGTGAACACAGACCTTAGCTATTTTGACAAGATAGTGCCCTGCGGAATCCCTGACGTTCAAATGACTTCCGTTCAGAGGTGGCTCGCACGAAGGGAGGAGATAGATATGGCGGATGTAGAGGATGCGGTAGTAAGGGCCTTTTCCAAAGTCTTTAACAGATGGCATACTAAAACGGTGAACGTGTTCGAGGAGACTTTTGACTTAGATCTATTACTCGATATTGAGAAGCGGCTCGAGATGGAATGATTCGGGTTTCTTGTCCGGCCGGAGGCAAGCAATAATATAAACTATATATCTGATGAGAATAAACTATATATGCGTTATATTAGCTATATTATTTTTTATACCGAACCGCGCCCGCCCTTCTGCGGACGATATAGCGCTTCCTGATGGGTTTAAGATAGAGGAATATGCGGGCGGATTGGATAACCCGAGGTTTATGGCGATTAGCCCGGACGGAGTGTTGTTCACGGCCGATATGGGTGACGGTGCTGTAATAGCGCTCCCTGACAAAAACGGCGACGGGAAAGCGGACAGTGTGAATAAATTTATTTCGGGGCTAAAGAGGCCAAACAGTATCGCGTTTCACGGAGGCTATATCTACGTTGGTGAGACGGACAGGGTCGTCCGCTTCAAATACGAAGGGGCGGATATGCCACACGGGAAAAAGGAGGTTTTAATATCCGGTTTGCCCAAAAAGGGGCATTTTACAAAGACCCTAGGGTTCGGACCTGACGGAAAGATGTACGTATCAATGGGTTCTTCATGCAACATTTGCGTAGAGGAGGACAAGAGGCGCGCGACAGTAATGCGCTATAACCCGGACGGTACGGGAGAGGAAATATACGCATCGGGTCTCAGGAACTCGGTCGGGCTTACATGGCATCCGAAGACAGGAGAGCTTTGGGCTACTGATAACGGTAGGGACTGGCTCGGTGACAACCTGCCCCCTGACGAAGTCAACATTGTAAAAGAGGGAAAGAACTATGGGTGGCCATATTGTTACGGAGATAAAATTCCGGACCCCGACTTTGATGACGCCAAAAAGTGTGCCGATACCGTGGCTCCTGTTGTAGAGCTACAGGCTCATTCCGCTCCGCTCGGTCTCACGTTCTATGAGGGCGCTATGTTTCCTCCGGACTATAAGGGGGACCTGTTTGTCGCCTACCACGGCTCATGGAACCGTACTGTGCCTACGGGGTATAAGGTCGTACGGGTGATAATGAAGGAGGGAAAGCCGCTTGAGATACAAGATTTTACGAGTGGGTGGCTAGAGGGTAACAAGCGCTCGGGAAGGCCCGTTGATGTATTAGTGGGAAATCAGGGCGAGGTGTATATTTCGGATGATTTTACAGGCTCTGTTTACCGGGTTACTTACGATAATAAGCATTAATCAGGCCCCGCACTCCTAGCGGGGCGCATATATTTTATACCGAATAGACTATGAAATGAGTTTTGACTGCTGTATAAGGTTAGAGATATTGATCAAGAACTTTTTCATTTCCTGCTGGAATATCGGGTCCTTGTAATGAGGGTTTATGAGCTCCGAGCGCTCGTAGATTTTCTTGTAGGAGTCCTTTACAGCCTGAAGGGCTTCGTTATAGTTGTTAAGAAGCTTCTGCCGGCCGTTTTGATCCCTCGAGCGGTTTATGACAAAAGTCCTCTTCACAGGGTCTTCCGACTGAACGTCATAGAGGAGCGTATCGAGCACTTTTATATTCCTCTCGTAGTTATCTAGCTGCACCTGGTAAATATCCGCAAACACGCTCAGCAGACCCAGAGTCGCCGTAACCTGAGGCTGGGTTTCCAGAATCATTTCCTGAGGAGTCTTTTGTACATAAAAGGACTGAAAATAAGCTTTCCATGTATTAACCTGGGCTATCTCCTCTGTGCGTCCACCGAACTCGGGTACTGTTTCGGTTGCACTCTCGTCAATTCCCGCGAACTGGGGGATGAACTGCGCTTCGTTGAACGAGCCGAGCTGGCTTCTGGTGGCTACAATGTTTAACGCCTTGCTGAAGTCATATAATCCCAGCGACGTCTGGTTAAAAGCTTCCGTTGCAGAGCTGAAACCTGAGCACAGAGCTTTGTCGTCGCTGAGCTGAGTAAGCGGAGACCTTGAGGGTGTTTCCCCAAGCTCTAAGATAATGTTTCTTATCTCTGCAGTTGACAGGCATGTATCATAGCTGCCCGAATACACAGCGTTGTAAGAGCTTGCAAAGTCGGAAGTCCCCGTGCTGAAGTCGTTTACCGACTGGTGATTAGCGCAGCCCACCTGAAGTGCTAAAACCAAAAGAGCCGCCGATAAAAATAGACCGCCCATTTTACCCATTCCTTTACTTGTTCCCATCACACCAAACCTCCTTTTATTATATCGAAATTAGAGGAACCTACATTCTAGCACGTAGGAGCAGTGAGGGCAATACAGGATATAATACGATTATGTCTATATATGTTAGTAATGTGTTCTGAATTGGTTTTATGAGCCTTTAGGACAATTTTCTATTGCCTTGCCAAAATTTATTACATCATTAGCGTTATTCGTTATAGTAGTGGAGATTCTTTCAAGATCGAGTATACAATAAAGTGCGTATTCATTTGCATCTAGTCTGGATGCTTTAAAGTCTCTCAGATTATCACAGTTACAGAACCTTGGTTTATTTTGACGAGTGGAACAGTTATATACTTCAGTAGGTTTGTGTTCGGTTATTGTTTGTGCTGAAAAATTTTCGGTGTCTGTTGATGGTTTAGAAGGTTGCCCCGCCGAGGTTATTAGTGATATTATCTCAGTAAGATTGGGAGTGTCTTTATTTATACCACTCCTTAACTTAAGGTCTATATTATCTATGCTGTTTATTATAATCTCATTTGAAAATTTAATTATTCTTATCGATTTTCCCCCTGTCAAGCCCCCAAAAGTAGGTCCACCTTTTAAGTTATAAATTGCTATATTTTCTGTGATTTTATCGCCTGATACTACAGCTCTTGGAGCAGGTGGTATGTATCCAAGTGAGCTGTGTGG
>Ga0114931_10006644_pt1 | contig 14200 bp, 15 predicted proteins | sample 2SBtaG_FD_89579 | JGI IMG/M metagenome (GOLD analysis project Ga0114931, IMG submission 89579) | Deep subsurface microbial communities from Kolumbo volcano to uncover new lineages of life (NeLLi) - 2SBTROV14_V59a metaG | ecosystem: Environmental > Aquatic > Marine > Volcanic | place: Kolumbo...
GCGGGCTAAAGACCTCCTGCCAGCTTCCGACATAAACCACGACAGTTAATCAATAATCCGCAGCTGCGCGCTGCAAGGCAGGAAGTTTCATGGAAATTCAGGCGTTTGCCGATGAAGGCCGTACCTGGACCGTCACCTACGTGGTCTTCGACCCGGACAGCAAAGACGCGGTCGTCATCGACCCGGTCCTCGATCTGGACACCACGCCGTGGCGGACCTCAACCGATTCAATAAATCAAGTTGTTGATTTTATAAAGGATAACGCCTTAAATCTCCACTGGGTGTTGGATACCCATGTGCACGCCGACCATATCACCGGTGCCGGTGTGCTGAAAAAGCGCCTGCAGGCACCGATAGCCATCGGCGCCAACATCCGCCGCGTGCAGCAGATTTTCAAGCAAGCCTTCAACCTCGGCGATGGCTTTCCGACCGACGGCAGCCAATTCGACCGCCTGCTCAATGATGGCGACACACTCGAAGCCGGGCGCCTGAAAATTAACATACTGCATACCCCCGGCCACACACCGGCCTGTTGTACGTACCAGATCGAAGACGCGCTGTTTACCGGCGATGTCCTGTTTATGCCGGATGTCGGTGTGGCGCGCTGCGACTTCCCCGATGGCAGTCCGGAAAAGCTCTACCATTCGGTTAAAAACCGACTCTACGAATTTCCCCATCATACCCGGGTGTTCGTCGGCCACGACTATCCGGATCAGCGGGAGTTCCAGTACCAGACCACCATCGGCCAGAGCAAAGCCTTCAACTGCGATTTGCCCAACAGCGTCAGCGAAGCGGAGTTCGTCGCCAAGATCGAAAAACGCGACAGTGCCCTGCCCGCCCCACGACTGCTGTTTCCCAGCCTACAGGTGAATATCAACGCCGGCGAACTGCCGGAACCGGAAAATAATGAAGTCGCCTACCTCAAAGTGCCGCTGAATTACCTGTAGCAGGAGATTGTCATCATGATGAGCATCAAACTGGAACACGTACTGGACAATCTGTCCTCGAACTATATGCCCTTTACGCTGTTGTCCAAGGAACGACTGTCAGAGGTTGTCAATATCGTCCGTTTCGTCGAACTGCGCGAAGGTGAAATCATGCAGATCCGCGGCAGCGAGGCGAATGACTACCTGTACGTTGTAGAGGTGCACCTGGAAATTATCCAGCGTGGTTCCATTCGTTCCTTTACCGGTCCGGAAGACACCCGCAACCATCCGTTTATCCTGCCCAGTGCCCCAGCTACCGCAACCATCGTTGCGCGAAAGCATTCCATCGTCTGTCACGCCGACCGCGCCATGCTGGACGACCTGATTGCCTGGGACGAAATGGTCCACATGACCGAGGATAGCGACAGTGAACTGCACGACCGGCTGGAACTGGTACGCAACTCGCTGGTGTTCCGCCGCCTGCCCCTGGAACTGGTTGAAGCCGCGTTCCGAAATATGGAAGTCCGGACCGTTAAGGCCGGCGAAGACATTATCTGTATGGGCGAGGATGGCGACGCCTATTACATTATCAGCGAGGGTAGCGCCGAGACCTTCCAGATGGGCCTGTATGACGATGAGCCGACCAAGGTGGCCGACCTGGCGGAAGGTGACGCCTTTGGCTGCGAAGCATTGATTTCCGGCAATAAGCGCTGCGAGACGGTGCGCGCCACCAGTGACTGCAAACTGCTGGCGCTCAACCAAACCGCCTTTGAAGACCTGATTAAAAATCCGCTGATCAAAACCGTTCATCCCAGCGTGGCCAAGACCATGGTGGAAACCGGCTACAAGCTGCTGGATGTCCGCTATGCCGAAGAATTCGACGACCACCATATTCCCGGCGCCATCCTCATGCCGCTGTACGAATTACGCAACCGGATGGATGAACTGGACAAGAATGAACGGTATATTGTTTACTGTCATGCGGGTGGCCGAGCGGCCGTCGCTACGCTGGTTCTGAACCAGAACCAGTTTGATGTCGTTAGTCTCGAAGGCGGCATCCGCGACTGGCCCTTTGAAACCGCCGCCGTCGAAGAGACCGTCGCCGAGCAACCCGCCCAACAGGCAGTCAACGCCAGCTAGTCAACCCGGCACCACCGGGGCGACTGCGCGCAGGAGCCCCGGCTATTAACAAGCAACTGACCGACGAAGAAGTTCAGACCCTGAACCGACAACTGGACGAGCTGCGCCTGGAACACAGGGACCTGGACGACGTCATTCACCACCTGACCCACTCGGACTATCCCGACCAGCTACAGATCAAGCGGCTGAAAAAACGCAAGCTACGATTGAAAGACAGCATCCAGCTAATCGAAAGCCGCCTGATCCCGGATATCGATGCCTAGTTCACCCGGTACGGTACCTTCTTCACCGGGGAGACCACCTCGATACTGGCGCCCTGCGCCTGGGACACCCGTCGCACCTGCACATACAGCTGTTTGCCCCCCCTACCGGCGCTCAACACAAAGGCTACCGACGGTTTATAGGGCTGCCAGCCGGCGCCCTCGAAATCCGCCTGTTCACTGATGCGGATCTGATTGGCCGGGCCGGAAACGCGCGCTGATACCAGCACGCCGGTCGGTGCCGGGGCGTTGATATCGGCCCGCACCCGCACGGCATCGACCGTCAGGCTCGCCGCACTCCCCGCTGATACCGCCCGCGGCGCATCGCACACCGGCCCACCGCCGCCGGTCGTCAGTTTGACCACCAGCACATGGCTCTGATAGAGCGGTTCCAACACCTGCTGACGCCCCTGGTAACCCCGGTCGGAAGTCGTCACCACCAAGGTTGAGGGGCGAATATCCTCGAAGCGGACCACGCCACGACGGTCGGTCCGGCCGACGCCAAACTGGTCGAGACGCGCTCGGGTGCCCACACAAACAGCGGCATTGGCCAGCGGTTTCCCATCCTGCTTATCCAACAAGTGCACTTCCAGCCAGTTCGATGACAGCGGTGCCGCCCCGGCGCTCAGTGTGATGGAACTGAGTAAAGCCGCGCCCAATAGCGTCAGCCAGTGGCCCAAATGTGGTGTATTCATGCGATTTGCCCCCTGCGTTTCTTGTGTTTCTCTTCAGTGTATAGCTTCAGTCGGATGAGGTACAGCCGACTAGTCGCCCTCATCCAACAACGGAAATCCGCGGGCAAATTTCTCAATCCATTCACGTGCCGCCTGCTCGCCGTCCAGCTGCCGGCCCTCATTGGCCAGTACCTGGGCCTTGTAATGTTCGATGTGGCAGAGTTGTTCGACCATGCGCGCCCGGAACAGGTCATTGGATTCGGTAAAAGCCACGCCGATGACATAACCGTCACCCTCGCGGTGGCACCAGGCCACCTGCGCCTGAGCTTCGAAATGTGGCTCCACGGTGGAGATACGGATCATAAGTCGCGCTCCCGGCGTCAATTCGCGCGCGCTGCAAAACGACAGTCCCCCGTCGCTGACGTTGTTCAAATGCTCCTGACTGATCGTACTCCCTTTCTCATCTGCCTGATATTCAATGGGTATATCCGACGGATGACGTATGTAACTGCGCATACTCAACCTCCAACCCGTCGCCACTCAGCTGTGTTGGCTCCACTGATTTCATTGTAGCCGGTTTGACCCGGCACCGGCGGATTTCCAAGCCGATGGGCGCGGAACGCCTTTTTATAGCCCTTGTCAACGGCTTGCAAAAGTGTGCATCAGTTCAGCTTTTCAGACCCGGAACCACCGCCTGGCCGTATTTTCGCGCCGCCCGGCCCCTGAATGACTCAATAAATACGCGCCGCTGACGTTATCTAAAGCGGGGAAAAAGTATTGTTAGTTATGGGTATTCGCAAACAGAAGCCGGGGTCCAAACCCATCAGAGCCGAAACCAGTCGGCGTCCGGTCAAACGCGACTATGTTGACGAACTTCAACGGCGCGCCACTGAACTGAACGAAGCTATTGAAATCAAGGTAAAAATAGGTAATGAACAAGCTACCGCGAGACAACGACAGCGACAGATTCAGCAACAGATGGCGCACTTACGCGGCGAAGCGCTCCAGGCCCGGCGTCTGGCTGAGCAGATCGACAACCGGTCGCGGGAAACGGCCGCAAGGAAACGGAAACGCACCATGACAAATACAACGACCAGCGAACCGGTAGGAGTACGACGGCCGAACCGGCGCGCCTCGGACACGCCGGCGACCGGCGGCAGTCAGTCCAATTTCAACCCCTTGCACCCGTCGATGGAATTACCACCGGAGCAGCTGATCCGCTTACTGGGCCTGGAAGACAAAAAGGGCCGCAAGAAACGTAAATCCCCGGCAGCGAAAAAACCCGCCCGGCCGGCCGTTGAAACGCGGCCTGAAAATACACCCAAACAGCCGACAACGACGGCCAAACCGCCGGCGCCGGACAAACACCGGGCGGCCCACCGGTCACCGCAGCCCAGCCGGCGACGGCAGCAGCAGGCCGATGCCTCGATATTCGGCGATGCGCGCCGTGGCTTATTACTGCCGGCACTGGGATTCGGCGCTGTGGCGGGCCTCACCTTGTCTGTGTACCTGTTCTGGGGACAGCCGGACACGCCTAAAACGGCGGCACGCTCCCCGGAATCCGCGACCTCGGTGAGCGCATCCAAACCCGCGCCGGTCATCAGGAAGCCGGTGGAGGCCAGTGCCGAACAGAAAGACCCGGTGCCGACTGATAACCCCAAATGGCGTGCCGCCATACGGGCCCAGGAACAGCGTCTGCGCAGCGCCGCGCGGCAGCGCCAGAACGAGCGCCTGGAGCTGGCCAGCCGATCCGTGGCCGCCGAGGTCCACAGCCGTGCGCTGGTGGCAATACCGAATCCGGCTACCGAAATCGCACCTCCGCCGGTAGTGCCGACACCGTCGGCCAGCGGGGATGCCGTCGAAAACATGCCTGCCGCGGCGCCGATCATCAATGAAGTGGAACCGCCAACATCGGCCGGCCATGAAACACCACCGGCTGCCCCGGTAGCGGCTACAGTGGAGACGGAACCAGCGTCCGAGATGCCGGACAGCCGCAGCGACAAAGCCGCCATGGCCCCGCCACAGGCTCCCGACGAGCTGGAGCCCGCGACGCCGACTGCCGATCAGCCCGGCGAGCCGGTTGCTGCATCCGACAGTCGCACGGCGCCGGTCGAACAGTTGCCGCCGGCTGAAGCAGAAACGGCTATCCCGGCAATCACCGACGTCGAAGCATCCGCTACGGTGCCCTCCGATGCGACGCCACCCGACTATTCAGAAACGCTTTCACCCGTTGCCGGCGACGCTGAATCAGGCAACTGATCAACCGGCTGTTGCGAATCCGGTAGCGGCGCCGGCGGTTCGGCTTTGCCGGGATCAACAACACCAGGCGTCGGCGCGGTGACCGGAGCGTCCGCCGGTAGCAACAACGGCGCACCGTTTTCATAACGAAACATTTCGGTATACAGCGGCCAGCCGCTTTCATCGATCACGGTCACCGACCACTCACCGACCTGATCCGGGTTGATCTCTTTTTTGGAGTTAACCCGCCACCGTGGCCCACCCACTTTGAAGGGTACTTGCGACACCACACGGCCCTCATACTCCCACCGGTGGGTGACCGTCCGCCCTTCCAGGTGGCGCAAGTCGGTAAAAAAATACACCTCGCCGATCAGTGGCGACGCCACGACCAGTTGATCGACCGGCTCGCGATTCCGAATCGCCGAGGTAAACTGTGCCCGCGCCACCTGCCATTGCGGGTCCGGTACGAGGGGTCCCTCGGCGAACAATGCCAACGGCTGCAGCAACAGCCAGGCGACCGTCAGCCTTGGCCAGATTCGATTCATTGTTACCTCCTGAGTAGCGCTTTTACTTGTGTTTCAATCGGGCCGATGTGGGCGCGCCAGATAAGCCCGGCCCGACATCTCGGTCAGGCGACTGGCAGTACGCTGGAACGGCTTCTGCAGCCGTGCGCCGCTATACAATTCATCGGGCGCCGCGGCGGCCGTCACAATCAACTTGACGCCGTGATCATAAAGGGCGTCAATCAAATGAATAAAGCGACGCACCGCCTCGTCCAGGTCTTCACCCAGGCGTGGCACGCCCTGCAGCAACAGGGTATGAAATTCTCGCGCCAGTTCAAGGTAGTCACGCGCCGAGCGCGGCCGTTGGCAAAGCTCTTCGAACTCAAACCAGACGATATCTTCGCTCACTGCACGCGCCTGCAAAGGCCGCCCGGCGATCTCCAGCGTAGCATCCTGCTGCGACCTCAGGGCCACCAGCTCTTCTAGCCGTGACTGCAGCCAGCGTTCCGCCGCCTCGCCGTCAAGCAGCCGGTAAACGCCGCTGTGCTGTAAATGCTGCAGGCGAAAATCCTCGCCGCCGATCAGCCCGAACACCTGCGTATGGGTTTTCAACAGTTCGATGGCGGGCAAAAAACGGCCACGTTGCAGGCCATGGCGATACAGCTCATCGGGCGCCGTGTTGGAGGTGGCCACCAGCACCAGCCCTTGATCGAACAGCGCTTCCAACAGCCCCGCCAGCAACATGGCGTCCGCCACGTCAGTGACGTGAAACTCGTCCAGGCACAACACGCGGTAGCGCACCGCCAGCAGCCCGGCCACAATTTTCAGCGGGTCGGGGGTCTTCGGCAGGGCGTCGAGCGCCTGGTGGACCCCCAGCATGAAGCGGTGGAAATGAACCCGGCGTTTCTCCGCAATTTCCAGGCTGTCAAAGAAGCTGTCCATCAGGTAGGTTTTGCCCCGCCCCGGACCACCCCAAAGATACACGCCCGGTAGCGGCGCCGGCCGGCGCCGCAACAGCTTCTGCCACAGCCGCAGCGGCCGCGCTGCTAGCCGCAGGTTTTCGTACAAACCCTGCAGCAACTCAACGGCGTGCTGCTGGTCGCTGTCGGCGCGGAAGCCGCCTCGATCCAGATCCGCCTGGTAGCGCTGCAGCGGCGTCATAGCGCCTTGTTTGCGTTGCTGAACGCGCGCCTCCCCGTGCCTTACAAGCGCTGTATCTCAAGCCCGAGGTCCCGGCAGCGTGCCTCAACGGCGGGATTGCTGATAATCGCCGTACTGGCATTGTCCGCTTTTAGATAGGTTTCCCCGACACGCTGCAGATCCTCGAGCGTCACCTGCAACACCCGCTGCCGAAAGTCCTGGCGACGCTCCGGCGTGCGGCCGTAGAGATCACTGAAAAACGCATCCCGGGCTTCGCCGGCGGGCGAGCCCGGTTTATCGATGCTGCCGATCACGCCCAGTATAGCCTCTTCAACCAGGCGCCATTCGTGCTTTTCTTCCAACAGCCAGGCAACCGCACGGTCAAAATCGTCCAGCGTTTCCTCCAGGCGCGGGTCCCGGTAGGAGAAAAAGCGGAACGCCGCATTATCGGTGTCGTGGCTGGCGCCACCACCGTAGGCACCGCCCTTCTCGCGGATAACGCGGTGCAGAAAACCGTTGCGCAGGAACCCTGCCAGGACACTCAGAGCGGGGGCGTCTTCGTGCTCCATCGGCACGGTCGGATACGCCTTGGCGCAGAAATTCACCTGGGTGTTGGTCAACCAGGCATCGTGCACCGGCTGCTGTAGCGGCGCCGGCTTAAAGGCTGTGAATCCGCCTTCCGGCAGGACCTGTCCCGACCAGGCCTGTTGCAACTCTTCCTGCGCCGGTGGCAGGCGTTCGGCTTCTGCGATCAGCAAATACTGCAGTGGCGCCGCCAGCACCTGCTGGTGTATGTCGCTGAAGCGCTGCGCCAGTTGCTGCAAGGCGCTGGCATCGTCCAGTGTGTCGTCCAGCTGCTTGAGTGTGCGGATACCGGCTAACCCGCGCAGCCGGTGCGCCAGCGCCGCGCCGTTGCTCAAACCGGCGCCGGCGGCCAGCATTGCCAGACTGTGTCCACTGCCGGTGACGCTCTGCTCACGGCGCGCGCGTTGCTGGGCGATTAATTCGCGGATACGTTCCAGCTCATCGAAACGGGGCGCCACCAACGTATCGCGCAGCAGATCACACAGAGCGGCGTGATTGCGGGCCAGCGCCTTGCTCGACACGATCAGGTGACCGCGCAGCGCCTGCACGTCGTCGATCGCGCCGCGCATACTGCTGCTGGCGTGTACGCCACCGGAAACGCTGGTCTGCAGGGCCTGCACGCTGAGGTAGTCGCGCCCGGCACAACCCAATTGGGTCAGCGCCTGGCTGTATAACGGCAAGGTGTCCAGCAAAGTGTCTTCGAGCTGTGGCAAATCGACCACCAGCTGCTGGTAAACCAGGCCATTAGTACCCTGCGGGTAATAGCTCGCCGGCCGGGCGGCGAGTTGCCCGCGCTCGCCCCGGGCAATGTGCATTTCCGGAGGAACATCCTCCAGGCCAACCTTGGGTAACAGCTCGGGGTCGTCGGCCTGTTGCTGCCGTTCGGCCAGCTCGCCGGCCTGCTGCACCACCTGCAACCGCTGCCGCTCGTCCATGCGCTGTTTAAGTGCTGCCAGCTGTACCGCCTCGGCCCGCTCCCGGCGCGCTGACAGTTCGGCGTCGGGCGTCAGGGTCAGGCGCACCCGATGCGGATTTTCCAGCAACAGCTTGCGCACCAGACCCGGAATATAGTCCGGGTCGCGAATCTGGTCGCGTAATTCGCTGAGCACCGGGTCGAGATTGAGTACGGCCACCGGGTCACCGCGGTGGATCGCGCTCGATAGGCACTCCAGAATCAGCTGCAGCCCGTAGGGGTAGCCATCTCCGGCCACTTCGCGCTGACTGAGTTCCAACTGGTGCAACACCGCCTCCACCCGCTCCTGCGGTACACCTTCGGCGGCGACTTTCTGTAACACTTCGAGCACCAGCGCTTCCAGGGCGTCGGCGTTCTCGGCGCGACTGCCTTCCAGACCACAGACAAAGCTCATTTCCCGATTGGAGGCTTCCAGACCGCACAGCGGCGACGGTGCGCTGCCGAGTTCGGTGGTTTCCAGCGCATAACGTAACGGTGAAGCACCGTCGTCGAGCAGCACACCTTCGAGCAGGTGCGCCTCCAGCTGTTGTTTGAGCCGGGTGCTGCGACCCAACAACCAGCCCATGACAATATGCGTTTTATCGCTGAGATCGCCCGGCTCATCGTAAGCATAACTTTCCTGTACGCGTATCGGGGCGTAGTAGCGTTTTTCATCGTCGATGCCGATGTGCAAATCCAGTTTGTCGAAGCGCGACAAAGCCTGTTCGTGGATGCGTTGCTGATGCTCGATCGCGGGGATGTCACCGTAGGTCATGAACACCGCGTTGGAAGGGTGATAGTGTGACTGGTAGAAAGCCTTGAGCTCACGGTAACTGAGATCCGGTATCTGTTCCGGATCGCCACCGCTGTTGTAATGGTAGGTGGTGGTGGGAAACAGGTACTTGGTCAGCGTCTGCCACAAGGTACTGGACGGCGAACTCATGGCGCCCTTCATTTCGTTGAATACGACGCCTTTGAAGAGTAATTCGGAATCCGGGTTATCCGGTTCGGCAAACTCGACACGGTGGCCTTCCTGGGCAAAATCCAGTTCGTGCAGGCGGGAAAAGAACACCGCGTCCAAGTACACGTCCATTAGATTATTGAAATCTTTTTTGTTCTGGCTGGCGAATGGGTAGGCGGTCCAATCACTGCTGGTGAAGGCATTCATAAAGGTATTCAGCGAGCGCCGGATCATCATAAAGAAGGGGTCGCGCACCGGGTAGTGCTCGCTGCCGCACAACGCTGTGTGCTCGAGAATATGCGCCACGCCCCTGGAATCGGTCGGCACTGTGCGTAGCGCCACCAGAAAGACATTCTCCGGGTTATCAGCCGCCAGATGGTAGTGCGGAGCCGCGGTTTTCCGGTGCCGGTATTCTTCGACCACCAGATTCAGCGACTCGATCGGCTCGCTGCGGATCCATTCGAACGCGGGATGTACCCGGGCGGGCACCTGTCTGTTGGCCGTATCACCGGCGACTGCGCTACTCATATTGGCTTATCGTCCTGCTGCTGTCAGATTCATATTGAAAATGATTGTAGCGCGGCGCGTGGGGTGTCTGCACGCCGGATTGCCGCCGCCGGGGCTCAGACGCTAGAATGCCGCTATTCATACCGGTGCCACAATAAAAAACCTTATGAAAATCGTCTCCTTTAACACCAACGGTATCCGTGCGCGCGAGCATCAGCTGCGGGCGCTGGTGGATACGGAGCAACCGGACATTATCGGCATCCAGGAAACCAAGGTGCAGGATCCGGACTTTCCCGTGGCGATGATTGACCGGCTCGGCTACCAGGTCGTCTACCACGGGCAGAAGTCACATTACGGCGTCGCCATTGTTTCGCGCCACCCTCCCCTCGAGGTCACCAAAGGCTTCCCGCATGACGACGCCGACGCCCAGCGGCGCCTGCTCACGGCGCAGTTTGCACTGGCCGACGGCCGCCGGCTGACGGTGTTGAACGGCTATTTTCCGCAGGGTGAGAGTCGCGAGCACGAGACCAAATTTCCCGCCAAACGCAAATTCTACCGGGACCTCCTCGACCACCTGCGTCGGCACTGTGACCCGCAGCAGCCATTGGTCGTGATGGGTGACATGAACGTCGCGCCGCTGGATATCGATATTGGTATCGGTGAAGACAATGCCCGGCGCTGGCTGAAAAGCGGCAAGTGCAGCTTTCTGCCCGAGGAACGCGACTGGCTGCAGCAGTTGATGGATTGGGGTCTGGTGGATACTTACCGCCAGCGTCACCCGCGTACCGACGACCGCTTCAGCTGGTTTGACTACCGCAGTCGCGGCTTCGAACGTAAACCACGGCGCGGTCTGCGTATCGACCTTATTCTAGCCACCCGGACGCTGGCCGGCACCTGCATCGACGCCGGCATTGACTACACGATTCGCGCCATGGAAAAACCCTCGGACCATTGCCCGGTGTGGGCCGAGTTTGACATTAGCTGAGACCAACAACACTTTTATCCACCCACGGATTGGAGGTAAAATTTAAAGATGACGTGGAAGGTACAGACGCTACACAGAATAGGGGTATTACTGGCGGGCCTGATACTGGCCACGCTGTTCTCGTCGTATGTACAGGCGGTTGCCGCCGGTAATATTTCCAGTGAAGACCCGCAACCGCTGGTGTCGGCGAAAATCAGCGAACTGCTGACACGCCTGCGCGACAACGCGGAGGCTATCCGTACCGATAAATCCATCGCCTACCGAATCAGCGACGAACTGATTACACCGTATATCGATTTTCCACGCATAACCCGTCTGGTGATCGGCAAATACTGGCGGAAAGCCTCCCCTACACAGCAGGCGGTCCTGGTCAAGGAAATCCGCGAACTGCTGGTGCGCTCGTATGTAACCGCTATGAGCAGCTATATCGATGAACTGGTGTCTAACAAAAACCTGATCGAGTTTGCTCCTTCGCGTTACAAATTCGGCGACCGCAAGGCCTCGGTACGCGCCAAAATCGCACTGGGCGGACGGGCGCCGGCCCAGGTGCAGTACCAGCTTTATTTCCGGGACGAATGGAAAATCTATGACATCGTCATTGAAAATATCAGCCTCGCGATTACCTACCGCACCAGCTTTGGTGAACAAATCAAACACAAGGGCATCGATAATCTGATCGCTCAATTGAGCGAGCGTAATCGCCGGGGTGACGTCGAATTACCAACCAACATCCGCCTACCGGAAAAAGCCGCGCAATAATAATGGGTTAGGGCGTCTTTCCGGCCGGCACACTCGTGCCCGGCTGAGAGGAACCGACAAACCCCAGGTGGTCTGATTTATGCATCATTTCTGTCATGGTTTGGAACCACCGGAAGGACAGAGCGATGCCCATTATTGACCGATGCCGCGACCCTTACGGCGTGCTGTCAGACAGCCGCAGAGCGTTGCTGGAACAGTTGCTGAAAGCCCCGGACCAATGTCTGTGGGAACGCGCCCGTGGACTGATTATTCGCGCGATCCCCATTGTCACCCTCGAAAACGCCGTCCGGGCCGTGCGTAGAAACGCCGACGCCGAGTCGGCACCCGACCCCTTCACCCTCTACCGGGCACTGCGTTTTGCCGTCGATTATGACACCCGCAGTGTCGTCCCGGAGCGTGGTGGCATCTGCAGGTAGCCCGCTACACCAGGCCCGCCGCCTGCTGGTCGGCGTGATAGGAGGAACGAACCATGGGGCCGCTGGCGACCTGGCTGAAACCCAAAGCCTCACCCAGCTCACGTAATTGATCAAATTCATCGGGATGCACGAAGCGCTCCACCGGCAGATGGTGCTTGCTGGGCTGCAAGTACTGGCCGAGCGTCAGCATGTCCACGCCATGAGCGCGCAAGTCGCGCATCACCTGTTCGACTTCATCCAGTCGCTCACCCAGGCCCAGCATCAGGCCTGACTTGGACGGCACGCGGCCGTGCTCCGCTTTGAATTGTTTCAACAGATCCAGCGACCACTGGTAATCGGAACCGGGGCGCGCTTTTTTATACAAGCGTGGTACCGTTTCCAGGTTGTGGTTGAACACGTCGGGCGGCGCGGCCTGTAGAATGTTCAGCGCACGGTCCCGGCGACCGCGAAAATCCGGTACCAGGATCTCGATCCGAGTGGCTGGATTCACGCTACGCACCGCCTGGATACAGGCGACAAAATGCGCCGCCCCGCCGTCGCGCAGATCATCGCGGTCTACCGAGGTGATCACCACATATCTTAAACCCATCGCCTTGATAGTCTGCGCCAGGTTATTCGGCTCGTCCGCGTCGAGCGGTTCGGGGCGGCCGTGGGCCACGTCGCAAAAGGGGCAGCGGCGCGTACAGATATCACCCATGATCATGAAGGTCGCCGTGCCCTGGGTAAAACATTCACCCAAGTTGGGGCAGGATGCCTCTTCACACACGGTATACAGCCGATTTTCGCGCAGCACCTGCTTCAGCCGCTGGACTTCCGGCCCGGCCGGTGACTTGGCTCGGATCCAGGCCGGTTTGCGCATGGGCTTCGCGGTCGGCTCGACCTTGATGGGGATACGCGCCGTTTTAGCGGCGCCGCGCTGGTGTTTGTTGTGCTCGTCTTGCATGACTTTAAACGTCTAACTCCGAACGAATCATATAATTCAGGCGCTCGGCAAAAAAAGGCAACCACTGCTGCGCCACGTGATCGACATCCAGTTCAATGCCCAGGTCCTTCAGTTGCGTCACCGCCAGCCCACTGTAGCCGCAGGGATTGATGCGGGCAAAAGGTTCCAGGTCCATCGCCACATTCAGCGCCAGCCCGTGATAACTGCACCCCCGTTTGACCCGCAGGCCCAACGCCGCCAACTTTGCGCCTTCGACGTAGACACCGGGGGCATCCCGGCGCGCCTAGGCCATCACGCCGTGAAGTTCCAGCCAGGCGATAACCGACTGCTCCAGCGCATCCACCAGGGCGCGCACACCGATACCCAGGCGCCGCAGATCCAGCAGTACATAAGCCACCAGCTGCCCGGGACCGTGGTACGTCACTTGTCCGCCGCGGTCGATGTCGACCACCGGGATATCACCCGGTGTCAGCAGATGCTCGCGTTTAGCGTTCATCCCCAGGGTGAAAACCGGTGCGTGCTGCAACAACCATATCTGGTCGCGGGTGCCGGCATCACGCTGTTGCGTGAAAACCTGCATGTCGCGCCAGACAGGATGATAGTCGCTCAGCCCCAGGCGTTCGACTTGCAGCGTGGCGGGCGTAGCGTTCTGGGTCAACGGCGCGTGCATCACAGCACCATCAGCATCTGTTTGCAGCCAGTCAACTCTCGGTAGAGCGCATCCAGCTATTCGCGGCTGTGCGCCTGAATGGTAAAGGTGACCGACAGGTAATTGCCCTGGCGACTGGCGACACTGCGCATATCGTCCGCACTGAAATCCGGCGCATGGCGCCGCACGATCGTCAACGCCGTGGCCTCGAAACCGCTGTCGCAGCGCCCCATCACCTTGATGGGAAACGCGCAGGGAAATTCCAGCAGACTGTCGGCTTGGCTCATGACGCCATGATAGAGCAACTGGGTAAAATTTACCCCGCCGACTGGCCGGGAAATAGGGGTTTGGTCAGGAGGCAGCGTTGCCGCCACCCGAGGTAGCCTTATCTTGTGGTCGATATTGGGCCAGCCATTCCAGGGCGGTCGACTCGTCCTTGAAAATTTTTGTCGGGTACGGCGGCTTGTGGAAACGCATAAACAAATCCGACATGGCGCGGGTAAACAGCGATTTGACAATAATGCCCATGGCCGTAACCAATGCCGCCACGTCTTCACGTGAC